>Ga0172362_10005755_pt1 | contig 10724 bp, 4 predicted proteins | sample LakKivs1_kivu2a2_FD_114534 | JGI IMG/M metagenome (GOLD analysis project Ga0172362, IMG submission 114534) | Sediment microbial communities from Lake Kivu, Rwanda - Sediment s1_kivu2a2 | ecosystem: Environmental > Aquatic > Freshwater > Lake > Sediment | place: Rwanda: Western Province, Lake...
ATGACCGCCCCTTTCTTTATGTCTTAATAAACATCTTTTAAATAAATCCTCATTTAAAAAAGCTTTCAGCGGTGCTATTTTACCCTTAGAATTAAGATCATGAATATGGGGATGAAAATAATCAGCAAACGATAATCCATCTTGTCGCCAATCAACCACATCTACATCCGGCAATGCATATTTGACTTTTTTTAAAAAATTCCATTTTTTAACAAGCCTTTCTTCTGTCCATATTTTATAGGGAAAACCATACGTATAATATTTTTGTATAATTCTGTAAATGAAATGATCAAAATCTTCATCGGGCTCTTGGACAAATTCATAAGTTAAAAGATTTTCTTTGGTTATAAAACGAGTCTTAGCCCTCTTACTTTTATCTCTTGGCAATTCTCCAGATTCTATTCGGGTTTTTAATTCTAAAAACTCATTATGAGAAAACACTACCCTTTTACCACCTGGACTTCTTGAATGCCTGACAAAATTGGTCTTAACCCAATTAGCCACTCTTTGATAATCTATATTTAGTTCTATGCAAACTTCTTTTAAACTTTTTAAATTACGCCAATTGTCCATATTAAACTTTTCTAAATAACACTTCACTGGCGATTTTCCACCTATATATTGCAACATTTTTGGGATAGATGAAGAAGATATATAAATATGATTATCTTTCACTCTAAGAATTTCGATATCTTTATCTCTTAATTTATTAACAATAATCTCTAAAGCATCTTTTTGGAAAATAGGCAGGGTTAAATATAAAGCTACAGAATTACGAACCGAAGAAGAAAAATGTCCATTAGCTAAATACCATAAAAGAAATGTATCTGGTGATAAAATAAAATCCTCAGGGATATGCTTTTCTCCATTATCTAAATACCATCGATGATAATGTTTATATAAATCAGGATGATCTTTAGTTATAATTTGCCAAACATTATTAGAGTTATTCTTAAGGCTAGGTTCGGTAGGTAAATAAAAGACAATTAGCTTTCCACAATAATCTATAAACTCCTTATGATTGTCTTCTACACCTAAACGCGCCACTTTAAGATTATGGTTAGGATAAATATCTGCATTGGCTAAAATGAGTCCATCTACTATATTTTTAGTGGATTCGGTCAAATGCGACTTATTATAATCTGGCTTAGCACTATATAAAGATACGGCTTCAGACTTATTCCTAAGAATTCCTAATCGTTTGATAAGTATAAAACATTTTGGATGGCTTATTTTTATGTTATATTCTCGCTCTAAAACCATAGGAATCTCATTTGTAGATAAATGGCGTTTCAAATATAAATCTATTAATAATTCATTGACAGCATTCATATCATGCTGTGCCTCAAACGAATCTTTCCTGATTTTTCTACCTGTTTTTGAGAACATTTCCACTCCTTAAAAATCTCACTTATATTATACAAATATTTCTCACAAAAACCCTCTTTTTATTTTATCCATGTGGAGATAACGTCCAAATGAAAAAAAATGTAAATAAAAAATAAATGTACATTTTGCAGGATTAATCTATTAGCAAAATAGAACAAACAAAAAAACCACATCATTTAAGGGACATATAAAAATAAGTTAAAATCAACAAAAAAAGAGGGCTAGACTTACATCTAGCCCTCTTTATCAGCCTATCTTAGTATCGATTATGAACCAGCAGTTACCGTAATCTTAGCAACAGCATAACTGTTGATGATTACAACTCCCACCTCTTCATATATAACCCAACCGAGGCGCAATTTCTTTGGGTCATCTGCTGGAAGAACGGTGATATCCTGACGAACAGGGAATGCACCGACGTATTCAGCAGGAGCCAATAGAATTACGGTATCAGTCGGCATACGGGATGATACGTGAATATCAGCCGTAAACAAATGACCGAATAGACCCGTTGTTAGCACTTCCTTCTGCGTAGCTTCATCGTACACGGTCTTACCGAAGTTACGAATGTCTGCATAGCGAAGAGCATGACAAACTATCTTACCCACGGTTAGGTCATGTTGCTCGATTGTAGCGAACGCCTGATTAAGAGCGTTCAAGCTGAGAGCACCACCAGTCGAAACTACAGTATGTGCGGCGTCGATAGCTGCAATAACTGCATTGAAGATGTTTAGATCTTCTTCCTTCTGGATGGCTTCTTTAGCCTTAATCTGAGCGCGGTCTACGATATAGAACCTACGAGCCTTAACTTCCGATAGACGGATTGTGGGGTTCGTAGCAATTTCGAAGGTAGGAACTAGAATTTCCTCTCCCTCGATTATCATATCCGGCACAGCACCACGACGAGAGATAACCCAAGCCGTAGCTCTAACGTCCTTCTCATAACGAGCATAAGCACCCTGCGGAAGTTCGTCTACCATAAGTAGCTTACGACCAACTGCCTGATACTCTAATGCGCGTCTAATCGGCTCTACCATTGCCTGAGCGAGTGCAACACGACCTTCCGGTGTGTCCAAAGCCTGTGCAATAAGAGCCTCTCTTTCTGCGTTAACCGCTTTCTTATCCATAGCCATTTTTATTACTCCTTATTAGTTGTTTTTATAGGGTTTTAAATGCCTATAAATGAACTGTTTCCTTATTATATGATTAGCTTGAGCTCGATGTAATAATTGCTTGTTCCCATATTCGTGTAACTATCGCCAGCAAGAGCCTGATCGCCATTAATGTCGATACCAGGAACGCCTGATGGATAGTATGCCGGTTTCTGGGTTAGGCGAGCTACTGGCGGAATCAATCCCGTACCACCACCAACGCCCTTCCAAGTATTACCATTAGCATCTACAGTATCAAGGATACCGTCACCGTTAGCATATAGAACGTCTAACAAGCTAGAACTTGAAACGTTCGCTGTAAACATATCGGTAGCAAACTCGCCACCACTATGATATACAGTCATCTTACCAGAGGCTTTGGTCTCATCAAAGTAGTCAGATACCCTGTTCTGCCAACCCGCAACTATGCCAGGCATAGACGAAGCAGTAGTATTCTTTGTATCACCAGCAATACCATACGGAACTGGATAGCTTGCCGAAACGACAACTACCTGAGCCGAAGCATTGAGAGATACGAACTGACCTTCCTTGATGGTCTGACCCGTAGCTACTGGTCTTTCCGCAGCAACCACATGGAATTTTTCAACAAGTGCCATGATTTAATCTCCTTTTTAATTTTCTTGTTTAGACCACCTAATAAATTCAACTTTATAAAACATCTTTTACGGGGCTATCTTTTTCCTTAGTTTCTTCTGTTTTATTCTTCTTATTGCAACATTTTTAATTAGTATTTTCTCTTGAATTTATTTCTATTTCCTTTATTCTAAAAACGACCTTCATTTTCCTTCTTTTTTTTATAAAAAAAATGAGCCCCTAATTTCTTAGGGGCTCATCCTATTTTTCTATGATATTAGATTTTACTTTTCGCCATAACGAGTTAGTTTTTCATCGAAAGATGCATTGCCGATGGTAAACGTTTTAGCAAGTTTCTGTACCATTGTAATTTGAGGATCTTCTGCTTTTATTTCTTTACTTTCCATAACTATCGCAGCACCAGAATGAACTCCGGTCTCTACGCTAGCTGTTTTAACTTGCCTTGGGTACATTACTTCTGCCTTAGTAGAGATCTTATCAATTTCGAAGTGGCTTAATGAATCTACTACATCATCAAAAGCCTCTTCGCTGATTCTCTTAGTAGCCAAGAGTTTATATGCAACCTTCATAGCTTCCTGCTTTCTGGCATTAGCAATTCGTTCTAGTTGTATATCTCTCTTCTGCTGTACGTTCTTTAGCATTTCGTCATTGATACCAGACATACCCTTCTGAACTTCCTTTTCGTGCCCCATAAACGCCGAATCTATAGGAACATCAGGACCCTTTAATTCTTTATTGATTAAAGAATCTGCATCCTTTTCCTTACCCATATAGGCGCTGGAACGAGGAACATCAGGTCCCTTGTTAGGCTCATTAATTAAGGAATCAGCCTTAGCCTCTTCACCTAATTTCTGTTCACTACGAGGAACCTTAGCTTCGACATCTTTTTCAACCGTTTCGATTTCCTTCATCTGTTTTGCTTCTTTCGTTACCTTTTCAGTTCCGGCTATAACAGTTCCCTTTATTTCGTTGTTAATTGCTGGCATACCCTTTTGAACTTCCTTTTCCTTACCCATATAGGAGGAATCTACTGCTACATCTGGGAGCTTTAATTCTTTATTGATTAAAGAATCAGCTTCCTTTTCTTTACCCATATAGGCGGTAGAACGAGGAACATCAGGTCCCTTGTTAGGCTTATTCATTAAAGAATCTGCCTTACTTTCCTCTCCCAATTTCTGTTCGCTACGAGGAACTTTAGCTTCAACATTACCTTCAATACTTTCTACTTTGGTTGGAGTGGCGGCAATTTTAACAACCTCTTCTCCCACCCTTCTCAGTTTATGAGTTTGCATAGCTGTAGCCATTTCTTTATCTCCTTTTTCTGACTTATCCGACTTATCCGATACATCGACATCTACTTCTATTTCGGTTTCCTCTGTTGCCTGTGTGGTTGCCTGTGCTAATTCTTCTGCTGTCTCTTTGCTAACTTCGATTGTAACCGTCTCTTTTGAAGGTTCGGGAGGAATTGCATCAGCTATATCAACATCGGCATCTTCTACAATCTCTGTTTCCTCTACTTCGTCATCAACAGGACCAAACTCATCGTTAATAGCCCCTAGATCCTGAGCAGTAAGAATTTTTTCTTTCCCAGATTGAATATCTTCTGCGAAAGCCTGTAAGAACGGATTGTCATCTGCTTCAGATGCAAACTTTTTCTTAAGGCAATTACAAACGTTGGTAGCTTCTTTAACATCAAGCCCCTTCTTCTTCTGATCTTCCAAACATTCAATCATAGGATCTTGCTGAGTATAAACACTAGCTAACCTTTCGATATAACGAGTAGTTCTAAGTCCGAGTTTCTTTAATTGAGAGCAGATACAATCCGCTAACAATTCGCCCTTACAAGGACCATAAGAAGCGGTAGCAGAACCACCCCACTTCCTAGAAACATATTCCTTACAATTAGCGGTAGGAAACTCGGTAGCCGCAGCACTCTTCATCATTTTTCCAACTCTAATCTTTGCTGCTAGTTTACGACTTGCTTCCTTACAGCCACTGCATTTTTCGTTCGGAACCATATCCCACTGAACTCTTAGATAGCTCTCAGAAGGTTTGTTAACATTAACAATTATATCTTTACGAGTTTCGGTATTGCATGCAGGACAAACGTAAGATAAATCACCGCTATCCTTTACGGATGCCTTACATTGATTCATTCCACAAGCAGGGCAAACATGTCCGTGCTGCTGAAGATTTTTACCAATTCTTACTATAGAGTTTTTATCAATCCTAGTCTGAGCAGCAACAGGAAGAGCTGGTACTTCGGCAGGAGGTTCAGGAGTTTCGGCTCCCGGTTCCTGACCAGCCTTACTTGGAGTCAATAGTTTATATTCGACTTCCTTCTTAACGAGAGCTTCCCATTTAGCTCCACAAGCCGGATTCTTGCATTGACCAACTAAGTTACCATCATCTTCTACTGTTACATCCGTATCTGAAGTACCGCACTCAGGGCAAATAGCTCCCAGAGGCTGTTGTTGACCAGCAGTAGGAATTTCGTCAGAAATTTCCTTATCCATGGCCGGATCGGTTGTTAAAGCCGAAGCAGGATCGCCCATCGGAGGAGCACCCGTAATACCACCTTCAGGAGCACCAGGAGCCGCTACAGCACCCGGCGTCTGAGGAATGCCACCACCAACCTGAGCTTCCTTTACCATCTTCTTACTTGAAGCCATAGGAGGAGGCATACCAGCAGGAGGAGGTGCAGCAGGCGGCATAGCATTACCTAGCCCTTCGCCAGCCAAATCCGCTTCTGGAACTATTTCTTCTGCTTTAGGTTCTGTTCCTGCCTTATCGGTTATTGGAATTTCGACTGACTGATCTCCCTCATCCGTTTGAACTGCTATAGTAATAGTATCGCCGCTAATAGTAACATTGGTAATAGCTGCCAATTTAATATTACGCGATGCTAAAGCTCCCTTAGTGAAGCTTTTAATAGCACTACGGAATTCGGGACTATCCTTTGCAACCCCTAATTCCTGAAAATCGGTAACAATTTTCGTATCGGGTTGTTTAGAAGCCTTAAGCCAATTTTTTCTTTCTGCCTTCCTTACTTCCTTTTCTTCTTTCTTTACTGCCTCTACAATTTCTTTACGTTCCACATTTCTGGACTCTTTAGAAGCCTGATCTTCGGAAGCGATAGAACTTTTTAGAGCATTTCTTAGTTCCGACTTATTGCTTGCTACTACGGTTTCTGTCTTAGCTAATTCAATCTTTTCGTCTACCTTGCGATTAATAGCTTCTGCGCCTTCTTTGCCCTCTGCTATAACGTCCAAAGCATCCAATAAACTATCTGGATTTATTGTGCTATCGGCGGCAAGAACCTTTAGATTATCGACTATAGAAGAAGCAATAACCGTACTTCCAACTGTAGCGACCTTAATATTTTTGCTACTCCAATAGGCTAAACGTTTACTTCCATCAACCTTTTCGCTATTTGGCTTATCAAGAATCGCGCTAGCTAATTCGAAACGACCCTTTGTAGAATTAACCAAAGAACCGCCTACCATAGCTGCTTCTTGGGGGGTACAACCAGTAGCAATAACGACATCCGCCAATGTATTAAGAACGCCATTCATATGTTCGCCAGCACTCTTGAACATTTTAGGATCTCTTGCTGCTGCTCTCTTCCAAGGAGCGTCTACCTGATCCAACTGTCTTTCAGTAATAACGTCAGGATCTGTAGAAATTCTATTCTTATTGGCATCGAGTTGTGACTGTGTAATAACTTCTACTGATTTATTGGTTCTTGGGGAAGCGTTTTCTTTAACTTCAAGTTGTTTTTCGGTAATAACTTCTCTTGGTTGATTTTCTCTTTTAGCGGTCAACTGGGATTCGGTTACTACTTCCTTTTCCCCTGATCGCTTACCTTCTAATTGACTCTGGGTTACGACTTCGGCATTTTCCCCAGTTCTTTCATGATACAAGTTCTTTGCTTCTAATTGAGCCTCTGTAATAACCTCAGGGGCTTTGTTAACAGAACCTGCTCCGGCTTCCTTAATATTACTCATTTTACTATCTCCTTTTATTGTATTATTCGCAAACGTTTTTAAGAAATATAATGCGGCCTTATCAGGTGTTTCTCTAATAAGCGTCTTTTCTCTATCTGTTAAGTTATCATACGACCAAATTCTCTCAGCAGGAATTCCGCTTTTGTTTTCGGCAATTATTATAAATGTGTCATCTCTTTTCTTTACAGACAACTTATGATTATTGTCTTGTATAGATGGTACTTTCTTTATATACTCAAAAAGGTCTTGTTTTTCCTGCCACGAATTTGATAAATTTTCTGTGGCTACCTTTTTCTGTTCTACTTTTTCAGAGATTGTACGTCTTTTTGCCATACTACTATCTCCCATATTGTTAATTTTTTCTTCTAGTTTTTGCAACTGTATAACCAAACTTGCCACTTTCAACATTTTATCTTCTGCGTTGGCTTTCGGCTTAGCTGGAGCAGTAATAGGAAGTTTAGGTCCTTTTACTAATGGTTTTAGGGGTGAACCAGATATGTTTCCAACGGGCTCGGTTGATAATGCTGTTTCGGATGCTGCCGGTGTTGCTAAGGGTGTCATTGGTATTTCTGCTGCTGTTGGTAATGTTTGTGGAATTGCGGCGGCGGCACTTTGATCTGGCATTACTCCTGGTATTCCCTGTCCTTGTCCTTGGAATTTACCATATCCTGCACCTATTAATTCATCTACGAAAGTTTGTAATTCTGATAAAATTCCTACTAAATCGCTTGCAAATTCGACTTCTACTTGCTGGCGATTTTTTATTAAGTTAATTGCTATTCCTTCTAAAGTTTGGAGCACTTGGTTTAATTGAGTTATTTCTTCTTGTCCTGCTTCTTTTTCGATAGCAGCGGATTTAATCATATATATGCTATTTTGGATATTTGCCACTCGTTTCATATAATCGTCGTTAGAGATTACCCCTTGAATCTTGCAACTGGGACAAGCTGGATCTACTACTGCGCTTAGTTCTATAAACTTAATGCCATAATTATATTCGAATACGGGGGCATTTTTGAATTCTTTTGTTTCGCCGGTAACAATATCTTTAGCAGTACCCGAAAATGTTCTGCCTTTTTTATTACGAATATGGGTACAATAGCTATCTGTTTTTTCAGCCTTATTACCACAAATACTGCATATAGAATATTCGACACTGCAATTATGAACCCCAATACCATCTGCTATATAACACTCATCTTTTGCAACTTTTAAATCATAACATGGTCCATCATATTGCTTTTCTATTATTTCTTTAATCGCACAAGCCATGTATTTTTGACCGTTTTTTGAAGTAAATATAAAAGTTTTCCCGCCATCAATTTCTCGATCCGTTTTGTCTTTTATAGCGTTTCTAACTTTTATAGATTCAGAAAATACATGAATATTTCCATAAGATATAAATAGTGAGAAATCTAATGTGGGAACTTTAACAAGCGAATTTTTATTGGGCAATCTATTAACCCAAGAAATATAAGAGGGAATATCAATAGCAATTAAAAGAGACTGGACATCCTCTAATAATGACTGGTTACAACTAGAGATTAATACACCTCTAATTCCACCGCCTCTAATTTCTCCGTTGTTCTTTTTATTATAATTTTTGGCTATGGTACCATCTGTATCAATGTAACCAGAAATGAATGAAATTACTTCTTCTTTCGACCATTCTTTTTGGTATATTCTTTTATGATGGGCAAGTTTACCAAATTTTTCAAGCATCTTAGAAGATAATAGTTTGTCATTTACTGATATTTTTAATCCGTTTTTAACCGGAAATTCGGTTCTTAAAATATTAGATTTAGTAAATTTAGGCAACAACTGAACGAGTTTTTCTCCCAGTTCTTTTTTCTCATGTAACCCAATATAATAAGCAAGATTATATGGTTCTTTCTGTTTATCATTTACAATATAACCATCTCCGACATATGCACCAGTCAAATAAGAAAAATCTTTACCATCTACAGAATTATCTACTATTTTATACTTAGAAGGAATTAACACATAATCGCCATTCTTACAATCTTTTGTTTCTCTAAATTCGGGCTGATAGTCAAAGGTACGCCATCCATTCTGTCCCACAAAATCCTCTGCACCAATCTTACCTTTACTACGAAGATATTTATTATTAGCCGCCTTTTTTATACTACTTTTCTGCTCTCTTTGAATTTGTTCAGAAGGAATAATATAAAGGGGGTGATCGTCGCTTAATAAAGGAGACTTGTGATAAGTACACATATCTAATTCATACATTGGTTTACCAACTATATTTGAATATATTTTTTCCACCGCACAAATATTTCCAAATGGCGTCAATACCTTATCACCAATATTAACTTCGCATATTGATTTTGCAGATAAGTTTCCCATTAATATTTCAGTATCCATTCCCAAAAATCCCATTGAAACTCCTGTAACGTATTCTTCTTCGATACTTCTGCAAATATGAGGGAAGGCTTCTCTATCTACGTAAGCTATTGTATAAACTGCTTTTTCTTCTGGAATCCATTCGGCAAATATAATTTTCCCTCTGGCATTTTCTACATTTTGATTATCATGGTTGGTAAAAAATGGGACTCCTTCAAAAGTTTTATAGGATCGCAGTATCTCTTCTTCGGTAAAATAGTCACCATTAGAATTCATTTCATCTGCTTTAATAGCTTTGGCACGGAAGAATAAAGCGGTTGGGTGTTTCTTTATTTCGGCTTCTATGATTTTAGCCTTATCACTTCCAGGTTCTATAAAAACTTTTCCTGAAGCGGTTTTAATTAATCCAACGCTTTTATTATTCGAAGAAACGTTAAGATATGAAACCTCGCATAGAGCTTTTTTAAATAGCATGTTATAAATCCTCTTGATATTTTCTAATTACACGATGAACTTCTTCGGCTGCGTCATCTTTACCTTCGTTATCAAGTTCTTCGGCTATTTTAACTAAATTATATAATGTATTCTGTAAAACATTATCTAATTTATTATCAAATTCGTTATGATCGTCCACAAGTATTTTTGACATACTTAGCCCCTTAGATTCTTGTTCAATATTTATGTAGAGAATTCCTTTATTTACTTTCAATTGTTTTGTCTGGTTGATCCCGAGCCAATTCTTCTAATTGTTTTAGGTCTGGGTCTTCCTTTGGTTCTTCTATTGGTTTATCTAGAATATGTTTAGTTGGATCAAATTTAGTAATTTTACCTGTAGCTTTAAACCAATTGTATACATCATCAAGGGGAGAAGAGGGATTTCTAGCGGCACATTGAGAAACCCCATCATCATTTCCTCTTCTTAACACTTCAGCTAAAGCATCAGGGGGAGTAGAGGGATTAGAAGCGGCATAACGAGAAACCCCATCATTATTTCCTCTTCTTAACACTTCCGCTAAAGCATCAGGGGAAGTAGAGGGATTAGAAGCGGCATTACGAGAAACCCAATCATCATTTCCTCTTCTTAATACTTCGGCTAAAGCATCAGGGAGAGTAGAGGGATTTTCAGCGGCACATTGAGAAACCCCATCATCTTCTCCTCTTCTTAATACTTCCGCTAAAGCATCAGGGGGAGTAG
>Ga0172362_10005756_pt1 | contig 10723 bp, 8 predicted proteins | sample LakKivs1_kivu2a2_FD_114534 | JGI IMG/M metagenome (GOLD analysis project Ga0172362, IMG submission 114534) | Sediment microbial communities from Lake Kivu, Rwanda - Sediment s1_kivu2a2 | ecosystem: Environmental > Aquatic > Freshwater > Lake > Sediment | place: Rwanda: Western Province, Lake...
AGAATAACTGCTCCTGACCTTACCCGCGCCCCCGCTCACAGAGCGTCTGGGCTCATTTTAAGATCATCAAAGCTTTTCCGCGATCATTTTCAAAAGCAGTAGGGCCCAGCAAGCGCTTTGAAGCTTAATTTCCTGCCTTTCCCCCTTCAGCAAAAGACGGCGGGCGCTATTCCTTTTTTGGGTTGATACGGCTATGAAAACGGTCCCCACCGGGATTTCCGCTGATCCTCCCCCAGGCCCCGCCAGGCCAGTGACCCCTACCCCGATCTCCGCTTTAGAAAGCATTCGCGCTTTCCGCGCCATTTCCTGCGCCACTTCCCGGGAAAGCACCCCCTTACTGGTGATCAATTTTTTCCTGATCCCCAGAGTGTTGATCTTGGATTCCGTCCTGTAAGTAACCAGCCCCTGGTAGAAGAAATTGGACGCTCCGGGGAGCTCAGTTATCAGGTGAGAGAGCAAACCCCCGGTGCAGGATTCAGCAACTGCTAACTTGAGCTTTTTCTTTAAAAGCATCTCCCCCACTTCTTCCCAGAGAAATCGGCCTCCCAGATAAAACGCTTTCCGCCTCCTTCTCAAGGCTTTTTCAGCCGATTCTTTTGCGCGGTCGAAGAACTCCTTCGTGCTCTCCCTTTTTCCTTCATAGGTCAGCCGCAAAAGGGCATGGCCGTCCTGGAAGGAAAACCCGAGATCGGGAAGGGCCTTTTTCAGGCTGAGAAGAAGCTCCCTTTCCGGAGGAAAAAGATAGAAAGTGCGCCCGAACACAGGGTCCTTGCGCCACAAAGCTGGCAACTCCTGGAGAAGCGGAACGAGATCAGAGGCGCCAGTCAGGCAAAAAACCGGTCCTTCCTTATCAAGGAAGAGCAAGCTTTCTCCACATTTGACCGCTTTCTCCAACCCCTGGAACGAGGAGAGAAGAGGAGATCCTGAAGGCGAAAAAAGGATAAGCGCTTTCCCTTTTGAGATATTTTTGACCGAGTCAAGGTCGCTTAAATCAGAAATGTGGTGAATGCTCTCCCATGCCATCCCGAATTCGTCCAGGACGCGCAGGACCCTCAAATTCTCCCTGTCCCAGGGCCACAATGAGGTGAAGAAGACCACGCTTCTCACGGCTGAAACCTCGGGACCGAGAGCGAGAAAAAGAAGCTGAGGACTTTATCCAAGTTAGCCACAATGTCCCTCTTGGTATTGAGGATGAAAATCTTGGGGGAAATGAAGTAGATATTTCCGTTCAGGTCTTTTATCAGAGCGTGAGCCTTTTCCTTATCCATGCCTAACCTTTTCCTTATGGCGTAAATCAGGTTGTCCAGAATATTGCGCTCAATTTTCAAGGTGGTGTCGCTGATCATGATGGCGCAGTGACAGCTGAGCTCTTCCTCCCGCTGGAGAAACTTTTCGATTTCTGCGTAGGGCACGTTGTTGGGCGGGGAGGATTTGCCCTCAAGGTAGAACAGCTTTTCCCCGAACAACGCCAGGACGTCAAAATCCCCTCCCCCGGAAACCCCTTCCAGCCTCACCGACCAGAGAACCTGGGCCAGAAATTCCTTTTCCAGGACCCTTCCCAGGAACCACTCGAAGGTCCCTCCAAAGTTGTCCAGGTGCCGTTTGAAGAAAAGGGACTTTCCCCCTTCTTTAATCAGGAGGCCGAGACGCTCATACACGGGCCAATACTTTGTTAAAGCCTCCTCGCTCCACCTCTCAGCGAGGGCTTCTCGCTCTTTGGGCCCCACTTCCTTTACCTGCACCAGGTCAGCCAGGATGCGGCGGAAGTAATAGTCCTTGAGAAGCTGATAATATTCCTCCTGGTCTTCCTCCCTGGGAGGGAGGACAACATTCTCCAGGAGGTTTGCGGCTACAACGCGGAAGCCCCGCCAGCGCAAACAAGAGTATATATCGCTCATTTCCACCTCTATTTAAGTAAAGCTCGAAAAAGCAGGGGGTGCAAGGGGACAAAAATAATAAAGCGAGGCTTTCCCTCGCTTTCAGATTTTTACTGGAGCGGTTTTCCCAGATAGAAAGGGCAGAGGTTCCTTAATGGACACAACGCGCAGGCAGGTTTCGGCCTGCAGGTCCTCCTCCCGTGTTCGATCAGCAAAAGGTGAAGGGGAAGCTGGAGCTCTGGAGGAACATCTTTGTCCAGCCTCTGCATCGATGAAGCCGCCGATTCTCTCTCCCCGATAAACCCCAGGCGTCTCCCCACTCTGAGGATGTGGGTATCCACCGGAAAACAGGGGTATCGGTAGGAAAAAAGAAGAACGCAGCGCGCGGTCTTCGGGCCAACGCCTGGCAAAGAAAGCAGGAAATCAAGAAGCTCCTGCGGTTCCATATTCTGGGGAATGAGGAAATGGCCGAACTTTTCCTTTATAGACCAAAGGGCCTGCTGGATCCGGGGCGCTTTAGTGGGAGCGAGGCCGGCAACCCTGATGGTATTTTTTAGAGCATCCAGAGGAGCAAGCGCTATCTCCTCCCAGTCAGAGAAACGCCTTTTTAGCTCAGCGAAGGCGCGATCGCGGTTCTGGTCGTTCGTGTTCTGGGAAAGGATGGTGGAAATCAGCTCTTCCAGAGGGCCCCTGCGGGAGACCTTCGGAAGCCCGTACAGAGCTCCCAGACGAGCAAAAAGTTGCTGGAAAATTCCCTCTTTCAAAAAGGGCTGTTATTCCCTGGACGACGCTTTCCAGATATCCCCGATGGTTGCCAGGTGTTCCCCTTTGTCCAGGGTCTTCCCCCGGCCTTTCTGAGGCGCTAGAGGTGGGGTTTCTTTTTCCAGCTCCGTGGGCTTCATGGAAAGGGTAATCCTGCGGTCAGATTTCTTCAGGTTTATAACCTTGACCAGGACGTCGTCTCCTAACTTCACCACTTCTTCCGGGCGGTTGACTTTTTCGTCCGCAAGCTCGGAGATGTGGACAAGGCCAGAGATTCCCTTTTCCAGCTCGACTATGGCTCCGTATTTCCCAAGTTTGACCACCTTGCCCTGAGCGGTGGAGCCCACAGGGTATTTTAGCTCTACCTTCCCCCAGGGGTCTGGTTCGGTCTGGCGCAGGCTCAGGGAAATCTTACCTTCCTCAGGAACTACCCTCAGGACCTTAACCTTGATGTCCTCACCAACGCTCACGAACTTGGAAGGATGCTTCAGTGCTCCCCAGGTGAGCTCGGAGATGTGAATTAACCCATCCACTCCCCCAACATCCACGAAGACTCCCCAATCCACAATTCGGGAGATCTTTCCGGTAACGACATCTCCCTCCTTTATCTTGGTGAAAACCTGGCTCTTCCTGAGCTCCTTTTCCTCTTCCTCCACTTTGCGCGCTGAGCAGGTAAACTTTCGGTTTTCCTGGTCGAGCTCTATAACCTTCAGGCGCAGGTTCTCACCCACCAGACTCCTGTTCCCTCTTAGCTTCGAGCCAATCTGAGACCGGGGCACGAAACCCCAAATTCCCATGTCGACAAGGATTCCACCTTTGACGTGACGAGCGACGGGCGCCTCCACCACTTTCTCCTGCTGGAAGGCTTCCTTGATGCTGGCCCAGGCCTTCTCATAGTCGGCCCGTTTCTTTGAGAGGATAATGTTTCCCTGATCGTCCTCCACCTTGAGGACGTAAAGTGTAAGCTCGTCCCCAGCTTTTACCACATCTTTGGCTGAGGAGACGGGCTCGCGGGAAAGTTCCCTCAGGGGGACAACGCCCTCAGATTTGTAGCCGATGTCCACAAGAGCGCTGTCAACTTCTACGGCCACCACGACCCCTTTAATCAGGTCCCCTTCCTTAAAGGTTCGGGAAATGTACTGCTCCAAGAGCTTATCCGGGGAATTCTCTGCCTTTGTCTGGTCTTGAGCCTCCGGTTGGGCAACCTCGTTGCCCGAAGTAACCTTTTCTAACTCTTCCACTTGAATCACTCTCCTAATCCGTGCCCTCCAAGGGGCGGTTTAAAAAAACTTTCCAGAGCTTTAAACTCTGGAGGTTTCGTCCGCCAAAATTTGCGGATTGTTTAATTTTCCTCCAATTCCAGGCTAATATCAAGTGCTTTTACGGAATGAGTTAAGGCTCCCAGGGAGACAAAGTCCACCCCGGTCTCGGCCACAGCCCTGATATTTTTTTCGTTTATCCCTCCAGATGCCTCAAGAATTGCCTTTCCTTTGCCCGCCTGCACGCACCGGGACATTTCTTCCACGGGCATATTGTCCAGCATGATCCAGTCCGCTTGCTCCTTTAAGGCCTCCTGGAATTGCAGGGAGGTGGTAACCTCTATTTCCACCTTCACTCCGGGGCGAACCCTCTCTCGCGCCTTTCTTAAGGCCTCCCTTATTCCTCCGCATGCCCTGATGTGGTTATCCTTCACAAGGACCATGTCATAGAGGCCCATGCGATGGTTTGTACCTCCTCCGGTGCGCACGGCGTACTTTTCCAGGTCCCGCCACAGTGGTGTGGTCTTGCGGGTGTCGAGAATTTTCGCCCCCGTCCCTTGCACAAGTTTCACAAATTTTGCAGTCAGCGTGGCGATGCCCGAGAGACGGCAGAGAATGTTCAGCGCTACTCTTTCTCCGGAAAGGATAGCGCGCGTGGAACCGGTTATCCGGGCGATGGTGACCCCTGGCTCGAGGCTTGCGCCATCAAAGCGCTGAATTTCCCATTGCAGGTTGGGGTCCAGAAGGCGCAGGGCCTCCAGGGCAAAGGGCAGCCCGCAAAGGATTCCGTTTTCTTTCGCCAGAAAGATGGCGCTGGACTCAGACCTTTCGGAGATCAGGGCCTCGCTTGTGATGTCACCCGAGCCGATGTCCTCCTTTAAGGCCTCGAACAGCCTTTTGCGCAGATGAAAAATAGGGACAGTCCCCATTTTTTTCATTTTATGGACACCCTCTCTTCGCCCTCCCACTTGAAGCAAATGTGCTTGCGCCAGCGGGCGTCATCCCTCGAGGGGAAATCCAATCTCTGGTGAGCTCCCCTGCTTTCCTCGCGCAGCAAGGCAGCCCTGAGCATGAGAGAAGCCAGTTTGCAGGCGTTATAAAGCTGAAAGTCCTCGGGCCTTGAAAGGACACAGCGCTCGAGCAAGTCCTGCCACTCGGAAACCTGGCGCATTGCGCTCTCAAGATCAGGATGGTTCCGCAGAATTCCCGCTTTTGCCCCCATCAGCCTGCGCAGGTCCCCCAAATTGAACGGCAAGGAAGAACCTTTCGGCTCCGAATCGCCTCTCTCTAAAAGGAAGGTGGGTTGCCGCGCCTTTTGCCCTTTGAGCTTCATTGCCAGCCTTCTTGAGAAGACCAGCCCTTCGAGGAGGGAGTTGGAGGCCAGCCTGTTCGCGCCGTGAACGCCAGTGCAGGCAGCTTCTCCCACAGCATACAGCCCCTGGACTGAAGTGAAGCCCCAGACATCAGTCCTTATGCCGCCCATGGCGTAGTGAGCAGCCGGGGAAACGGGAATAGGCTCCTTTGCGGGATCCATTCCCAGGGACCGGCATTTTTCCACAATCGCCGGAAATCTCTTCATCAGGGTCCCGGGGTCAATGGGCCTCATATCCAGGAAGACGTGGTCAGTCCCTTCCTTTTGCATTTCCTGATAGATGGAGGCAGAGACTACATCCCGGGGTGCCAGTTCCGCCAGAGGGTGATAGGAAGGCATAAAACGCTCGCCCCTGTGATTTAAAAGGATCGCCCCTTCCCCTCTCACCGCCTCAGAAATCAGGAAGCGGGGGGACTCGTTGTGGAAGAGGACCGTGGGGTGAAACTGGATAAACTCCAGATCACAGAGTTCCGCCCCTGCTCGGTAGGCAATGCTCAACCCGTCTCCGGTAGTTCCTTCAGGATTGGTGGTGGGCTCAAGAAGCGAGGCGTAGCCACCTGTAGCCAGAACCACAGTGCTTGTCTCTACGATCAATGGGCCGGAAACCCCGTAAAGGACCGCTCCCGCCACCGCGCCTTCCTCGGTGAGGACGTCAATCAGGTAGTGGTTTTCCATAAAACGAACCCTCTCCAGGGACGCGGCTTCCTCGTAGAGTGTCCTGATCAGCTCGTCTCCGGTCTTATCCCTTACGTGGAGCACGCGGCGCGCGGAGTGGCTCCCTTCCCTGTTCAGGGAGAGGTGTCCGTTCTCGCGGTCGAAATTGACGCCCAGGCGAATCAAGTCCTTAATTGCGGCCCCGGCCTCTCGCACCATGATCCAGATAGCCTCTTCGTTGGAGAGGCCCGCTCCCGCACGAACTGTATCCTGAAAATGAAGCGAGGGGGAATCTCCTGGCCCGATGGCGCAAGCCACCCCGCCCTGAGCGAGGGAGGAGTTGCTCACAAAGGCCTTCCCCTTGGACACAAGCAGGGTTTGGCCGGGGAAGTTCAGGGCAAAAAATAGGCCGGCAATGCCTGTACCGGCCACGAGAGCCTCCGACTTGATCCGAGGGAGAGAGTCCCACAGGGACTGAGAAACAAGGTACCTTTTCATGTAAGCTCCAGCATCCTGAGGAGACTTTTTCTGGCCTCGGCAGCAATTTCCTCAGGAATATTTATTTCTCCCATCTCGTTTTTAAGGCACTCATAGACGGCGCTGGCGTCTGTCTTCTTCATGTTCGGGCAGAGAAGGAGTGGGGAAGCAAGGAAGAACTCCTTTTGCGGATTTTCCTTTCGCAGGCGGTGAAGAAAGCCCTCTTCGGTGCCGATGATGTAGCTTGAGGCGCTGTCAGCTTTCACGAAGCGCAACATCCCTCCCGTTCCCAGAACCTGGTCGGCCAGGCGCCTGACCTCCGGGCGGCACTCCGGGTGAACGAGAATTTTGGCATCGGGATGAGCCGCACGGGCGCGCACCAGATCCTCCGGCAGAACCCGGAAATGCGTGGGGCAGAAGCCAGGCCAGAGATGGACTTTTTTGGCAGTGTGCTCCTGAACCCAGCCCCCCAGACCCTGGTCAGGAACGAAGATGATTTCATCCTGTTCCACCGCTTCCACGATCTTCAAGGCGTTCGCCGAAGTGCAAATCACGTCGGAAACGGCTTTCACCTGGGCTGAGGAATTAATGTAGGTTACCACTGCTGCCTTCGGGTACTGCTCTCTCACGCGCAGGACAGCATCCTTTGTAGCCATATCGGCAAGAGGGCAGCCCGCAGATAAAACAGGCATCAGGACCCTTTTTTCAGAAAGTATGCGGGCCACCTCCGCCATAAAGTAAACGCCGCAGAAAACTATGAGCTCTCGGTCCGTGCTCTGAGCTTTTAAAGAAAGCTCCAGGGAATCTCCCACAAAATCCGCAATATCTTGAACTTCGGGAAGCTGATAGTTGTGCGCCAGAATCAGCGCTTTCTTTTTTTCCTTTAAGGTCAGAATTTTTTCTTTCCAGGAATCCCAATTTTCCAGCATCGTTTTATTATAAACTTAAAAAAAGTTCCCATGAAGGGCGAAGGGATATTATGAATTTCAAGGACTCCTGCAGGTTAAAGCCGGAGGAACTATGCGCCCACTGCAACCCGGATGAGCTGAATTTCTCCACCACCCTTGAGCTCAGGCCTCTGGACAAAATCGTTGGTCAGGAAAGGGCGATGAGGTCCCTGGAAGTGGGCCTGGGTATCAAGGCCCGGGGATTCAATATCTTCGTTTCCGGGCGCGCCGGGACAGGGCGCACCTCCATTGTGACGAACATCGTTCAGAGAAGGGCGGAGAAGGAGCCCGTTCCCCATGACTGGATCTATGTGCACAACTTCTCCCAGCCTGATCGCCCCCGCGCGATTTTCGTCCCTGCCGGGGTGGGGACGCGCTTCGCACAGGCCATAGATTCACTCACCATGTCAGCAGAGGTCGAGCTGAGAAAGCTCTTCACTTCCCCCGTCTATCAGGAAAGAAAAAACCTCCTGGAACAAAAGGTGGCGAAGCTCAAGCAGGGGCTAATCGCCACAGTCCAGAAGAAAGCTCTGGAGTTAGGATTTTCCATTGAGCCCACGCCCCAGGGGATCCTCACCATCCCCACAAAAAATGGTAAAAAACTGACTCCTGAGGAATTCGAGGCTCTGGGAGGAGATGAGAAAAAAACCTATCAGGAGAACAGCCAGAGGCTGCATCAACTCCTGGAGGAAATGATTCTGGAATCGCGGCAAATCGACCGCCAATTCTCCGAGGAGCTCAAGGAGATGGAAAAGGAGCTGGCGTTCTCCTTCCTTGAGCCTATCTTCAGGAAACAGGAGGACTCCTTCCGAGAACATCCGGAATTGATTTCCTGGCTCGGTGAGGTGAAAAATGACCTGATTTCCCGGCTGAGGGAATTCAAGGAAAAGGAGGGCGGGGAAGAGGAGAGGAGTGCTCCTGACCTTTCCCGATACAAGGTGAACGTTTTCGTGAACAGGGCAGAGCTCCAGGGAGCGCCCGTGGTTTTCGAGCCCAACCCCTCTTACTTCAACTTGATGGGGAAAATAGAGTACAGGCCGGCTTTCGGAACCTGGGTAACTGATCAAACCATGATTAAGGCGGGGGCGCTGCAGCAGGCAAACGGCGGATACCTGATCATGCCTGCCCAGGAACTTCTGACCTCCCCCTTCTCCTGGGAAGCGCTCAAGCGCGCCCTTCGCTCCGGCCTGGCGCGCGTGGAAAACCTCTCCGAGTTCATGGGCGGTGTGCCCACGACTACCCTCCGCCCTGAGCCCATCCCCATTGATCTCAAAGTAATTATCATCGGGCAGCCCAGGCACTACTTCACGCTCTTCGCTCTGGACGAGGATTTCGCAAAGCTCTTCAAGATCAGGGCGGACTTCGACACCGAACTGCCGCGCAACGAGCAGTCCATCGTTGATTACGCTTCCTTTGTAAATCTTCTGGCCACGGAGGACCCGCACGTTTCTCACTTCGACCGCAGCGCGGTGGCTGTCCTCGTGGAATACGGATCAAGGCTGGCCGGATCCAAAGACAAGCTATCCGCGAGCTTCATGGAAATAGCGGACATCGCTTACGAGGCCTGTTATTGGGCAAAAAGTGATTCCAGCGAGCTGGTGAAGGCTTCCCACGTCAAAAAAGCCCTGGAGGAGAAGTTCTACCGTTCCCGCCTTATCGAGGACAAAATCCAGGAGATGATAGAGAAGGGCATCATCCTTCTGGACACCGAGGGGAAGAAGGTGGGGCAGATCAACGGTCTCTCCGTTTTTGCTTTCGGAAATTACTCTTTCGGCAGGCCCAACAGGATTACGGCCCGTGCATTTCTGGGAAGGGCGGGCGTGGTGAACATTGAGCGGGAAATTGCGCTCTCCGGCCCCATACACAGCAAGGGGGTGCTGATCCTCTCCGGTTATCTGGGAGGACAGTACGCCCAGGATTTCCCCCTGAGTTTATCCGCATCCCTGACCTTCGAGCAGATGTACGAGGATATCGAGGGGGATAGCGCCTCTGCTGCGGAGCTTTTCGCCTTGCTTTCCGCGCTTTCCGGCTTGCCCTTGAGCCAGGAAATAGCAGTTACCGGCTCGGTCAACCAGTTCGGGGAGGTCCAGCCCATTGGAGGGGTGAACGAGAAAATAGAGGGCTTCTTTGCCGTGTGCAAGGCGAAGGGGTTGTCCGGGAACCAGGGGGTGATTATTCCCCGGGGAAACGTCCAGCATCTGATGTTAAAGGAGGAGGTGGTGGAAGCGGTAAGAAAAGGGCTCTTTCACATCTGGGCAATCGGAACCGTCGAGGAGGGACTGGAAATTCTCACGGGCAGGGATCCGGGGGAAAAGGAAGATGGCACGTTCACTCCGGGAAGCATTCACTCTATGGTGCACCAGCGACTCCGGGACTACGCCCACCAGTTGAAGGAATTTTACCACTTTTAGAACTTGGCTCCTTTAAAGCTCCAATCTGCCAACTTCCCGTGAGGTGAACAAAAAGCGAAATTGTGTTATAATTCCTGAAATCCAACCCCAAGGGGAAAAGGAGGTTAATTTGGGTAGATTTTTGAATTCTCACATCGACAGGTTTTTGCTGCTTGTTTTGATAGCGCTTTTCCTGCTCAGTTTTTCACCGTTGCCAGCCAGCGCTCAGACCGAGGAGCCAGTTATGACGGCCAGCGGAGAAATGTGGCTTGAAAGCACTGGCGCTGGAAATGCAGTGTTAAACTTAACCGTTCCCCAGGCGTTTATCGAGATGGGCTTTACTCTGGATGCCCTGGTGGAGGAAATGCAAAAGGATGAATCAGCCCAGGTTACAGCGGCTGACGATTTGGGCGGCGGAAATTTCCGCATCGCCTTAAAATGGACGGATCCCTCCGCATTCTTCGGTGCGGAGAGCGTAACCAATAACCCTGATGGGACGGTTACCGTTGACCTGGGAGACCTCAGCTCTTTTGAGACCCTGACCGTTCACGTGCAGGGCGATATCACCGAGACTGTGGGGCAAAAAACCGCCAAAAACACGGCCGTTTTCAAAGGAACACCCACCGGAACCATAACCTTTAAACCCAGCGGGGCTCCGCTCACCCAAACTCCGCCTCCCTCAAGCACAATACCTCCCACCCAAACCCCTCCTCCCTCTACCACGCCGCCGCCATTTTCCACTTTAACCCCCAGGCCCACTCCCACTCCGGGACCCGGGGCCACTCCTTCCGGCGGATTGAGCACCACCTGGATTATCATCATCGCCTTCGGGGCACTCTTCGTCCTAGCCATCATCGTGCTCATCGTTAGCCTGAGTGCTCGAAAGAAGAGACCGGCTCAGCCCGGATATCCTTATCCTCCCCCACAGGCTGGCCCCGCACCGGGATATATGTTCTGCCCGAACTGCGGAAAGCAGGTCCCGGTA
>Ga0172362_10005757_pt1 | contig 10723 bp, 9 predicted proteins | sample LakKivs1_kivu2a2_FD_114534 | JGI IMG/M metagenome (GOLD analysis project Ga0172362, IMG submission 114534) | Sediment microbial communities from Lake Kivu, Rwanda - Sediment s1_kivu2a2 | ecosystem: Environmental > Aquatic > Freshwater > Lake > Sediment | place: Rwanda: Western Province, Lake...
GTTATGGGAAAGAAATTTTGTAATAAAATATGGAATGCCAGCCGGTTTGTTTTATCGAAAATTACAAATGAAAATGAAAAGGAACCGAGTTCCTTTGAAAAGGAACTCGGTTCCTTTTCTGCTTTTTCTGCGGCTGATAAAAAAATATTGAAAAAATTAAATCAAACTATAAAATCGGTTAACAAAGATTTGGAAGAATTTAAATTTGGGAAGGCAGCTCATGTTTTATATGATTTTTTCTGGCATGATTTCTGCGATAAATACATTGAAGAATTCAAAACCCACACTTGGAAAGGAAGCTCTGTTTCTAACTCAAAACTCAAAACCACAGCTCAAAACCAAAAAATTATTCTTTATGTACTTTTAAATTCTCTAAAACTTTTGCATCCTTTCGTTCCATTTATTACGGAAGAAATTTATCAACAGCTGCCGGTTAAAAAGAAAAAACAATGCTTAATGATTGAATCTTGGCCAAAAGTAATATAAACAATGTGCAACACCGAGTGTTGACATTCTTAGAGGTCGGATCTCTCTATTAAACTTAAATGATTTATCTAATTTTTATCATTTTCGGACTTCTGCCCAGTATAATCTGGCTTTTGTTTTATCTCCGGAAAGATGTTCATCCCGAATCAAACGCAATGGTTTTAAAGATTTTCTTCTATGGCATGCTGGCGGCAATAATAGCCGCTTTGGTGGAAATCGGCGCTTCTATATTTTTAACTTTTTTAACCGCGCCGATAGCAAAAACTTTTCTTTATTTTCTTTTCTCTGAATTTATTGTCATTGCTTTGGTAGAGGAGTGTTCTAAATTTTTAATTGTCAGGCAGAAAGTAATCAGCCATCCGGAATTTGACGAGCCGATAGACGCTATGCTTTATATGATTATTGTCGCGCTTGGCTTCGCCGCTTTTGAAAATACTTTAGTTTTATTTTCTTCTTTTTTTTCTTCAGAGAGCATTCTTGTCGCCGGAATAAACAACATCATAAAAGACGCCATTTTTATCAGTTCGCTCCGTTTTTTGGGCGCCACTTTTCTTCACGCTTTGGCTTCGGGCGTAGTAGGTTATTTTTTAGCCCTGTCTTTTTTAAAACACCAAAAAAGATTGAATTTAACAATCAAAGGATTGGGTTTGGCCGCTCTCTTGCACGGTTTATTCAATATTTCTATAATAGTATTTGAGGGAGGGGTGAGAGACCAAAATCTAATTTTATCTTGTTCGGTGGTTGCTTTTTTAATAATATTTTTATCGGTGCTGGCCTTTTTCGTTTCCAGAGGATTCACAAAGCTTAAAAAAATATCAAGCGTGTGTAAAATCAACGAATAATGTTAGAAACCGGGTGTTTAACACCCACGCGAACGGAATAAATTTAGTCAGCGGAGCTGAAGAAGGCCAACACCCGGTTTCTAACATTTTAAGATTATAATTTTATGACAGATTTTTTCGAAAAACTTAAAAAAGGAATGGATATAAAACCGGAAGGGTTGCCGGCAGAGCCGAAGTCGGAAGAGCCGGAAGGGCAGCCGATGGCTGATTTGGTTATGGCTCCGGCTTTAGAGCCGAAACAAGAAGCGGAACTTGAAAGAAAAAGAAAAAAGAAAGCAGTTAAAAGAAAGTCCGCCCTCGTCCCGCTGAGCGGGACTACGGCGGGCGGTCCCGCCTCCGCTAAAGCTACGGCGGACGAAGGAAAAATAAAAGTGGAGAAAACACCTTTAAATAAAAAGAAAAAGAAAGCAATTGCCGTTGAATCTTTAGATTTAGAAAACGATGACTGGTTGAATAAAGAAAAAATTGGTCAGCTGACCGTTGACCTTTATCAGACCGATAAAGAGATTATTATTCAGTCCGCCATCGCCGGAGTGGAGCCGGAAGATTTGGATATTACGATTGAAGATGATTTGGTTATAATAAAAGGAAAAAGAGAGAAGAAGTTTAAAGAAGAAAAAGAGAACTATTTTTATCAGGAATGTCATTGGGGCCGGTTCTATCGGGAGATTATTTTGCCTGTGGAAGCGGATAGCTCCCGGGCCGCGGCTTCAATGGAACAGGGAATTTTAACCATCAAAATCCCAAAAACAGGAACTGAAACCAAAAAGAAAATTAAAATCACTAATTAAATGAGCCGGGCTAAATAAGCCCGGCTCATTTAATCTCGGATTTTGTCATATTTTGTGCCCTTGGCAGGACTCGAACCTGCAACCCTTTCGGGATAGCGTCCTAAGCGCTACGTGTATTCCAGTTCCACCACAAGGGCTTTTTTATTTTATATTTATATCATTTTTTAATAAAAAATCAACCCAGCCCTTAATGAAGAACCGGGTTGATTAATTTAATTTACAACAAAATAGTTTTTTATTATGCACCTATTACCTCTAAAAGCCAATCAACTAATGCTCGGGCTAAGAAAGCCACTACTAAAGCGATTAAGGCGTAGAGAATATAATCTCTGGCTTTTTTTACTTTGTCCGGGTCGCCACCAGCTGTTAAGAAAGTATAAGCGGCTAAAATAATAACTATTACCGCGGCAAAGATTAAAATATAGAAAAGCCAGTTTATCGCGTTGTTGAGTACCCTTTCTACTCCAATTTGTCCTTCTCCCCAATCTAATTGTGCCGAGACCGCTATTGGCAGTAAAAGCACTCCTAAAGTTAAACTTGCTAAAATCTTTTTCATTTTTTTATTGGGTTAATTTCTTCTTTTTATTCGACCTTTTTAAATTTTTATTATTTATTTCAAAATTTTATACCGGGATATTTATGCCAAATATTTGCGCCAGCAGACTGATAATGGCTTTAGACAAAAAAATAACTACCAGCCCGATTAAAGTATAAATTATAATATGTCTGGCTTGTCTTACTTTTTCCGGTTCTCCGCCGGAAGCAAGGAAGAGATAAGCAGCCACAACTATTAATAAAGCGGCCAAAGGGATGGAAACGTAAAAAATAAAGTCAATGACCGCGCCTAATAGTTCCCAGAAACTGTTAAATTCAGGCAAGGGGTTGCCGATTTCTACCGCTTTTTGGGCCTGAACCATTAAAGGGAAAAGAAGAACGGCTAATGATATTAAATATTTATACATAGATATAGCGCCAATCTACGAATCTTATGCCAATGATGCGAATATCCGCGGCTTGGCGTAAAATTCGCATGACATCGGCGTTATATTATTATATCATAATTGAACTTTTTTAAATACCAGACAATAATGGTATTTGCCGGTCTGGAATTCTTTTTCCAATTGGAATTTGTTTTCTTTGGCTATTTCTTTTATTTCTTTAGGCGCCACCCGGCCTGTTTCCGGACCCTGGGCCGCCTGGGGCAGCCAGTCAATTACTATCAGTTTGCCCCGGGTTTTTAAAATCCGAAAAGCTTCGTTTATTGTAGCATTTTTATCGGTTATTTGGAAAAGCACGTTGGGGATAAATACCAAGTCAACCGACAAATCGGGCAAAGTAGAACCTCTCGGTTTTTCCAAATCAGAACGGATCAGCCGGATATTGATTACATTTTCCAAAAGAGAGCGGCTCTTTAAAGCGGAAAGCGGTTCTTGCAAAATATCAATGCCGTAAACTAAGCCGTCTTCCAATTTTTTAGCCAGAGGGATAAGAAAACCGCCGGAACCGCAGCCGAATTCCGCCGCAACCATATCCGGTTCTATTTGCAATTGGTCAAGTATTTCTTCTGGATTGATAAAGGTTTCCATATCCTAATCTAATTTATCAGATACAGGCGGCTGAGGCAACTTTATCGCCTTCGGCCAATTTCATTATTCTTACTCCCTGGGTTGAGCGGCTGATTTTGGCAATGGAAGAAATTTTCGTTCTGATTACCTGGCCTCTCTGAGAAATGACGATTAAATCTTCTTCTTCATCATCGGTTACCACTTTGGAAAACACGATTCCTCCGGTTTTACCGGTAACATTGGCGGTTTTAACGCCCGTTCCGCCTCTTTTTTGCACTTTATATTCTTTAGTTTCCGTTCTCTTCCCATACCCATTCTCCATCACCACCAACAAATAATTTTGACTTTTGACTTTTAACTTTTGACTTTCTATAACGTCCATTCCCACCACTTTGTCATCTTTTTTTAAATTAATACCCTTGACTCCGGAAGCCGGCCGTCCCATTTCTCTGATATCTTTTTCCCTGAACCTGATAGACATTCCTTTCTTAGTGGCTAAAATTATATCGTTTTCACCGGTTGTTTTGACAACTTTTTCCAGAAGGTCGCCCTTTCTCAGATTAATAGCAATCAAACCGGATCTTCTGACGTTTTTAAACTCCTCTAATTTGGTTCTTTTTATTATACCATTTTGAGTAACCATTACTAAATCTTTCAGGCCCAATTCCGCATCCTCTTTGCCGAAAGTAAGCAAGGACAAAACTTTTTCATTGGAAGAAATCTCCAAAAAATTCAAAAGGCCTCGGCCTCTGGCGACACGACTGCCTTCGGGAATTTCATAAACAACGGTTTGAAAGACTTTTCCGGAATCAGTGAAAAAGAACAAGGAGTCATGGGTTTGGGCCGAAAGAAAATGCTCTACAATATCTTCTTGCAGGGTCTTCATTCCTAAAATTCCCTTGCCCCCTCTTCTTTGCAATTTATATGTTTCCGGGTTGATTCTTTTAATATAACCTCCCTGAGTCAAAGTGATAACTGTTTCTTCCTGGGGGATTAAATCCTCTTCGGCGATTTCCCCGACATTCTGGCTGAAAACTTTTGTTTTTCTTTCATCGCCGAAGGTTTCTTTAATTTCTTTTAATTCTTTTTTAATTACTCCCTTTATTTTTGCCGGGCTTTTAAGAATGGCTATCAGTTCATTGATTTTTGCTTTGATTTCTTTAAGTTCGTCTTCAATTTTCTGCCTTTCCAATTGGGCCAAAGCCGATAGTTTTGTTTCCAAGATTGCGTTAGCCTGGATTTCAGTAAGCTTAAACCTCTTTATTAAGTTATGAAGGGCGTCTTCCCGGTTTTTAGACGATTTAATCGTCTTGATAACCGCGTCAATTTGGGAAAGGCACTTATGCAGTCCCTCTAAAATATGGGCTCTTTCTTTGGCTTTCTCCAATTCGTATTTCATTCTTCTGACCGCTACTTCTTTCCGGTGTTCAATAAAATAATTCAGCATTTCAGTCAAAGACAAGACTTTGGGCTGGATTCCGTCCACTAAGGCTAACATATTTAAGTGGAATGTTTTTTGAAGGTCGGTGAATTTGTAAAGCCGGTTAAGAATTTTATTGGGATAAGCTCCTTTTTGGAGGTCAAGGACGATTCTCAGTCCCTCTTTATCCGACTCGTCTCTAATGTCTTTTATTCCGTCTATTTTTTTGGCTTGGATTAGATTGGCAAATTGTTCCACCAGAGCTGATTTTTGAGTTTGAAAGGGGATTTCCGTAATAATTATCTGGTTTTTTCCCTGTCTGCCGACAGGCAGGTTATCTTCTTCTTTTATTTCTGCTTTTCCTCTGTTGACAATCGGACCCCTGCCTTGGGAGTAGGCGCTGATAATATCTTTTCTTCCGTAAATAGCTCCGCTGGTTGGAAAATCCGGGCCCTTGATAAACTGGCAAACGTCTTCAACCGTTGCTTTGGGATTATCAATTAAATAAATCAGGGCGTCGGATACTTCTGAAATATTATGGGGCGGAATATTGGTCGCCATCCCGACGGCGATTCCTAACGATCCGTTTAAAAGAAGCTGGGGCGCGGGAGAAGGAAGAACAACCGGTTCTTTTCTGGTTCCGTCGTAATTAGGCCGGAAGTCAACCGTTTCTTTTCCTATATCTTTAAGCATTTCCTCTCCAATCTTAGACATCTTGCATTCCGTGTACCTTTGGGCTGCCGGCGGATCGTTGTCAATTGAGCCGAAGTTTCCCTGGCCGGTAATTAAAGGGTATCTTAAAGAGAAATCTTGAGCCATTCTAACCAGAGAATCATAAACAGCAATGTCGCCGTGAGGATGATAACGGCCCAAAGTTGCCCCAACTACTGTGGCTGATTTTCTAAACTTGGCATTATGGGTTAAGCCGTCTTCGTGCATAGCGTATAAAATCCGGCGGTGAACCGGTTTTAATCCGTCGCGCACATCAGGCAGGGCCCGCGAGATGATAACCGACATGGCATAGTCAATATACGAATCCTTCATTTCTTCGGTTATTTCTCTGGGTTTGATTTCCCCTATTTTATTTTTTATTTCTTCTTTTTCTTTAACCATTGATAAAGGAAAAATAAAACCACGAACCTATTAAAAGCAATCCGAAAATAATTGTTATTGACCAAACAATTATTTTTCTGACATATTTGGGCTGATTGCGTAATTTGTTTAGAAAATCCATGGTTTTGGGATTAGCTTAGCTAATCCCACCGATTAGCTAAGCTAATCCCAATAATCCCAAAGCTAATTCCAAAAATTAAGGCTCTAACAAAATAATCTTGGCTTCCTCGCTGGAGATATCTTTTTTCTTAATAGATAGCTTGGGCAGGGGCTCCAATTTTTTTATCCCCAAAGCCTTTAAAAAACTATCCGCTCCGTCTAATTTGATATTCAGCTTCGGAATTTTATAGTGCATCGGAATTATAATTTTCGGTTCGATTTGGGCCATTATTTTTATCGCTTCAGCCGAATTAATCGTATAAATCCCTCCGATGGGAATCATTAAAATATCAACATCGCCTATCCTGTCAAGCTGTTCGGAAGTTAGTTCTTTTTGGCCCAGATCGGACAAATGGCATAATTTAATTTCTTCTGTCTCAATAGTATAAATTGTAATTCTCCCTCTTTCAACTCCCTGGGAATTATCATGGAAGGCCGGGATTCCGTTGATTACCGTTCCCTTAACGTCATATTCTCCCGGTCCGTCTATAATCAAGGGATCGCCGGAAACCGCTTTGATATTATTATGGTCAGGGTGGTCGTGAGAAATTAATAAAACATCGGCCTGGAACTTGAGAGCCCTTAAGCCGATTTCATTGCTGAAAGGATCAATTACAATTGAAACTTGATCATTTTTATTCTGGGATGATGTTATTTGAAAACACGATTGCCCGCGCCAATTGATAATCATATTTTTATATTTTATTTTACCATAGCCAATTTTTATTTCAACTATTCGTCTATTGCCTTTAATATAATTATATGTTATAGATATGGATATATGGAAGAAAAAGATAATCTTGTTAAGCCGCCTAAGATAGGCGATATTGTTCAGGGAAAGGTTATTGGCAGAGGACGGGCCTCTGTATTTTTAGATTTAGGAGTTTATGGAACCGGAATAATTTTCGGCCGAGAGTTTTATGAGGCAAGGAATAAATTGAAGAATTTAGAAACCGGGCAGGAGGTTTTCGCCAAAGTGGTTGATTTAGAAAACGAAGAAGGCTATTTTGAACTTTCTTTAACTAAAGCCGGCAAAGAGATTGCCTGGGAAGAACTGGCTCGAAAGAAAGAAAATGACGAAACCGTTAAAGTAAAAATAACCGGAGCTAATAAAGGAGGCCTTTTAACAGAAATTTCCGGTATTCCTGCTTTTCTCCCGGTTTCCCAGTTATCTCCGGTTAATTATCCCAAAATAGAAGGAGGAGATACTCAAAAAATTTTAAAATCTCTTCAAAAATTTGTCGGCCAGGAAATGGAATTAAAAATATTTGACTTTGATCGGAAAGAAGGGAAGCTTATTCTTTCCGAAAAAGCAAAAGAAAACAAACGTCTGAAAGAAATTTTAGAAAAATATAAAGTGGGCGATTTGGTTGAAGGAGAAATTACCGGAGTGGTGGATTTCGGGGCTTTTATGAGATTTGATGAACTGGAAGGATTAATTCATATTTCTGAATTGGATTGGCAGTTGATTGAGGACCCTTCGGAGATAATTAAAGTGGGCCAGAAAGTAAAAGCTAAAATTATTGATATTTCAGACGGTAAAGTTTCGTTATCTCTGAAGGCGTTGAAAAAGGATCCCTGGCAAAATATTGAATTGAAGTATAAAAAAGGAGATGTCGTTAAGGGAGAGGTGGTGAAATTTAATCCTTTTGGAGCTTTTGTCAAAATTTCTGACGAAATTCAAGGCCTTTGCCATGTTTCTGAGCTCGGTTCTGACAAAAAAATGGAAGAGGTTTTAAAAATAAAAAGAAAATATGATTTTCAGATTCTTTCTCTGGAACCGTCAGAACACCGTATGAGTCTGAAATTATTTGAAAAATAAGTGCGTGGTCGGGTTCAGCTAAGGCGAGCTCGATTGAAACGCGAAAAAGAAAAAGAGGCGTCAGCTGTTGTTGCCGTTCGAATGGAATCTTTCTGGTTCTGGTTAACGCAAAAAGGTTTCTCGCTGAGAGAGACTTTTTTTTAAATTTGTGTTAGGATGTTTAGTATGTTAATATAAATCAATATGAAGTTTTTAGTTAAAAATTTTGTCTTGATTTTGTTTATTTTCCTGTTAATCTCAGCGCTTTTTTCTTTATTTTTTAATCCTTTTGAAGCCCAAAATGAAATTTCTTTAACTCAATTAGTTAACGATATTAATCAAGGGAAAGTCAAACAAATAACTGCAGCAGGTTCCGAAATTCAAATTATTTATCAAAATGATTCTCAGGCAAAATCAAGAAAAGAACCAGAAAGCTCTTTGACGGATGCCTTAATAAGTTTGGGAACTAATCCGGAAGAATTAAAAAAAGTTGATTTTAAAGCAAAAGAAGAAGGTGGAATTTGGATTTGGCTTAGTCCGGTTTTAATGTTTGGGCTGCCTTTGTTAGTTTTTGTTTTTTTCTTCTTTATGATTTTCCGACAGGCAAAAGCCGGGGCGGCTCAGGCTTTTACTTTTACCAAGGCCCGAGCCCGGCTTTTCGGAGCTGAAGGTCATCCGAAAACAAAAATAACTTTTAAAGATGTGGCCGGATTGAAAGAGGCGAAAGAGGAATTGCAGGAGATTGTGGATTTTCTTAAAAATCCGAAGAAATATTTAAAAATGGGCGCAAGAATCCCCAGAGGAGTTTTGCTTTTAGGCGGGGCCGGAACCGGCAAAACCTTGATTTCCAGGGCCGTAGCCGGGGAAGCCGATGTTCCCTTTTTTCATATTTCCGGTTCAGAATTTGTGGAAATGTTTGTCGGAGTGGGTTCGGCCCGGGTCAGGGATTTGTTTAACACCGCCAAAAAAGCGGCCCCTTCAATCATTTTTATTGACGAGCTTGACGCCATTGGCCGGCAACGGGGCGCCGGCATCGGCGGAGGCCACGATGAAAGAGAGCAGACTTTAAACCAGATTTTAGTGGAAATGGACGGCTTTGAAAGAGAAACTAATGTTATCGTTCTTGCGGCAACGAATCGCGGAGATATTCTGGACCCGGCTCTTCTAAGGCCGGGGAGGTTTGACCGGAAAGTAATTTTGGATATGCCCGACCTTGAGGGCAGAAAAGATATTTTAGCCATTCATTGTCAGGGCAAGCCTCTGGCTCGGGACGTTAACTTAAGAGAAATCGCAGAAAGAACGCCGGGTTTCTCCGGAGCTGATCTGGCCAATGTGGTTAACGAAGCGGCTATTTTGGCCGCCCGAAGAAACAAAAATCAGGTTTATCAGCAGGAATTTTTGGAGTCAATTGAAAAAGTATTATTAGGCCCGGAAAGAAAAAGCCACGTTCTTTCTTTAAAGGAGAAAGAAATCGCCGCTTTTCACGAAGCGGGCCATGCTTTGGTTTCTGCTTCTATCCCCGGCACTGAGCCGATCAGAAAGATTTCTATTATTTCTCGGGGTATGGCGGCCGGTTATACTTTGAAAATGCCGAGCGAAGACAGAAGAATCAGAAGCAAGGATGATTTTTTGGCTGAGATGGCGACTTTATTAGGAGGCTATTGCGCGGAAATAATAAAATTTAAGCAAATTACTACCGGAGCTTCCAACGATTTAAAACAAGCTTCGGATTTGGCCCGGAGACTGGTTAAAGAATACGGGATGTCTTCTTTGGGCCCAATTGTTTTTGGAGAGAAAGAAGAATTAATATTTTTAGGCAGAGAGATTTCCGAACAAAGGAATTATTCTGAGGAAATAGCCGGAAAAATTGATAGAGAGGTGGAAAAGTTTGTAAAGAACGCCCAGAAGAAAGCTTTAAGCATTTTGAGTAAAGAAAAAGCGATGCTTGATAAAATCGCCCGGACCTTGGTTGCCAAAGAAACGATTGAAAGAGAAGAATTTGAAGAATTGATAAAAAACGGGAAAAAAGAAACTTTGAAACCCAAAAAGCAATTCAAACCCCTTAATTTGAAAATCAAAATGAGAGATATTTGATAAGGTATTTTTAAATTTATTGTTCTTTTTTAAATATCTATGTTCTATGTTATAATGAACTAATAAATACTATTTATATATTAATATTTTATTGGTTCAATTATGGCAAGATTAAAAGATAGAGAAAAGGCTTTAGAATTGAGAAAAAAAGAAATGAGTTATAGTCAGATAAAAAAAATTATAAGAGTGAGTAAAAGCACTTTAAGTTTATGGTTAAGAGATTATCCTCTTTCGAAAGAAAGAATAAGAGAATTAAGAGATTGCAACGAGCGGAGAATAGAAAGGTTTAGAGAAACAATGAGAAGAAAGAAGGAAGATAGATTAAATAAAACTTATAATAAGCAAAGATTAGAAATTTTACCATTAAATAAGAAAGAACTTTTTGTTGCGGGATTAACGCTTTATTGGGGAGAAGGAACAAAATCTAATATGAATTCTTTGGGAATTAGTAA
>Ga0172362_10005758_pt1 | contig 10721 bp, 7 predicted proteins | sample LakKivs1_kivu2a2_FD_114534 | JGI IMG/M metagenome (GOLD analysis project Ga0172362, IMG submission 114534) | Sediment microbial communities from Lake Kivu, Rwanda - Sediment s1_kivu2a2 | ecosystem: Environmental > Aquatic > Freshwater > Lake > Sediment | place: Rwanda: Western Province, Lake...
AAGAATTCAACGAACTGTTAACAAGCCCCTTTATTCAACGTTACAGCAAAGATTCATTAAATAGATTTAATCAATCTGCGGGACAAATTGGTAAGCATTACCGTTATTCAGAAGAAGAAAGTGACCGTATTTTACGTAATTTGAGTTTGCAAAAACAAGAAATTATTGAACAGTTAAACAAACTAGGTGAAACATACGAAGACATTGCAGATAAAGATTTTAAAACGCCGAAATTTCCGTTTTCTGCTTCTACAGATAAATGGCAGAATTTATTGTTAAAAAGTATCTTTAAATATGCTGTAGATAACGGCTACGAAAAAGTACTGTTTACTCAAGGGCAGGAAGCCCAGTCGTACACGAGGGGTAGACTTCGTGGACAAGAGTATTTTTACGATATTATTTCGCCTAAAAACGTTAAGAATTTTGTAAATAAATATAAAGGTAAAATTACTTTTTCAAAAGCCAAATCGCCGTGGGAATTACAGTCAAAAGTTTTTGCCGCGATTGATAAAGAATTGGAAACTAACCCGAGTTTGGCAGATAAATTGCTTCGTAATTTGAATGAAATAGCAGGCCGTTCTCGTGCTACAAAAATAAAAAACGCAAAGATTAGACTGTTAGAAAGACTGCGTGGGACAAACGAAGAGTTAAACATATCCGACGTACAATACCATCGAGAAAATTTTTTTCGTGATTTGAATGACGGTGATTACGGAATCGGAAATGCGGGTACACCGGAAGCAGAGAATACTAAAAAAGCATTGGAAGAATTTGCCGATGCCGTTGAAACATATATGCGGGAAAGCGCCCCGTACTACTCCAGAGCGTTAACCACTCAAGATGAACCGATTACTTACCAGACTCGCACCGTCGTTGAAATTACTCCGGAGATGCGGAGTAAGTGTACGAACCGTTGCCGCTGTTCCGTATGGGTAAAAAACCTGTGCGAACGCCCATGTCGGCGTCTGCCGTACAGAAAGTCGTCAACGACTTGTCCAAAGGCTGGGCTAACAAACCCAACATCAAAGTTGTCGCGACGTACAAAGACCTGCCGAAGCCGTATCGTCTAGACAAGTACAAGAATGTCCGAGGCATGTTGCTGGGCAACGATGTCTACATTGTTGCAGCCAATGCAGGCTCACCTTCTGATGTGAAGGCCACGCTCTTTCACGAGTCGCTGGGTCACTACGGACTGCGCGATTTGTTCCGCACTCGATTTGATGAAGTCTTAAACGACATTTATCTAAACAACACAGCGGTAAAAAGCGCAACCGATCAATGGTTGCGAAAGTATCCGCAGGTCTATCAAGGCCGTGACCGTCTCGCCCGTGCCGTTGAAGAAGTGCTTGCAGCCAAGTCTGAAAAGGGTGTGATCAAAGAGCCGGGTATCCGTGCTGCCTTCAATCGCCTTGCTGCCCTGATCCGCAAGTTCTTGCGAGCGATGGGGTTTGTCACCGAGTACAGCAACAACGATATCAACAACATTCTGCTGGAAGCCGCTGAGCGCGTTCGCTCGCAGCCCGGCCCGATTTTCAACACTAGTGCATCACCGCGATTCCAACAGAATCAGTACAACTCGACGCTCGCCAGTGTCATTACGCAGAATCAACGTCTACCTGAATGGTCGCAATCAGTTGGTGAAGGCGTGGCGAACGCCATGTCCAAGATGCCGGAGAACCTGCGCAAGACGCAGTTCTACATTTATTCCATGCCGCAGGTGATCGAATTATTGGAAAAGTACGCGCCGCGTATTCGTGCGATTGATCGATACATTGGCTATCGGGCTTCGTACACCACAAGCCTCATGAAGGAAGCCTCTGAGAATCACGCCAAGTACACCAAAGTTGTCCGCGAATATCCTGACAAGTACGAAGAGTTCAAGAATGTCGTCAATGACATCAACTTGTTCCAAGTACAAGTCCGTGAGCAGTCTGTCATTGATCTGCTCTCGCAGCCCCGCGCTTCGCTCAATGCACAGAAACAGAAGTACTATGACGTTGCCAAACGGTTCTATGACCTGCCTGCCCCCATGCAGGACGCCATTCTGAGTAGTAATGGCGAGAGCGGAGTGTTCGCGGATTATCGCAAAATGGGCGACAAGAAGTTTGACATCTTCGCTCAGGTCTATGGTGGGCAACTCGGCATGGGGTTTGTCCGAAATTTGCGCGAACGATTCAATAGAGAACGTTTGCCGATGTACGCCCCGCTTGTGCGCGGTGAAGGGCAGCACTGGTTGTACTACGAAACGACCGATGGGCGTTCGTACAAAAAAAACTTCCCGACGCAGGCTGCACGAGAAGTTGCGATCAAGAAAGCCATTGACGAAGGTCTGGCAGTGCCCAAAACAATCACTCGGGCAACCCGTGCCGCTGAACTACGCGAGAAAGGCCCACCACCGAGTGGCTTCTTGGGCGAAGTGGTAGAGAGTCTGGAGGCAAAACTCCCGAGTACGATGCCTGAAGCCGAGCGTAAGCAAATCATCGACGGTGTATATGAGACCTTTCTGAACTTCATGCCGTCCAACATGCTGCGACAGGAACTGTCAACCCGCGAGACCTTCGATGTAGATGGCGTTCGTCAGTTCGGTGTGCTTGGTTTTGATCAAGATGCGCTGGCTGTCTATGAGCGCACAATGCCGAAGATGGCCTACCAGTTGGGCAATCTCAAGTTCGCGTTGCCAATTGAGAATGCGATGAAAAAGGCGATGGAGCAGGCCAAACTCTACGAGATTGCCTATCGCGAAAACAATTTGCCGACAAGGCTACAAGGTCGCAAAGTCATGACGCCCAAGTCGGTGTTCGACGGCATTGAAGACATGCGCCGCCGGGTCAACTTCGCTTACAACCCGAGTTATGCGCCGTGGGTCAACGCACTGGCGACGGGTAACTATATTTATAGTATTGCCGGTAACATTTCATCTGCACTGATCAATACGACAGTGTTACCCATGATGACCTTCCCGTCGCTCGTGGCGCGGTATGGCGTAATCAAAACCTCCGCTGCGATGGCTCGTGCTTCCAAAATGTTTGCAGAAGGCGGCGTGGATGATCAAGGTAACTTCACGTTTGGCAACTCTGCGACAGGCGAGATCAAGACCTTCTTCGATTACCTCACTAAGCGCGGTGTGGTCGGTATTGCAGCAGAACAGGAACTGCGCCAAGCCCAACGTGCCAGTGTGAGCGGGTATGAGAACACGCTCGACAAAATCAACTTTGTCATGGGCTACGTCTTCAAAAACTCCGAACGGTTCAACCGCGAAGTGACCATGCTCTCTTCGTTTATGTTGGCACGTGAGAAGGGTAAGAGTTTCAAGGCTGCTGCTGAAGAAGCCATTCGGCTTAATAACAACATCAACGGCACGGTGCTACCGGAGTCCGCCTCGCGTCTGTACCAGACTAACCTCGGTCGCGTGATCCTAACCTTCCGTACGTTTGCTTTGACGCAGATCATCAATCTCTCCCGTGCGTTTGGTCAGGCTCTGAACATTGTGGATGCAAGTCCAGAAGATCGTGCCACGGCACGTAAGCAACTGCTTGGCGTCTATGGCATGACCTACATGGTCGCGGGACTCAAAGGCTTGCCACTCTTCAGCGCGGCTGAAGTTCTCGCGGCTGCGCTCATGGGCGATGACGATGAGCCGTACGATCTGCAACAGGAAGTGCTAGACAGCATGGGCCTGCTCGGCCTGAATGGTCCGCTTAACGCAGCGTTCAATGTCGATATTGCCTCTAGAACTGGCTTCAATGGCATGTTGTGGCGTGACGATCCGAAGCGTCTGGCTGACATTGGGTTCCCGTTATACGCAGCGGAACGAATCCTTGGTCCGTCATATGGACTTATCCAAGCCCAGTTAAGAGGTGTGGAAAAAATTGCCGCTGGGGATATTCAACGTGGGTTTGAGTCGATTTTGCCAGCCCCGTTACGTAATCCGCTCAAGGCTGTACGTTATGCTACGGAGGGTGCTTTGACCAAGGATGGTTTTCCCATCGTGGACGATGTCAATTCGTGGAACAGCGTGATGCAGATCTTCGGCTTTGCGCCCGCTGAACTTGCTGCCACGCAGGAACAAATCGGTGCGAAGTTCGCCATCTCGGACAAACTGCGTAGCCGCAGAACTGCGCTGCTAACGAATCTTTATACCGCCATGACGGCGGGAGACTCGGATGCTATGCAGAAGGCGTTTGAGGACATCACCAAGTTTAATGCTACCAACCCGATGATCGGCATCAATCCGAAGTCGATTCAAGCCTCGTTCCGTGAGCGCAATCGCCGTGCGATAGAGACCATCAATGGTATCTATTTGCCTCGTAATCTGCTCTTTACGACTGAAGAGTACATGGCAGATCTGACCTAGCGGATGCGCCAGACGCGGATGCCGACACACCCATCCTTGGTCGCGGGATAGGACTTGACCTTGATCTTGGCTACCTTTGCACGGGTATCCACAATGTAAGTCATTTCCGATGGGCGTAACGTAGGCAGGAAGAAACTGTCTCCCACCTTCATCTGCTCAAACGGCAGCAGATACTCAGGCTCAATCAGTTTCCTCGGATCTAGCGTCATCGAAGAAGTCTTCCGGTAAATCGGTTTTGAATACGTAGCACTTGACAGCGTTTTGGTGCATACCTGCGCCCCATCCAGTAGTCAAACGCCTTCTGACAGTGAACTTATCATCACCGCCTTTTACGAGTACCCCGTCCTTAAACCAAGCCTTCTCGGCTGCGGTCATGCTGACTTGCATACCCGGCGCACTCATGAATTTCTCTAGTGCTTCTGCACTGATGTATTGCAGCCCAGTATGCACCTCAATACGCCCAACAACCTTCGGTGCTTTGGGTTCCTTCACAACTTTACTGTCGTTCAAGATCAAGAAACCACCGTGATTGTTGTTGAAAAAGTGGCCCAGCAGTTCTTTATAGTCTGTTTCGTTTAGTTTGAACGTGTGCTTTCTGATCTCAACCATCCGTTCCATGACGACAGTAAAGATTCTTTTCAAATCAAGATTGATGATTCCTGCTTCAACGGCGATCTCGCCTCCTACAAAACAGCACGTGATCATATTCTCATAGAAACGGTAGGCAGGATTTGCGCCATACTCTTCGCGGAACCTTTCTGACCATTTATTCATACGCATCTTGAGATCGTGTTCGCCACGCTTGAGGCATTCCTGAACGAAGATCGGCCCTGCATGACCGTAGTTAAAGTTGAATGGGTCAACGATCTCTTTGCTGAGACCGGGGTTCTTAACAAAAACTTCAGGCATCTCAAGAGCGAACTCAAGTGTACGAGCGATCTCGCCGTCAGGTCGCTTCTTGACTTGCTTCAACTTGTCGTAAAGAGACTGGTTCGTAGTCATGACGGCAATCAACGATGCACCCTGCTCAATCTCACGCTCGGCGTTGACAGATGACTGCATACGTGACTTGGCGCGACCGCTTGAGATACGATGAAGCAGACGGGACAGTATCTCGTTCTCAATATTGGACGCTTCATCGAGTCCATACATGATGTTACGTAATGCGAGATACCGCCCCGTCAGTGCGTTATCAGTCGTAGATCCTTCGGATTGACTGATGTAATAGGGTTGCCCAAAGACGCTGAGTCCTGCGTACATGGAGCCTGTCTTGCCCACGCCGCTATCGGGACTCAAATAACTAATCGTGCAGCCCGGTGTAGATGTGCGGCTCATTAAAGGTGAACCAAACCCGGCTAACAAACCCAAGGCATGGACTTCCAAACCCGGCAAATTGAATGAGTTGGCAGACTTCTGCCAGACCTCATAACTGCCAGTCGGAGTAAAGTACTTAGCAATGTTCTTGATCATGGGCGAGATCGATGAAGGCTTGACCTCGTTCTTGGTAATCTCTTGTGTGCCGGTGACAAAGTACTCAAAGCCATCACCCCATCCCATCTGCATACGCATAATTTCTGCTGCCTTTTGTTTCTTTAAGTAATCAGTCCACTTAATCAAATATTCAGATATAAACTTGACGAGCGGGGGAGCAAAAGTCACGTTGTTCTTTGGCAAGATATCCTTGATCTTGTCGTGCGAGTAAGCAAAGTTGACCGGAAACAAGAACTCATTGACCGGGTCGGTCGGCGAGATATACCGCATCAGCAGGCACTGCCCGTCAGTTGGGCTGTACATTCGCTTCAACGCAAAGAAGTCATACTCAATAATCGGAAAAGCCTGTTTTTCTATGGCGTTCCCTTCTTCATCAAACTCGGGCTTGGGCTTGTACCAGACTCCTCCATTGGCTCCTCGTACATAGGGGGAGAGGAAAGCAGGAAATAACGGAACTTCTTCGGGATTCGCCAAGACCCGAACTGCGTCCTCTTCACTATACGTTTCGGTTGTCGGTAATTCCTTGAGTTTTCGGCCAAGTTGAATGGGTCCGGATTTACCGAACTTGTTTTTATGAGGGCATCCCTCGCATCCTGCGGGGTTGAGTTCTGCAAACTTGTTGCATCCGTAAGCCCATTTGGCGGTAAGGGTTTCATTCGCTTTGGCCTCAGTATCTGCTTCATTGTACTCAGGGTGGTTACTCGACATGGCATGGATTGCGGTCTGCCCGTCCACGCAACGAATCGCCACGGAAAGCCCTGCTCTCCAAAGCGGTTCTTCAATCTCAGCCTGATTCAGAACAATGTGCTTGATCTGGTTGCAGCCCTGATCCTGCAAACTTTTGATCACAATGTCCTTGAAAACATACTCAAAGTTATCGGGTTTGGGAGGCAGATCAGCCGGAATCGCTGCCAGAATCTGCTCAATGCTTGCCTCTTCGCCCAGATACTCTTTGAACTGCTGGAAACTATATTGACCAAAGTCTTCGTCCATGAACCCAGTCGGACGCTCTTGGTCGTTCTTGTAATTGATTGTGTTAGGGCAACGTAAGATACGTGCTGCATCGCCTGTAACGTTGTTATCGATCTTGATGTGGTCGTTACACAGAGCCTTGAACTTCAAGGCGTACTGCTTCCACTCTCCTATAGAAATGTCTTGGTCAAATAACCAATACGCATGAATTCCTCCGCCAGAGTCTGTTCTGACTGGAGGCGGTAGTTTGGTGATGGTCAGAAAGTCGGCAAGTGCCGCAATCGCTTCTTCTTTGCTGCGGTACTTTTTGGAATTCTCAGGGTCAACGTCCAGATCAATGTAGATGGACCGCGCATACAGCGCGGCCTCGGCTCTACGACTATAGCCGCTGAACGTACTCATAGCGACGAAGGCATTTTTGCCTTCGTCTTTCAATGCATCGACTATATCCACCAACTCATCAAGCGTCTCGGCAAACCGATTCTGGACTTTACCGTCCGTACTAATTCCGGTTACGCAATAGACGCCCTGCGAAGGTAAAGCCTTCTCGTAAAATTGTTTTATCATCATCCAACTCGCAGAGACAAAAAAGGCGGGGGCACAGGCCCCCCGCCAAGGGGTGATCAAATCAAATCTTCACTCCTATCATGGACTCTATGTAGAACTTGGCTGCGAGATTATTGGTCGCGGGGAGAACCCCACTCTTCATGTCTTGCTCAACAAGATCCATGAACACTTCAATGATCCTGCGTTTGTCTTCACGAATGCCTTTGCCTTTAAACCAATTGTAAAGACTGATTCGCGAAGTCTCCAAAGCCTTGGCTACATATGAAGCAGGGAGGTTAGCCTCGACGCACAGTCGCCCCAACTTCACACCAAGCCGTTCACCGTCTGCATGTTGGAGAGCCAACAAAAATCTGTGACTGTACGAACGAGGCACAACTCACCTCACTTCTTAGTCCATTCTTTGATGACATCAGCCACATCACCCGCAGGTGCAGCAGCAGCCTTTTTCGACTCGCGAACCTTCGGTGCGACGGGCGCAGCCACTTCAACCGGGGCTTCTTTGTTACCCTCGTCCTGCTGATACACCGTCAACCTGATAGCGTTCTCCGCTGCCGGGGTCTTGGACTGTGTAGTCAGTGCATCCAAATCATCCGGATTAATGCCCGACACAGGTGAGAACAACACGCGAGGTACGGGCGACTTGGTGTCGAACTGCATCTTGGTCACAACGCGACCCGCAGAGATGTTGTGGTTAGCAAGCATCTTCACGTATTCACGGAAAGGCCATTTACCGTTCTCCTCCTTGCCAAACACCGACGTAGCCGGAAGCACCAACTGCATGACATCGCCCTTCACATCGTTAGGCAGAACAACTGCCGTACGCCATGACAAGCGGCACGCCGTGCCGTTACCACCTTGTCCAGAACCTTTCACACTATTCGGACAAGCCTCGCACGCTGAGGCCGGTGGGTTTTTTACTTCAGGATCTGGAGTCTTGGAGTCATTTGACCAGCAAGTCGGCGCAGATTTTTCGCCTTCTTTGTATCCACCCGTATATAGGGTGCGGCTCGGCTGATGTGCCATCTTCACGAAGATCACGTTCATGTGACGGTCTTCGATAGCACCTACCTCCTTGCCATTGACGATCTTGCGGAACACATTTCCTTTGATGGAGATGCGTCTGCTTGATGCGGCGGTATTACCCGCAACGGCTTTTGTGTCTTCATCCAACCCGCCAATGACGGCAAGGTCACCCTTTATCGACGAAATAATATCGTTACTCATATGAGTCTCCTTTGCTTACCCTACTTACTCTACTTACCTAACTAGCCTTGCGGACGGTGATGCCAAACTCGCGTATCACGCTTACACCGGGAGGCAACCCATCGCCGTCATGCTCTTCCATGAACTGCTTGAAGTTACTCTGGTGTATCCGTTTCTCAAACAAGTCCAGTGCTTCATGATCAAGCACGAACTCCTTGAAGTTGTCCCAGTCGTTACAAAAGTAACGCTCGTTCAACTTCCGCATGACAGTACCCAGACTAGTTTTGATGCTGTCAGCGTTTATCGTGTTGCATACATCTAGCAACACAGATTCTATTTTCTTGAGGTCTTCTTTGAGTTTCGCGTCTTGGGCTTCGTACTCGCGGAGTAAACGTTCGCGCTCACTCCGTATCGCCAAATATGCTTTCACCACCTCTTCCGTATCCATCTGCATCCTCCAATTCCTGTTTATATAAATCCACTAACTTCTGGTGACTATCTACTTTGCCTTGCAGCATGGCGTATATCTTGCGCTCCACATCTGAGCCTTGTAGATGCACAACCGTCATGCTGTTCTTCTGCCCCACACGATCAATACGTGCAATGCATTGAAGATAAGTTTCAACGCTCATCACAGGCGACCAGAACACTACTGTGTCAGCAGCCGTCAAAGTAATTCCATGCGCAGCGGCTTGCGGCTGAATAATCAAGACACGCGGATCAGGTTGCTCCTGAAATCGCTTGATCGTCTGTGATCTTTGACCGGGAGAAACGCTGCCTTGAATAATCTCTGAGGTGATGCCGTTGTTGCCCAAAAATTTTGAGACAACATCAATCGTGTGAATGAACGGCACAAACACTATCACCTTGTTAAGAGTCTCTGCAACTACTTCTTCAAGTGCGCTTAATCGTGGTCGCACATCAAACTCAACAACTTCACGCTTATCGGTATATACAGCACCACCTGATATCTGTAACAACTTGTTTAGACTAGCCGCAGCATTGACGGCGGAGATCTGTTCTCCTGCTGCTTCGATAAGTAGTTGTTTTTTCAATGCACTGTAGTATTTCTGCGTCTGCGCGCACAGCGGAATGTCTCGTGTCTGATAGACAACTTCAGGCAAGTCCAGACATTCTTTCTTCGTAAATCTAATTGCAGGTTGTAGCGCAGCGTGAACTTGTTCAGTCGCGTTATTTTTTGGTAGCCATTTGAACCGTGATATTTGGTTCATGACTCGGTCACGCCACGCTCCAGAATACTTCGGAACGCGCTCTGGTGCAATCAATTTGGCAAGTCCAAAAGCATCAACAGGGGACTGTGCTGCCGGGGTTCCTGTCATCATCCACAGTCGCGTCTCAGGACGAAGTAATTTAGCCAAGGTTTTCCACCTTCGCGTCGTCGTCGTCTTGTAGGCGTTTGCCTCATCCACAATGATCAGATCAAAGTTGGCTGCATGAAGCGCATCAAAAACAGTATGCACCCCGTCGTAGTTGATGATGACAAATTCATATGATTCAGTAATTACTTTGTGGCGCTTGGAGACCGTGCCGTGCGCGATACCGCAAGTCCTGTGCATAGCGGTCTTGAAGATGTCGGCTTGCCACGCCGAGTGCATAATCGACAACGGACAAATCACAAGCACCCGCTTGATATGTCCAAGATTCATTAGATAGTCCGCAGCCCATACCGCTGCACTCGTCTTGCCTGTACCCGCCTCGTTGAAACAGAACGCTCGACGGCGTAGCGACAAGAACGAAGCAGTATCTTTTTGGTGATTGAATGGCTTGAATACACCGGGCCATTTGTAGTCCCGCGAGATGGGCGAAGGAACGTCTGGTAGAGAAATGTCTGGCTGATACTCATCAAGCACGTGTGCCAGCGCACAAGTTTCATCGTAGTCCCAATACACCACAATGTTTTTACGAGTGCCGAGGTCTTGCACAACCTTGCACCGATCAATTAGTTCAACTGACTTTTCCGCAAGCGGCGCGGGGAGCGTGAGTTGTAACGCTGCATTTTCTAGAACTTGCATACTGCTCTCTTATAAAAGCCCGTCTCGTGGGCCAGACGGTCAGGACTCAACCGAGGAATGTGAATTACTAGTCGATCCTGACAGGCACGGTTATGCGTCGA
>Ga0172362_10005759_pt1 | contig 10721 bp, 7 predicted proteins | sample LakKivs1_kivu2a2_FD_114534 | JGI IMG/M metagenome (GOLD analysis project Ga0172362, IMG submission 114534) | Sediment microbial communities from Lake Kivu, Rwanda - Sediment s1_kivu2a2 | ecosystem: Environmental > Aquatic > Freshwater > Lake > Sediment | place: Rwanda: Western Province, Lake...
GGCGCACGGTGGCCGCGGGCGAGATCGGCGTCGTGACCACCATCAACTGCGACTTCTTCCTGGGCGCGCACTTCGGCGGCTTCCGGGACGCGATGGACAGCCCGCTGATCCTGGACATGGCCATCCACCACTTCGACATGGCCCGCTACATGACCGGCGCCGAGCCCGTGGCGGTGTACTGCCACGAGTTCAACCCGGCCGGGTCGTGGTACAAGGGCAACGTGGCGGCCACGTGCGTCTTCGAGATGCCCGACGGCGTGGTGTTCACCTACCGCGGGAGCTGGTGCGCCGAGGGGTGCCGCACGAGCTGGGACGGCGACTGGCGGATCATCGGCCAGCGCGGCACGGTGCTCTACGAGCACAACAAGGAGCCGTACGGGGAGGTGCTGGCGGGCAGCAAGGGCTTCGAGCGGCCGAAAAAGCCGCTGAAGGTCGCCCGCAGCCCGCTGAAGTTCACCGGCGTGCACGGCGCTCTGCGCGAGATGCTGCGCTTCCTGCGCACGGGCCAGCGGCCCCAGACGGAATGCCACGACAACATCCGCTCGCTGGCGATGGTCCTGGGAGCGGTCGAGTCGGCACGCAAGGGCAAGCGCCTGGAGATCAGGGTCTAACCCCGCCGCGCTGCCGGGAAGGTTCCATGGACACCATCGCGCTGCACTACCTCGACACCGCTGCCGCCGTTGCCACCGGCGTGACGTGGGGCGTCTGCCTGCCGCGAGGCGAGCTGGCCCGCGGCCAGCCGGTGCACCTGGCGACCGCCGGCGGGGCGGCCCTGCCCACGCAGTGCTGGCCGCTGGCGTACTGGCCCGACGGCAGCGTCAAATGGCTGGGATGCGCCTGCGTGCTGGGGCCGCAGGACGGCACGCAGTTCCTCCTGCGCCCGGGGGCCGGGCCGGCGCCGGCCGCCCCGGTCACCGTCGAGCAGCCGGGCATCGAGGTGTTCAAGCGGGTGGACACGGGCGCCGCGCGCTGGGACGTGGGCGACCGCGGGCGATACCTCATCCAGCAGGTCGTGCGCGACGGGCGGACCGCCGCCGGCGGGGCCGAGCTGGTCTGCCGGCTGGAGCACCGCCGCGTGGCCGGCCGGCGCGAGGTCCGCCAGGTCGAGCCGTTCGCCGGCATCATCGAGCAGCTCGCCGTGGAGCAGTCCGGGCCCGTCCGCGCCGTCATCAGGCTGGCGGGGCGATATCGCGGCGAGCAGTCCGGCCGGCTGTGGCTGCCGTTCGTGGTGCGGCTGGTCTTCTACGCCGGCTGCGACACGGTGGAGCTGGTGCACAGTTTCGTGTTCGACGGCGACGCGGAGCGCGACTTCATCGCCGGCCTGGGCCTGAGCGTCCACGTGCCGCTGAACGAGGGCGTGCACAACCGGCACGTGTGCGTGGTGGGCGAGCGGGCGGCCGGGGCGTGGTTCGAACCGGTGCGGTACCTGGCGCTGGGGCATCCGGAGCTTGCGGCCGCCCAGCTTCGCGGCCAGGCCGTGGCCGCCCCGCCCGACGCGGGCATGTTGCCTGCCTGGGCGGACGTGCAGCTCCTCCAGGATTCCTGCGACCACGCCGTGCTGCGCAAGCGGCAGGGGCCGGACCGCTGCTGGGTGACGGCCGACCACGCCGGGCGCTGCCCCGGCGTGATGTCGGTGTCCGAGCCGGCGGGGGGCCTGGCCGTCGCGGTGCGCGACTTCTGGCAGGCGTTCCCGACGTGCGTGGAGGTGGCCGGCGCCGACGGCACCGAAACGCACCTCCGCGCCTGGTGGTGGGCGCCCGACGCCGAGCCGATGGACCTACGCCACTACGGCCGGCGCGACCACCGCAACGTCTACGAGGCGGTCAATGCCGACCCGGCCGTGTACTCCAGCCCCTTCGGCGTGGCGCGCACGTCGCAGCTTACGCTGGCGGCCCTCGGCGCCGGCGCCGCGCCGGAGCGGTTGCTGGCGCGCGCCCCGCAGCTCGTCCGTCCGCCGCTGCTGGCGGCCGGGCCGGATCACCACGCCCGCTGCGAGGTGTTCAGCTTCTTCGCGCCGGTGGACCGTTCGACGCCGGCGCGGGCGGCCGTCGAGGACGCCCTGGCCCGCGACGTGGACTTCTACCTCCGCCAGCAGGACCAGCGCCGGTGGTACGGCTTCTGGAACTACGGCGACTTCATGCACACCTACGACGAGCTGCGCCACTGCTGGCGTTACGACGTGGGCGGCTGCGCGTGGCAGAACACCGAGCTGGCCGCCGACCAGTGGCCGTGGTACGCCTTCCTCCGCAACGGCAGGGCGGACGTCTTCCGCTTCTGCGAGGCGATGACGCGCCACGTGGCCGAGGTGGACGTGTTCCACGCCGGCCCGTGGACCGCCCAGGGCAGCCGGCACAACGTCGTCCACTGGGGCTGCCCGTGCAAGGAGCCTCGCGCCAGCCAGGCCGCCGCCAAACGCTTCTATCACTTCCTCACTGCCGACGAGCGCTGCCGCGACCTGCTGGACGAGGTCGCGGAGCTGGCCGACCGGTTCAAGGCCACCAACGTGCCGACGGGCGGCCGCGTGATGGCGCGGATCGGCCCGACGTGGGCGGCCTGGATGGCCAACTGGCTCTGCGCCTGGGAGCGCACCGGCGAGCGGCGCTGGCTGGAGAAGGTCCTGGCCGGCATCGAGGGCATCCTGGCCTCGCCGCACCGCCTCCTGACGCCCAACCCGTTCGACTACGACGGCGACAGCGGGCGGATGACCTTCAGCGACGACTACTGGCTCGGCCACGGGCTGGTGGCCACCATGGGCGGGGCCGAGACGTGGATGGAGTTCGTGCGCCTGGTGGACCATCCGGCTTTCGCCGCGGCGCTGGAGGAATACGCGCGGCTGCACGCCCTGCCGCCGGAGCGCTACGCCGCGGAGGTGGGCGCCGACGACAATCTGAACATCCGGCTGCGGTGGGCGCACGCGCGTCTGGCGGCGTGGGCGGCGGCTCGCAGCGGCGAGGCGGAGCTGGCCCGGCGGGCCTGGCGCATGCTGCTGGACGGCGACGGTTTTCCCGACGGCGACACCTACGAGCGCCGAGCGGTCCCGCGCGACGCGCCGAGCGACCTGGTGGCCGCGCCGCGGCAGGAGGGGCGGATCAAGACCAACCACGCGGCGATGTTCGGCCTCAACGCCGTGGCCTGCCTGGCGCTGGCGCCGCGCCAGCTCGACGAGGTATGGCAGGCCGGACATGCCGCGGCGCCGGGATTGGCGTGAACGCGGCCGGGGCCGCGGGGCGGGGCCGACAAGCGGCGGCGGCAACCGCCTTGGGCGGCTGACGGCGCCCCGATGACGGGGCACAGGAGCGACGCAGGTTTTTTTCAGCCAAACCGGCTCTCGGGCGCTATAGTGCCGATAGTTGAGGGGATGGAGCGGTGTCGGGAGGCCGCGCGTGCAGGAACATGGAAGGCGCGAGCCATGGCGCCTCAGGAGGCGCCGCCGGGACCGCAACCGCGGAGGTGTCGTATGCCCGAGCGCCCCCGTAGTTTGTGTGCAGAGGCACCAGTGGAGCACAGTTTGGAATCGCCCAGGGAGACACCTGTGCCAGGACTTGCTGAAGCGACGCCCGCCAGGAGGGCGCGCGGCCGGGACCGGCCCGCCCCGGCCCCTTCGCCCGCCGTCGACGAGAAGACTGTCTATCGCCTTCTGCTGGCCGACGACCACCAGGTGATGCGCGCCGGGCTGAACGCCCTGCTGAGCGTTCAGCCGGACATCGTCATCGTCGACGAGGCCGACAACGGCCTACAGGCCGTCGAGCTGGTGGAGCGGCACCGCCCGGACGTGGTCATCATGGACATCTCCATGCCGGTGATGAACGGCATCGAGGCGACGCGGGTCATCAAGCGGCGCTGGCCGGAGGTCCGCGTCATCGCCCTGTCGATGTTCGACGAGTCGGAGATGTCGCGCCGGATGCTCGAGGCCGGCGCCGAAGCCTACGTCAGCAAGACCGGCGCGTCGCGCCAGCTCCTGGCCGCCATCCGCACGCCCCGGCCCGGGTAGCCGGGCAGGCTCCCGAGCGATCGGCCTATTGACTTGCCCCCCGCGGCGCGTATCGTTTGCCCCGTGCGCGGCCGCGGGAGCGCTCCCGCCCGCGCACGCTTCCAAAGAGCCTGAAAGGCTCTTCCAGGCGGAAGGAGAACGCATCGTGGCAGAGGCATCGCCCAACCAGCTCCCAGGCTATGACGACACGCCGATCATCCCCGGCCAGCGGTGGAAGGTCCATGACCGCTACCGCCCCCAGCCGCGCGTGGTCACGCCCCCCACGGAGAGCACGCAGGCGGTCGCGGGCAAGCCGCCGTCGGACGCGGTGGTGCTGTTCGACGGGACGAGCCTCGACGGCTGGATCCACACGGGCAAGGGCACGCCGGCGAGCTGGAAGGTGGCCAACGGCTACACCGAGGTGGTGCCCAAGAGCGGCGGCATCGAGACGAAGGAGCACTTCGGCGACTGCCAGCTCCACCTGGAGTTCTGCGAGCCGTCGGTGGTCAAGGGCGAAAGCCAGGGGCGCGGCAACAGCGGCGTGTTCCTCATGGGCCGCTACGAGATCCAGGTCCTCGACTGCCACAACAACCCCACGTACCCGGACGGCACGAGCGCGGCCATCTACGGCGAGTTCCCGCCGCTGGTGAACGCCTGCCGCCCGCCGGGCGTCTGGCAGAGCTACGACATCATCTGGATCGGCCCGCGGTTCGACGGCGAGAAGTTCGTCAGCCCCGCCCGCGTGACGGTGTTCCACAACGGGCTGGTCGTCCACCACGACGTGGCGCTGACCGGGCCGACCACACACCGCAAGGTGCTCCAGTACGCCCCCCACCCGCCGGTCGGGCCGCTGCACCTTCAGGACCACGGCGACCTGGTGCGCTACCGCAACATCTGGTACCGCCCGCTGAAGGGCTACGACGAGGTGTGAGCGACCCGCGCGTCGCCATACTTGACGTGCGCGGCGAGGCGGCGTTCCGCGAGGCCCACGTTCCCGGGGCGGCGAACATACCCCTGGAGGAGCTGGCCGCACGCCTCCACGAGCTGCCCGCCAAGGGCGCGCCGCTGGCAGTCTACGATGCCGACGGCGCCCGCGCCGAGCGTGCCGTCGGCGAGCTGGCCGCACGCGGCTACGCCCCGGAGGTCCTCCCGCCGGGCGCGGCGGCCCTCAGCGAGGCCGGCCCCGCGCGCATCTTCCTGTGGCGGCCGAGTGCCTTCCTCGTCGAGGCGGTCCAGACAATCGGCAAGGTGCAGGCCGCCGACGCGATGCTGCCGCCCGGCCGCGCGCTGGACGTCGCCTGCGGAGCCGGGCGCGAGGCGGTGTGGCTGGCGATGCACGGCTGGCAGGTGGACGCGGTGGACGTGCTGAATGACGCGCTGGAGCGGGCGGGCGGCCTGGCCGGGCGCTGCGGCGTGAGCATCAGCGCATTCCGCCGCGACCTGCGGCGCCGCGGCGAGCTGCCGGGCGGGGCTTACGACCTGGTGACGGTGTTCCGCTTCCTGCACCGGCCGGTGCTGAAGGCCATCGCCGCGGCCGTACGACCGGGCGGCCTGCTGGTCTACGAGACGTTCCACCGCAGCGACGCCCGCGTGGACCACGACCGCCTGCCGCCGCGCGGGGCCGTGCTGGACGGCGAGCTTGCCGCGACGTTCGCCGACTTCGAGCCGCTCATCGCCCGCAACGGCGTGGCGCGCCAGGGGCGCGTCTTCTCGCAATTCCTGGGCCGCCGCCGGCCCGCCCGCTCCGGCGGGTAGGTTGTCGCTGCACCGCCTCAGCGCGCGGACGCCTTGCTCGCCCGCAGCGTCACCACGGCGCAGCCGCGAACCAGCGGCACGGTGAGCTGCACGCCGTCGGCCTCGCCCGTCGCCGCGACGGGAACGGCTTCGTCGGCGCCGGGGTGGTGTGCCTCGGCCGACACGCCCGCCTTCAGGTCGCCGCCGTACCGGACGAACACGACCGCCTGCCTGCTGTCCCCGCCGGCTATGACTGGCATCGCCCAGCCGCCGGGCACGGCGAACAGGTTGGCCAGGGCGCCGCCGGACCGCACGCTCGCGGCGCCGGCGCGAAGCACCCACCGCTTGCCGTGGAGCAGGCGCAGCAGGGGGCCGTAGTCGTGGTGCAGCGGCGTGCCCTTGCCGTCGCGCGTCCCGCGGATGTTGTGGTCGGCGCCGGGGTACGGCACCGAGGGGAACACGCCGTAGTACAGCAGCCGCTGGAAGCCCGCGTCGTCGCGCGGGGCGTTCCATACCACCACCGGCCGCGACACGCACAGCAGCGCGCTGGCGGCGATGTTCGTGTCGTGATAGTACTCATCGTACAGCCCGTCGAGGTCGGCCATGGCGTCGATCCGCCGGCAGTTGATGGGGTTGGCCAGGATGATCTTGTTTGCGTCGTGCATGATCCTGCCGAGCTTGGCCAGCCCCTCGCGCCAGCCCATCAGGATGAGCCGCCCGTTGCGCCGGTAGCGGGGCAGGTGGTCCATGCGGTCGATGCAGATTCCGCTGGCCTGCGGCACCATGCTGACCAGGCGCCTGGCCTGGTCGAGGTAGATCGACTGCCATTTCGGCTCGCCCGGGTCGGTGACGATGTTGCCGTTCCAGTTGGAGAACTGCGGCCTGCCGCCCGCGTCGCGCACCACCGCGTCGGGGATGCAGTAGTGCACGAAGTCGTTGGCGCTCCTCCAGAGGTCGGCGTCGGCGGCGGCCTGGCGCGGCGGGGCCGGCCACCTCACGTGGTTGCCCGTCTCCGTCAGCGACCAGTACTGCAGCGCGTGGAAGCCCACCTTCCTCATGCCGGCCGCGTAGTCGCGCAGATCCTGGCAAGTGTACTTCTCCTTGTACCAGCCGGTCCAGGCCTCGCCGTCCCGGACGGGCGGCAGGTTCATGGCCTGGTAGGGCCACTCGAAGCGGGCGGACCAGTTGAAGGTGAAGTCCATCTGCCGGAAAGCGTTGGCGTCGAGCGGGCCGGCGTAGCGGGCGTAGGTGCCGCAGCCGATCTGCGACGCCAGCGACGGCACCGACGGCTCGAAGAACTTCGGCCAGCGCCGCCGCATCCAGCCCAGCCCCTCGCGCCAGTCGCCGCCGTGCGGCACGAGGTCCACCGTCACGCGGTAAGGCGTCTGACCGGCCGCGGTGTTGCCCGTCCGTGACAGACGCATATCGCCCTTGTCGGTGCAGGCGAGCTGGTAGCCGCAGATCAGGTCTTCCGGACTCATCACGACGCTCAGGCCGACCGCCCCGCCGTCCTCCAGCACGCTGGCCAGCGGCATCACCACGCCGCTGGTCGAGCCGATCCCCGTGCCGTAGGCGAAGGTGCAGTTGGCCAGCGCGGCCGGCTTCAGCACGTCCAGCCCGCCTTCGGGGTGCCTGGCCCACGGCGCCCAGAGCCTCACGCCTTCCGTCTTCGGCCAGCGCAGCACAAACGTCGCGTCGGGGATGGTCTTTGCGCCCCCGTCGTCGGTCCGGGGCGACAGCTCAAGCTGCCAGCGCACGGACGTCGGCGTCGGCGTGATCCGCTCGGCGGTGGCGAACGGCCGGCCGCCCGAGTCCCACTCCCGCCGGATTGTGGCCCCGCCGTCCTTCGCCGCTTCCACGGCGCACCGCGTCGCCCGGCTGCCGGGGCACATGAAGCCGCCCGCGGCGGCACGCTGCCAGCCCGCCCCCGACAGCGAGGCCAGGTTCCCGCCGGCGTCAATCTCGACGGTCAGACGCGGCGACCGGACCTCGCGAGCCGGAGGCCTCGCTTCGGCCGCAGGCAGAGCCGGCGCGGGGACAAACGGTCCCGCCAGCAGGGCACAGAAGACCGCCGCTTTCATCGCGTCCTCCGATGTGGTTCGGTTCCGGCCGGACGGCGGGGTGCTCAGACTCTCCCGGACGGGAGTCGAGGTCGTCGCGGCCTATTCGTGCAACACCGCCGCGCGGTCGGCGTTCTCTCGCCACATCGCAACCGGTCCGCCGCGGAGACCGAAGCAGGGAGTCGCCCAGCCCCAACGCCGTTGCTACGAGGCGGGGGGCGGCCGGCGAAGATGCTTTGGTGCAGGCCGTGCGCGGCGGGAGGGGCGCATAGAATGTTCCCGACTGCCAGGGCGAGGAGACGCGCCGTGGCCGGAAAGGTCCGCGTGCTGGGTTTCGCCGGGAGCCTGCGGAAGGGCTCGTACAACCGGGCGCTGCTGCGGGCGGCGATGGAGCTGGCCGGGCAGGACGTCGAGCTGGAGACGTTCGACCTGGAGGGCATCCCGCCGTTCAGCGAGGACCGCGAGGCCGAGCCGCCGGAGCGGGTGCGGCAGTTCAAGCAGCGCATCCGGGCCGCCGAGGCGATCCTGATCGCCACGCCCGAGTACAACTACTCCATTCCCGGCGTGCTGAAGAACGCCATCGACTGGGCGTCGCGCCCCTACGGCGACAACGCCTTCGACGGCAAGCCCGTCGGCATCATGGGCGCGTCCATCGGCGCCCTCGGCACCGCGCGGGCACAGTACCACCTCCGCCAGTCCTGCGTGTTCCTCAACATGTACCCGCTCAACCAGCCGGAGGTCATGGTGCCCCTGGCCGCCGACAAGACCGACAGCGCCGGGCGCATCACCGACCAGCACACGCGGGACAAGATCGCCCAACTCCTGACGGCCCTGGCCGCCTGGGCCCGCCGCCTGGCCCGGTCTTGAACGCCCCTACGCGATCCAGCACGGCGGCGGCTGCGGCGGGCGGCGGCCCGCGCGCCTCCTGCCGGCCGGCGCAGGCGGTCGGTCCGGGTCATCTGCCGCCGACGGCGGCGGAGTTTGTGGTGAGGATGGCTTCGTTGACGGTGGCCCGCACGTCCACGGAGGGGTCGGACTTCAGCTTATGCAGGGCCGGGATCGCCCGCGGATCGCCCAGGGCGCCCAGGGCCGACGTGGCCGGGCCCATCCTCGAGGAGGTCCTGAAATCCCTGCCCGCCAAGGACGCCCTCTGCCTGCCGGCGTTCCCCAGGGACGCCCCCGGCCAACTCCAGCGCTACGTCGGCGCCGTGGCCCGCCAGCCCGGCGGGCGGACGTGAACAACTGCCCTGTCCGAACGCATCAGTACCTGACTGTCGGTGCGGACCGGAAGAGATAGCCGAACGCCGGCCCGGCGGTGTCGCGGGCGGTCCAGGTCCCCTTCATCGTGCCGTCGAACTTGTCCCCGTCCCGCTTCAAGTCGATGGTGTACTGCCCGGTGCCGCTCTGCCAGACCGTCAGCGTGGGGACCTTGCGAATGCTCACGGTCAGGCGGACCTTGTCGTTGCCTGCCGGCTTGCCGGCGGCGGGCGGGTCGCCCTCGGCGGCCAGCACCTCGCCGCGGATGCCGTCGCCGTAGACGGTCTTGTCCCACTTGCCCTGCCGGCAGACCAAACCGATGCGCAGCGGGCCGTGGCCGATCCGCAGGCTGTCGTTGGCGTCGGGCAGGTAGGCCGGCAGCTTCGCCACGTGCACCATGGCGGCCGGGAGGCTGATGAACACCTGCCCGTGGATGGGCGTGTCGTGGTGGGCGATGGGCGGGCGGTCCCACTGGACGGCCACGTACGCGGCGCGGAAGTTGTGCCCGCCCACCAGCTCGACGCTGTGCATGTTGGGCCGGCCGGACCAGAGATGGTCGCCCCCGCCGTGCCAGCGGTACTTGGTCAGCCCCACCAGGCCGTCGTTGGCGAAGGCCCAGTCCATCGCCTCGCGGGCGCGGACGGCCTGGCGCTGGTCGGGCAGGTAGCCGCCCGGCGGCTCGATGGGGTCGCGGACGAGGGTGAACGAGTCGGTGGTGACGCTGTACTCGCCGTTGAGGACGGGCCGGCCGGAGAGGCGATGGAACTCCGTGTACGTGTCGTTGTAGGCGGCGTTGTAGCAGTTGCGGCTGGCTACGTCGACGTGCCGGGCCTCGACATCCAGCAGCACCGGATGCGGCGTGCCGCCCCATCGCATGCCCAGGATCATGTGGTTCGGGTCGTACTTGCGGATCGTATCGACGCAGAAGCGGAAGTACTCCTCCGCCCAGAGGCGCAGGAAGTCCCAGTGGTCGGCCATGTAGCCGTTCGAGCAGAGCACCACGTCGTTGGCCGACAGCTTGCGGACGTCGCCGCGGTCGGCGAGCTTGACGCCCCAGCTCCTGGCGACGTTGGCGATCTTCCCGCCGTGGCGGGCCAGCAGGAACTCCCACGCCTTCTTGCAGGCCGCCCTGTCGTCCGGCAGGCTGAGGCAGTACTGCAGCAGCCCCAGGCCGCGGGCGTTGAGCCTCGGCTCGGCCGGCAGGAGCAGGCGGTCCTCGGGCAGTGCTCCGGCGGTGCGATAGGCGGGGCAGTTGGCGACGATTTTCTGTTCGGGGCCGAGCATCTCCATGAAGCCGGTCTCGTTTTCGAGGAAGTAACCGATGCACATGCGGTTATCGCGGTTGGGCGGGCACATCTTGGAGACCTTGTCCTCGTAGGCGCCCCGCCAGGCCTCGTCGAAGATGTCCGGGAAGCGGTAGAAGAGGCTGCCGGGCTTCAGGTAGCCGCCGTCGACGATGTCGGCGTACGGCATGTGCTTGTCGAAAAACTCCGGCGTCGTCCACGAGCCCATCGCGTTGAAGCCCCACTGGCGGAGATAGGCGACCCACCCGGCGGCGGTCTCGGCCGGGACCGGCGGCAGGCCCGTGCGCCGCCCTCCCTGCCCGCCGGCGTTCAGCCCCGTGCAGCCCATGTGGTAGAACGCCCTGCCGTTCGGGTCGATCAGCCACCACTTGCCGTTCACGCTGCGCCCCACGCGGA
>Ga0172362_10005760_pt1 | contig 10721 bp, 10 predicted proteins | sample LakKivs1_kivu2a2_FD_114534 | JGI IMG/M metagenome (GOLD analysis project Ga0172362, IMG submission 114534) | Sediment microbial communities from Lake Kivu, Rwanda - Sediment s1_kivu2a2 | ecosystem: Environmental > Aquatic > Freshwater > Lake > Sediment | place: Rwanda: Western Province, Lake...
CTACTACAACGACCGGCGGGACGCCGCTATCTGCTCTCCCTTCTGTTGCTGATGTTGTGGCGAAGGTCATGCCTGCTGTAGCCTATATCTCTGTCGACTATACAGACACCTCATTTTTCTTCGGGACTACAACAGCCACGAAAAGCGGCTCAGGGGTGGTGCTCAGCCCCGATGGCTATATCCTGACCAATAACCACGTAATAGACGGTTACACCAAGATTGAGGTGTCTCTGCCCAACGATGATACAACTTATCAGGCTACGCTCGCGGGAGCTGACCCTACCAGCGATCTGGCAGTGATTAAGATAGACGCTCCCAATCTCACCACAGCTCAGTTTGGCGACCCCTCAAGCTTACGCGATGGGGACTGGGTGATAGCCATAGGCAACGCCCTGGGGCTGGTAGAAGGCGGCCCCACAGTCACTCTGGGTATAGTGAGCGGCCTGGGGCGCACTTTTCCACCTACGGCACAAAATCAAAGCTCTTATTACGACGTGATACAGACCGATGCGGCCATCAACCCGGGCAACAGCGGCGGCCCCCTGGTAAATCTGGAAGGCCAGGTAGTAGGAATTGATACCTTCATCGCCTCCGGAGCGGAAAACATCGGCTTCGCCATAGGCGCTAACACCGCCAGCAGCGTGTATAACGACCTGGTCAAATATGGACATGTAATCAGGCCTTACCTCGGACTCAGCATGGAAGATCTCACGCCTACATTGGCCTCACAGCTTGGCATATCTATAGATAAAGGGGTCCTGGTTGCTTATGTAGCAGCGGGCAGCCCGGCAGCGAAGGCAGGGATTGAGGCCAACGATGTCATTACCAGCTTCGACGGCCAAAATGTGACAGAAGCATCCGCCTTGATAGAGTTGCTGTGGAAGCAAAATGTTGGGGACAGTGTACAGTTAACGATCTGGCGTGGAAATAGCCAACTGACAGTATCGGTTACCCTGGGGCAAAGCCCCTCGTAAGGGACTGCGCAGGAGGAGGTGAGCAGATGTGTACACGAACTGAGGATATTCAGGTGAAAGAGCCCACAACAATAAGGAAGATGCTGCGAACTGACAAGGGGCGCACTCTGGTAATTAGAGGCGCATCCCCGGGGCAGCAGAAGAAGGTTGCGGAAGCATATATCTGGATTTTACAGAACTTCATGCCCGAGTTCGGCGAGATTAAAAGTGGGGAGAAGTAGAGCAAACCGGTGGCAAAATAGAAGCCAGGCAGGCGGCTGCTGCTTGGATGATAGACGCTCTTCATTCCAGGATGGACTGCCTTGGCGTCAGACTGTAATCCGAAATGCTACTTCTTTGTAACGTTTCCCCTCGAAATGTAATGACTATTTAACTGGCTGCGTGGTAGTATGCTATTTACTTGTGGCCAGGCGGAGATAACAAGGAAATAAGGCCGTGGAATACGCGATTCGAACCGAAAACCTCGTAAAAAGATACAGCAATAACTTCACTGCGCTGGGTGGGGTCTCTCTCCGGATAAAAAAGGGTGAAGTCGTGGGATATGTTGGCCCCAACGGTGCGGGCAAGACGACTACTATCAAGATACTGACCGGCCTGAGCAGGCCCAGCTCGGGCCATGCTTACGTGAACGGCGTCGACGTAATGGCGAGGCCGAGAGAAGCGCTCCGCACTATCGGAGCGCTGATTGAAGTGCCGGGAGTGTATGATTATTTGACCCCTCACGAGATGCTGACCTATTTCGGCAGGGTCTACAGGATGAGCAGTGGAGAGATAGACCGCAGAATCAAAGAATCGCTGGAGCTGGTAAAGCTATCAGACTGGGAGCACAAGAGGATGGGGACCTTCAGCACGGGCATGCTGCGACGGCTCACAATAGCCAAAGCCATATTGCACAAACCTGACAACCTTATCCTCGACGAGCCGGTTCTCGGGCTGGACCCGGAGGGGATCAGGGACGTTAGAGAGCTGATACGGCACTTCCGGAACGAAGGCATGACGGTTTTTCTGAGCTCTCATCTGCTGGCAGAGGTCGCCGAAGTCTGCAACACAGTCATCTTCCTGAACAAAGGGAAGGTCGTCTCATCGGATTCCATAGAGAACATAGGTCGCAGCATAGAGCAGCGGGTAGTGAACGTTAAGTTCCTCCGTCCGCTATCCGCGGAAGAAACGCAGAAGCTCAGAGCAATCGAACTGGTAAGGAATGTCGAGGTAGAGGACGGCGTTGCCCGGTTGTGGTACGATGGCAAGCCGGAATCGAGCGCCAAAATACTGAGACTTCTCGTGTCTTCGAATTTTGACGTAGTTTCTTACAATGTGGAGAGCGCGGGGCTGGAAGACTACTACGTCTCCGTCATGGGGGACGGGAAGAAGGGCAATTAGATGGAAGCTTCCGGGATAAGTCTCAGAAACGATGTTTTCGAGACCTACCTATCGGTGAAGTTCGAACTCCTGAAACATCTGAAGCGCAGGAGGCTTCTCATTATCGCGGCGTTGGCCATCATAGTGCCGCTTATCTTTTACGTGAGAGTACCGGACACCGCAAGCCAGTTTGCCGATGAGGTTCTCACCTTCGCCAACCTGCTTATAGTAGTTTCAGCGGCCATGTTCGCCGGTGATGCCGTGTGCAGCGAGTTTGAAAGAAAAACGAACTTGCTGCTGTTCCCCACTCCTCAAAGGCGGGGTACGATTTTTGCCGGGAAGTATCTGGCTGCGGTGATAGCTACTTTCGTGGTGGTTGTACTCTATTACATTGTTTTGACACTGCAGACAGCTCAATTATTCGGTTGGGGCGCGATTCCGGGAGAGCTGGCGAAATCCTTCCTGGTAGCCATGATTTACTCCCTCGCGGCGGTGAGCGTGGTGTATTTTTTCAGTGCGGCTTTAAAACGCTCTATTTCATCCACAATCGTAGGTTTCTTGTCCCTTATCATGGTGTTGCCGGTGATATCCTTCATCCTGCAGCGGGTAAACCAGGAGCCCTGGTTCATCATTACTTATTCAGCAGGTCTGATAACAAATGTGCTCGGTGTCTCCGGCAACCCGCTGTTTGGACCGGGAAACGGGCAGTCCTCCTTAACGGAGTTTATGCCTAAGTTCGGGGTAGGGATAGCTGTGATGATAGCGTACGCAGTTGTATTTCTTGTCAGCGGCATGATGATTGCGTCAAGAAGAGAGGACTGATCTCTGCATTATCTCGCCTCAGGGCTGCTTGCGGAACCGTCTTTGTCGAGGTAGCCGAAGCGTGTTCCGCCGAACAGCCTGCCTTGGGTGTGTTTTCCCGGTGTTTTCTCCCTTAACGCGTATACTGCAATTTATTACGGGGCAATCAGGCGGGCAAGTGCCGTCCTCCGCTTGCTCACAGGGCTCGCAGTGAATGGTGACCAATCCGTTGGACAGCTTGCTCTTTATGTCCTCTTCCAGGTGGTCGCAAAGCTTATGAGCCGTCTCCAGTGTCACTGATTTGGGCAAGACAAGGTGCAAGTTTATATAACGCTGGCTCCCCGCTTTACGGGTGCGCAGTTCGTGAAATCCGGTTATCTCGCCTAAATGTTCCGTGATGCTGGCTGCTATGATGTCTTCCTCTGCCTTGGGCAAGCGCGCATCTATCAGGCCGCCCATCGATTTGCGGGTAATGCCCCAGGCTGCTCTGATGATGAGCAACGCTACTCCGATAGCGATTATGGGGTCCAGAACATACCAGTGTGTTATCTCTACCACTACCAGCCCTGCAAACACACCCAGCGAGGTATAGACGTCGGTGGTGAGATGCCAGGCATCGGCTTCCAGCGCCACTGAATCGGTGCGGTTCGCCATCCTGTGCAGGAAGCGTGATACGAAGAAATTTGCCGCTGCTGAGAACGCCATAATGGCAATGCCGGCGGTAAGGAATTCCGGCCTGGCTCCGGTGATTATCTTATCTATGGCTTCATAGATAATAAGCCCTGCAGCGAGAAAGATAAGCAGCGCCTCGATGGTGCCGCTGATGTTCTCTATCTTGCCGTGGCCGAACTCGTGTTCCTCGTCGGCGGGCTTGGCAGCAGCGCGAATGCTTAAGAAGGCTATGAGAGCGGCCAGAAGGTCTACAAAGCTGTGTACGCCCTCGGATATGACGCTGACGCTGCCAATAAGAATGCCCGCAGTCAGCTTGAGTGCAACAAGGACGCTATTGGAAAGAATTGATAGACCAGCGGCGCTGGTCTTAGTGGAAAACATTATGCCTCAAAACTCCTGTCCCTTCACCCTAGGACGCAAGGTGTGTAAACGTGTCAGAAGCTGATATTTCCTACCGAAACTGCATCTTGACAGGCAATGAGGCACTCATCACCGATCTTTGTTCTCAAACATGATAACACATCGAATATGGCAGTCAAGCCAGTTTCAATAGAGGCTGTCTGGTTTCTTGCAGGAGCAGGGCCGTAGGGGCAGGTTCCGGGGCTGCCCTGGTGAGAACTGCGCGCCCGACCGGCGCTATCTCATCCTCCGCCTCAGGTAGGGCATCCGCTGAGGTTTATGTAATCCGGTTTCGTGATTGTATCCGTAATATTATCGGCTGTGGTTATAGTGAGGGTGACCGAATAGCGGCGCTTTTCGGTGTAGGTATGGGTCGGGTTCTGCTCTGTGCTATCTATGATGCCATCACTTTCGAAATCCCAGGCCCAACTGGTGACATTTCCCCTTGACATATCAGTAAATTGAACTGTGGTCGGCCCGTCACCGTATGTAGGCTCGGCGATGAAGTTAGCCAAACCCGGCCGAGGGATTACCTCAATAAAGGCTGTCTTAACCTCAGTGTTGCTGCCACCGGGTCCGCTCACTGTTAGTCTGACCGTGTAGTTGCCCACATCTTTGTAGGTATACCATGGGTTCCGGCTAGTGCTGTCCACTGTACCGTCGTTATTGAAGTCCCACTGCCAGGTATCAACGTTGCCTATGGAGCGGTCAATGAACTGCACCCCCAGGGGAACATAGCCAGTGACAGGGGTGGCGGAAAACATAGCTTCAAGAGCAGAGTTATTACCGCAGCCCATCAGGCCGGTCAATCCCAGCGTGATTAAAGCTAGAACCGCTATTATTTTCGTGGTTTCGACCCATTCGGGAACTACAATTTAAAGGTTCGGGCTTTTCCGTTTGTTGTCCGGTGACTATGGTCTGCAGCGCCTGACCGGCGCTTTTTAGCTTCCTCAGGTAGAGCATCCGGCGAGGTTAATATAGTCTTGTTTCGTCATTGTGTCCTTACATTCGGGCGTGGTGATGGTAAGGGTCACGGTGTAGTTACCGTTTCGGGAATATCTGTGAGAAGGGTTTTGCTCTGTACTTGTTGCATTATCACCAAAGTTCCAGGCCCAGGCCGTTACATTGCCTGTGGACTTATCGATAAAATGAATTGTGGCAGCTCCTTCGCATGATGTTCCGTTTCCCTGAGCTTTGCAATTCGACGGTATGGCCTCGATGGTGAAGTCGGCATAGTATGGACAGCGCGTGACCTGAATGTAATCTTTCTCCACCGCGGTATTGTTGCCATCGGGACCTAGCACTGTAAGGCTGACTGTGTAGTTGCCGGGACTTGCGTAGGTGTACTCCGGGTTCTGTACGTTGCTATCCGTTATCCCATCGCCGTTGAAGTCCCATTCCCAGGCACTGATGTTGCCGGTTGACTTATCGGTGAATTGTACTGTCAAGGGGGGATGGCCGTTGAGTGGTGCTGCGGAGAACTCAGCGTGAGGGGTCTTAGTCCCACATCCCACCAGGGTGCTTAATACCAGTAAAATCAAAGCTAGAACTGCTGCTATCCTCATAACCACTGTCCTCCGAACCCCTTCGAATGTTTAACCTATATTATATCACAAAATACAGACAGCAAACCTCTTATTTTAAAGTGGCTTTCAGCAAAAGCGAAGCCGAAAGGTTTCACAATCCTGGTTCGACTTCAAGCCATTGATAATATATAATTTGCTGAGATGTCCCCAGAAAGAGCTTTACACCGGGAGATGCAGAGATGAGCAAGAAGGATATACTCGAGGTTACGGATAAGCCTATAATACCCGAACAGGTTATCGCTAAGCTCAAAGCGGAAGATAGCGGGGCGGTTGTGACCTTTACCGGCAGGGTACGGGGCCGCTCCGGAGATAAAAAGGTGCTTTACCTGGAGCACGGCGTCTCGGGGGAAGCGCCGGAGAAGATGCTTAAGGATATAGTTGCTGAGATCAGGAAGAGGTGGGAAGTAGGCGAGATAGCGTTTTGCTATCGAAAAGGGAGGATAGGGCCGGATGAGGTTACCATAGTCATCGCCGTTGCCGCTGTCCACCGCCAGGAGGCTTTCGCTGCCTGTGAATATGCTGTGGACCGCCTCAAACAGAAAGTAACGACAAAGGAGGGCAGGGAGAGAGGTAAAGCCCATGTCGGCAAAAAAGGTTAAGCTTGAAGTAGACGGCCTCCGGCTTGCTGCGGAGGTCTATCTTCCCCCGGGCAAAGGCGCACATCCCGCCCTCTGCATCTGTCACGGCGTTCCTGCCAAAAGGAACCCCGATCCGACCGACAGGGGCTATCCTGTGCTTGCGGAAAGGTTTTGCAGGAAGGGTTTTGTTGCCTTTATCTTCAATTTCAGGGGCACCGGCCAGAGCGAAGGCAATTTCGATATGCCGGGCTGGACACGCGATGTGAAAGCGGCAATTGACTACCTGTACCGGCTTGACGCTGTAGATAAGTCCCGGCTGTCACTGATGGGGTTCAGCGGCGGAGCGATGGCCTCAGTCTACTGCGCTGCCCGTGATAAGCGGGTTTCCTCGGTTGCCGCCTGCGCCTGTCCTGCCAGGTTCTTCGATATATCGGAGTTCAATCGTATCGAGGAGTTTCTGGCACACTGCCGCCAGGTAGGCATAATCAGGGATAGCAACTTCCCGCCGTCCGTGGAGGAATGGGCCAGAGGCTTCGATGAGGTCAGGCCTGTCAAATGGATACACAAGATATCGCCTCGGCCCCTCTTGATAGTCCACGGCGATAATGACCAGACGGTTCCCCTGAGCCATGCCCAGGAGCTTTACCGCAAGGCTAAAGAGCCCAAGGAAATCTTCATTATCCCGGGCGCTGAGCACAGGCTGCGCTTAAGCGAGCCGGCTATGAGCGCTGCCCTGGACTGGCTGAAAAAAGTCAATGGCCTGATTGAGGGAGATTGATGGCCGAGACATTTAGTGTGTTCTGAATGGTTTTACTCACTCAAGTGCGCTATTGCCCATGCTGAAATTGCTATGATAAGTGTTACGAGAGTCAGTAAGTCCATCAATGGCGCAGAAGCCGCAATCACGATGATTGCTATGGCGGTCTGAACAACGACACTGATAAACACATAGGGGACCCCCTAATAGGACTAAGGGAGCGAAGCTGTGCTGGCTTGCCTCCTAATTCTATTTTACCACGATTTTTGTCTTGCCGTTTCTAGCGTCCGCTTCAGCGCCTCATGTGATACCCCACACTCTCTGGCAAGCTGACGCGAACTCTTGGTCTTGTACCTATCCATAATCTCGGGCCTAGAGTAGATTATATTCCCACTCTCTGCGAAGGTAGCTCGAAAGACAGGGTGAGTTGACATTCAGGTGAACAGAGATTTATCGACACTAGGCAGGATGACGGCTTTAGGTCACGCAGGCCCCTCAGTTGACGTGGGAAACTGCTGTTGAAACATCTGCCCGACTGTGCTAGTATTTGCAACGTCCGATTAGCAGCACGGGAGGTTACAATGACGACAGAGGAGCTTGTTCCCTGCCCCACATGTCATGGAACAACTGAAATGGACTGCCCTGTCTGTCATGGTTCAGGAGAGCGTTCTGCGCCGCCTCTTCTACGTGCACAAGGCGTAAACACTGTCCCTTGCCCTGAAAAGGTCCCTTGTAGAAACCCTAAGTGCGAGAACGGGTATGTAGTGCGGCGCATCTGGCGGCACTCTCCTTAGACGTATATCCTCCATCGTCGCAGACCCGAACTTTCATTAATGGCTTGGCGCTCGGTACAGGCTTAAGCCCACGAAGATTCTGAGGAAGGACGGCTGTTGAGCTTAGTGGAGGGCTCCTGGCGTCGACTCAAGCTTTACCTTGCTCTGTCTCCAGATTCGTCTGGGGTTCCATCTATGTTCTGCCTTTTTATATAAGGGCCTCGCCTGGGTTTAGGCCCATGCCACTTTGGTGCGATAGGGTTTTCAACTTCTGGCAGAGTTTCGCCCATGCGCCTTATTGGCGGGGACGCAAGCCACTTTCTTGAGTTTTTTGGCATTTCATCAACCCCCAGCCTTATTTGTCTTCCGCTTCGCTTGGTATCTCTATGCTAACCTTCTGGATTTTATATGCCATAGCCAAGCAACAATGTCAAGCCCCGATAGCCTACCACTGGCCTTAGTAGTCGGTTTAGTACTCAATCTCTTTGCTCCAACCGCAAGAAAGACATTCAAGCACGTACTCGTCTTCTGGGGAGTATTCACTTCTTTTCCTAACCACACTCAGCTTCCCACAGTCAGGACAGGGCATATTAACTGGGCCAGAAGACTTGACCGATACAAGTTCTTCAAATACAGCAGTTCTTGCCCCTAAACTGTCTAGGTACTCATAGATTTTCCGGAACCTACTATTTATTTTTTCTGTTAGTTCCTCCACTTGTTCTTTGTCGGCATAAAATGTTCGGTCGACATCTAAACCCTTCTGCAAATCCCAAATACATTGCCAAAGGTTCTCAAGCTTTTCCTGAGAGGATAGCTTCTCGAAATGCTCCCAATCTTTTTCTTGTTCTCCTCGGTATATTCTGGGCCCCCCAAATGGATATGGCAGGTGTAAATCTTTGCTGTGGAATTCGTTATTGCATCCTGCACACTTATATATATATTTCTTCTTCCAGTCTGTCTGGTCTGGGAACTTGGTTTTTCTGTTACACTTTGGGCATACAATTATCATGATAGACCTCCCATCTGAGTGTTGACTTTATGTTTAGTACATTCGCAAATATTATAGCACACTGAATCCAAGCGGATATGAAAATGGCTATCAAGAAGCTGTTGGGGTCGATAAGGAAGATGGCGAGGTTCCTACCAGCCCCAGTGGAAAGTGTCGCCAAGGGTGGAAAACCGCTAAAGGGCATCTAGCCGTGCTTGCCGAATAGTCGCCTTACGTCTGCTTGCTCGCTTTTATCGCCAGCTATTATAATATCGTTATACTCTTCTCCCTAAGGATGGTGTCTGCATGGCTAAACCATCGACAACGCCACCTCGAAAAGGTAAGGTTTGTTTAGTCAACCCCAACCAGATGAAGCCCGCCGTGGCTCCTCTGGCGCTGGACTATCTTGCGCATGCCCTCAAGGAGAGCAAGTTTCAAGTAGACCTGCTCGACCTCTGTTTCTCAACGAATGTATCTCTGGAAATAAAGAGCTATTTTGCCCGTAACGATGTAATGGCAGTGGCGGTGACTCTGCGCAACACAGACGACACTTACCTCGCCAGCCAGGACTTCTGTATCGACAGGTACAAACAGGTCATAGACCTGCTGAAGGCACGGACTGATGCCCCCATAGTCCTGGGTGGCTCCGGGTTCTCCATTATGCCCCAGGCTGTTCTGAGCTATTACGGTCTCGACCTGGGTATCTGGGGAGAGGGCGAGCTATCGCTGCCTCTACTTGTCGAGAGTATTGCGGCAAAACGGGATTATCGCGATGTGCCGGGGCTGGTATTTCGCAGCGGAGAAGGCTTTCGCATTAACGAACCTAAATATCTCGCTCTAAGCCGCATGGATGCGCCGGAGAGGAATACAGTCGACAATTACCGCTATTTCGTTGAGGGCGGCATGGGTGGAGTGGAGAGCAAGCGGGGCTGTCCCCAGGGGTGCATTTACTGCGCTGACCCGGTGGGCAAAGGGAAGAAGACGCGTCTTCGCTCCCCTCAAAGCGTGGTGGATGAGATAGAGTCACTGCTTGAGATGGGCATCGACCATTTACATTTCTGCGATAGCGAGTTCAATATCCCTGAAGGCCATGCTCGCGACATCTGCCTGGAACTGGCGAGGCGCGGCCTCGGGGACAGGCTCAGATGGTATGCATATGCCAGCCCCGTGCCCTTTTCGCGGGAACTGGCTGCTTTGTGCCGTAAGGCGGGATGCGCCGGTATCGATTTCGGGGCGGACAGCGGCAGTGACGATATACTGCGCTGCCTGGGTCGTGAGTTCACGGTGGCAGACCTCAGCCGTACGGCTGAGGTCTGCCACCAGGAGGGCATTACTTTCATGTATGACCTCCTGCTCGGCGGGCCGGGCGAGACCAGGGAGTCTATGAGACAGACTATCGAGACCATGAAGAAGCTTGCGCCGGACAGGGTGGGGGTCTCGTTCGGAGTGCGTGTCTTTCCGCGTACCAGGATGGCAGAGATGGTGCGGGAGCAGGGTTATCTGAAGGATAACCCAAATCTGCACGGCACTATCGAGGGGAACGACAATTTCTTCAGGCCGGTATTCTATGTGTCATCAGGCCTGGGTGCTGATTCTGCCGGGTATCTTTCTCAGCTTATCGGGGGAGACGAGCGGTTCTTCTTTGTGTCGCCGTCCGGTGCGGAGCGAAACTATAACTACAATGACAATACTGTGCTGGTGAATGCAATCAAGGCAGGATACCGCGGGGCCTTCTGGGACATACTGAGGAGATTGGGGGGCTAGTAACTCCTCTCATTGCTCCCTTGTGCTGGTGAATGCGATAACAACGGGCTACCGCGCGGCATTCTGGGAC
>Ga0172362_10005763_pt1 | contig 10717 bp, 12 predicted proteins | sample LakKivs1_kivu2a2_FD_114534 | JGI IMG/M metagenome (GOLD analysis project Ga0172362, IMG submission 114534) | Sediment microbial communities from Lake Kivu, Rwanda - Sediment s1_kivu2a2 | ecosystem: Environmental > Aquatic > Freshwater > Lake > Sediment | place: Rwanda: Western Province, Lake...
TATCTGACTTTTCTTGCCTGTCCGTCTTCTCTTCTACCGAGAATGTTTGTCTCTCTTGGATGCCCATGCCTCTCCTGCCTATAACCAAAGCCGCAGAGGTATGGCGATTCAACGAATACATCTATTCCTCCTATGGCCTGATTATTCGACCGCGGGAGGCAAAGACCCTTGTGTCAGCGGATGCCGGAGGACACCTTGAACCAGTTTCCGGCTGGGCCGGCGAGCACCGGCGGGCGGCTGGGCGGCAACCCCTTCGTGACGCGGCTGCGGATCGCCGACTCGGCGTCGCGCCGCGGGGTCGCCGCTGCGATGTCCTGCAGGAGCCTTTCGCTCCTCGCCCGCAGTTCGTCGAGGTCGGTCATTCCGAGGGAGAGTATCTCCTCGGCGGACGGGAGGTGCCTGATCCTCATGCGGATCCCGTCGGACATGGAGGGGTCGACGCCCGTCAAAGGGTGCATCCTCAGGGCGTGGCACACCGCTCGCACCTTGTCCCTCAGCGACTTCATGTTCGTTGTGTCACAGGCGTACGGAGTTCGTCCCGCCGAACGCCGGCCCTCCGGCGGGCGGCTGGGTCGACTCGGCGCCGGCCGGGATCTCGGCCCTGCCTGCGATCTGGTCTGCGGTCGGCGTCGGGGCGATCTGCGAACGCTGCGCCTTGAGAGACTCGAGCACCTGCGACACGACCTGCTCCTGGGCCGTCAACGCCTTCTCGAGCGCCTGGCTGATCGCGCCGCGGAGGTCCTCGAACGCCGTCCCGTCGATCGACTCGAGCGCCTTGTGAAGCAGCCCGACGGCCTTCTCGACCGGGTCGAGCGACTTCATGGTGCCCTTGACGCCTTCCTTGCCGTCCCCCTTCTTCTCCACCTCGGCGTCCGCCTCGGACAGCACGATGTGGCTGCCGAACGGGTTGCGATCGGATTCATTGCTCATGTCGGTTCTCCTGTTCTGTGCCAAGACGCCCCCTGTGCCACCAAGGACATCCCCCTGCTGAACCAAGAGGAGAGGCGCTGCCACCCGCACCCCTTGCAGTAGTCCTCCTCCGCATCGCCTCCGCAGTTCGGACATGCGGTTCCTGTCGGAAACTCACTCATGATATCTTTCTTCGTCTGTTCGCTCTTCTCCTCGCCGACGTCCACGATACGGATGAAGTAGCTCTCCATCTCGAAGTACTCGCCCCATCCCTCCCTCATGGACCTCGCCCTCGCCTTGATCCATGCCTGTTGTCGGTTGGCGGCATGGGTGTAGAACAGCAGTGGCTTGCCGCCGCGCATGACTGGCTTGCGTTCGGCGTTCAGGATCTCGAACCTGAAGAGCCTCAGGGGGCTCGGTCTTTTTTGCGAGTCGGCGACGATGTGCATCACCTGTGATACTTCGACCTCCGCAACCCGAAACCCTTCGATGAGGTAGGGAAAGGGAGGGCTGCCGTGGAATAAGGTGACCAGAGACCCATAGGCGCCCTCGCTGGGGCGAGGGGGGTGCTGCGGAGGCGGTCAACACAAGGAGTGACGAACATGGCAAATCAACTGGTGAAGTACGAGATTGGTGCGGGGCTCAACGTGGTTGCCGGGGCCAACAGCGGCAAGGTCGTGATCGGCCCGGTCTACCCGGCGTCGTCCAGCACCGACATGTACGGCGTGACCTGTGACGCGTCCGAGAACGTGATCTTCACGGACACCGGCACCTGCGCGGTGTACAAGACCACCGAGGGCGGCAGGATCAGGATCCTCGCCGGTCTGCCGGGGTCCGACGGATATGTCAACGGCCAGGGGACGGCAGCGAGGTTCAAGGTCCCGAAGGGCGTGGCATGCGACGCCAGCGGCAACACCTATGTCGCCGACTCCGGCAACGCGCGCGTCCGCAAGATCGACATCGGCGGCAAGGTGACGACGCTCGTCGGCGGGTTCACCGACCCGACGGCCGTGGCAGTCGCGCCGAACGGCGAGATCGTGGTGGCCGACACCGGTGCCCACAAGGTCTGGCGCATCGACCAGCACGGCAACAAGAGGCTGGCCGCCGGCAGCACCCAGGGCAATGTGTCCGGAACGGTGGCGGGCGTCAAGATCAAGGGGACCAGCGCGAAGTTCAATGCGCCGATGGGCGTGGCGTGCGACGCCAGTGGCAACATCTACGTCGCCGACACCGGCAACTACCAGATCAAGAGGATTGCGAGCGACGGATGGGTCACGCTGTTCGCAGGCACCGGCGACAAGGGCAACGTCCTTGGAGACGCCCTGACGGCCAAGTTCGTCAGGCCGATCGCCATCTCCTGCAATGCCTCGGGCGAGGTCTTCGTCGTCGACCGCGTCGGCGGCAAGAACCGCGTGAAGAGGGTCAGCCCGAACGGCGTGGTCTCGACGGTTGCGTTCATCACGGGCAGCGAGTGGATGAGCTCAAGCGGCGCCCTCGGCGTGGCGGTGGCCCCGTCGGGCAAGCTGTTCGTGGTCGAGTCCGACGGCACGACCCTTGTAGAGTCGTCCAGCAGCTCGACCCACAGCGCGAGCTCGATGTCCTCGCAGTCCAGGTCGGAGTCGTCCGAGTCGAGCGCGAGCTCCTCGTCCGAGTCGAGCCAGTCCGAGTCGAGCGCGACATCGGCCAACAGTTCTGCGAGCAGCTCCTCGCTGTCGGTGAGCAGCCCGTCGAGCACGCTGTCCCTGTCGAGCGAGACCAGTTCGTCGAGCATGACCAAGAGCTCGACAAGCAGCACGCTGTCCCTGTCGAGCAAGACCAGTTCGTCGAGCATGACCAAGAGCTCGGCAAGCAGCGTGTCCAGCAAGACGCAGAGTTCCAGCAGCTCCTCGCTGTCGAGCAAGACGCCGAGCAGCGTGAGCTCGTCGCTGAGCTCGACCGGCGGGCGGTAACGACACAAGGCGGCAAATGGAAAGGGGCGGGCCCGCAAGGGCCCGCCCCTTCGTTTTGAGGCGGACTGCATCTGACCGTCAGGTCTCTGCCGGCGGGGCTGGCGGGGCTCCCGGATGGGCCGCCGAGTAGGCCGCCATCTTCTCCTCGATCTTCGTGTACATCCCCCAGGTGCGCTCGTTGACCACGTCGCCTAGCTCGAAGGTGGCCCTCCTCACCGCCTCGTCCAAGTCGACGAACGGGAACGCCCTGAGCTTGCTGTCGGGGTTGCAGTTCGACACGACGAACCCCTCGGCGAGGAACCTCGGCTGAAGCTGTTCGAACCACTGAATCATCTTGGAGTACGTGCTCTGGTTCCCCTTGACGGCGGAATTCGTGCGTTGCTCGTCGAAGTGGTACCGCTTGTCGTCGGTCATGTCGAAGTCCACGCCGAGCAGGTAGACGTTCCTGAATCCAAGCAGGAACAGGATGCGCATGGTCGCCAGCATCACGCTCCTGCCTCCGCCCCACTGGGCGTGGTTGCCCCAGTTGATCGTGTCCTCGTAGAGGAACCTCTCCGGGACGAACTTCTCGTTCCTGTGGTACCCGATGACGTTGGGGCAGTCGCCGACCTTCGTCTTGGACGGCTGCCAGCGCTCGTCCCGGCGACCGCCCGGCATGACGAGGGTGCGGTTGTCCCATATCTCCTTCTCGAAGTGGCACGCCGGCACGAACTTCATGATCGTCGGGTCGTGCCACAGGGAGGCGACGAAGCGCGTCGGGTCGTCGACGATGCAGGCGGCGTTGCCGCGGAACGATCTCACGGCGTTGTTCAGGGTGATCGTCCAGACGCCGGGGGCCCGCAGCAGAGACTTGTCGACCGCCGCGAAGCTCGGTCCGCCGGCTATCAGGAACGCCGACCCGCCGCGGAAGTGGCCGACGATCTGCAGCGGCCATTTCTCCCTCGTGAAGAAGAACGGACACGGCTGGTAGTACTCGGCCGCCACGGTCGTCCCCATGTTCCTGAACCTGCCGTAGCGCAGGGTCGACTCGTCGTTGCGGTCGACCGCGAGCGAGCGCATCCTCGATCGCCGGCGTTCGCGCCTGCCGCCGGCGTCAGCCGGCTCCGGCTGCTGGGTCGGCTGCGGGGCTGGTGCCGTGGCCGGCGGGGCGACCCATCTCCCGACGGCCGTCTTGCGCACGAAGACCATGGCGTTCCTGGCGTGCTCCCCCTTGTCGGCCGCCATGAGCAGGGACTGCACGGCCCGCGTCCGCCGCCTGGAGTATGAGAGGCCAGTCGCCTCGACGAGCCCGATCCAGTGCTCGCGGGGGCGGCAGTTGACATGCCCGTGTCCGCGCTGGCCAGGAGCCGCCGCCGTGACGAACAGGACCTTGCCGGTGATCGAGGACAGGAACTCGACCACCCCGTGCTCGTTGGCTGCCGCCACGTGCTCCAGCACCTCGATGCATGTCACGATGTCGGCGAGGCGGGGGAAGCCGTCCGGCATCGCCGTGCCGCCGTTGACCGAGTCCAGGTCGGCGTCGACGAACACTGCGTTCGGGCTAGGGATGTTCTCCTTGAATAACTTGGCAGGTATCTCGCCATGGTCGACGCCAGCGCAGGTCGCCAGCGGGAATGCCTGTAGGATCGCCTTGGAGAGCATCCCGTTGGCGCAGCCCACATCGACGGCGCTTTCGATCCGTTCGCCCTCGCCAAGGGCCGCCATGGCGGCGCGCGCCAAGGGGACGTACTTCTCGATCCTCATCCTCTTGGTGTAGTACCGCTCTCCATAGACCTCTTGCATGCGTCACCTCTGGTGGGTCGTGTGGTAGCCGAGCTCGTTGTCCCTCTCATGGTTGAGATGGTACTGCGGCAGAGTCGAGATCCTCTTCAGGCCCGAGCATCTCCTCCTGAACTGGGAGTCGGACCTCGCCTTCTGGCCGACCTTCCACGACCTGTCGGCGCACTCCGTTGCCGGGACATAGATGCCTCCGAGGTCCGACATCACCACGTCCCTGCGGATGAGCTGGAAGTACCCGGCACCGACGTTCTTGCTGATCTGGAAGACCGGCCATGCGTCGAGACTGCCGGCCCCATCGACCACGCACGGGTATGTCCTCGTGTCGACCCTGTTGAAGTAGTCCTTGCAGTGGTCCTTCGCCAGCGAGACGCGGCTCGCCGAGATGCACCTGCGCTCGTCCTTCAGATCGGCGGCGAGCCTCCTGCCGAGGTCGGCGAAGAACCTCGAGGAATAGGTCATGTCGGTGTCGGCAAACAGCAGCCAGTCGCATTTGGACGCTGCGACCTGCCGGTTCCTGGCGAGACCGCGGTACTGGATGACCTCCATGTCCGGGAACGGGACCTCCGTGATGTCAAGACCCTCGCCCCTGAAAAAGGTGCAGACCTGCTCGGTCGTCGGGCTGCCGTTGTTGACCGGGTATCCGACATTGAAGACGATGTGCGGGACTTCGCCCTCCTGCTGCAGGATCGAGCTCAGCATCCAGCAGAGCCGCTTCTGAAACCACGTGCAGGTGACGCAGATCTCTGTGGAGGGTAGTTGCATGCCGCAATTATACAGCGTCGCCAGACGAGGCGGCCATGCCCCATTGCTCATGGTATTGGTAGGGGAGGATCACGTCGACCCCCTTGGCCCTGATGGCCGCCTGCGCGGCGAGGAGCTCGTCCTTGGCGGCCACGACGCAGCGGATCCACTCGTCCTTCGAAAGCGACTCCCTCACGACCCACCACGTCGGCGGGTACTTGCCCTTGCCGCGGTTGTTCAGGTCCCTCGTCGTCAGATGCAGCACCTGCTTGTTCTCGACCGAGAAGCCGTTGACGACCTCCATGACCTCGCACCGCCAGGCGCGCCAGTAGTCGTGGCCGGCGAAGACCCCTCCCTCCCGCAGCTTCGGCCACCACTGGATGAGGTCCATGGCCACTCCGCTGAACCTGTGGGATGCGTCCACATAGATGAAGTCGAGGCTGCCGTCGGCGAACTCCTTGACGGCGTCGAAGCTCAGCTTGCGGATGACGGACGACCTGGCCCCGAACCTGGAGAGCTTGGAGACCGTCTCGCGGTACGCCTTCTCGACGGCCTCGTTGCGGATGGCCCACTTCCTGAAGACGGACCTGGTGTCGTCCGTCTCGGTCGTCCATCCGTCGACGCTGCCGAGCCACTCCAGGCCCGACTTGGACAGGATGTGCTGCGAGAAGTCCCCGGTGTTCACCCCGATCTCGACGCCGCGGCGCAGGCCGAGGGCGTCGATCAGCAACACGAGGTCGTTCCTCGTCGGTATCTCAGGCAGGCTTCGCACATTCCACCTCCTCTAGTCTTCGGACGAGTTGCAGGAAGTCCGTCTTGTTCGTCATGCCGTTGTGCCGCTTGAAGTTGTGTCGCCTGACGGACAGGCCGAGCCTCGTGGCGACGTACCACAGGTACGTGTCGTGGCTCGGCACCGGGAGCCTGTCGCCAGCGATCTCCGCCGCCATCCTCACGAACTCGGACCTGTGGAACTGCACGAAGCTGGCGACCCTCGGGTGTTTGTAGCGCCTGCCGTCGATCTTCGACGGGTCTACGGCGTCCCTCGGCGTGCCGGCGAACGCCGGATGGCGGTTGGCCCACTCGACGAGCGGGACGAACACGTTCAGCTTGCTGTAGCCCCACTTGTGCCCGCAGATGGCATGGCTGCCCATGTCGTCGTCGTAGAGCGGAGCGTCGTTGACGGAGTAGGCGTCGGCGTCGATCTTGATCCAGTACGGCGTCGCCACGTCCCTGGCGGCCCCGAGCACGAAGGCGGTCAGCATCCTCTCCCGCTGGGACTCGGCCGACGGCAGGTCCCATGCCACGATCCTGACGTTCGGCATCCTGCGCAGGAACTCCAGCTTCGGGTGCGTGCCGACGTTGTCGAACCCGTGGACGTACACGATCATGGGGTGATTGCCGACCCCCTTGTGGCGGACCCAGTTCGGCAGCGTCTTGGCGAGGTAGTCGACGTACTTCATGTCGCAGGCGGTGACGACCGTCACGTCGCCCGGCTTGATCGAGGCCTCCGCCGCCCCTCCGCCAGCGGCGGAGTTCAGCGACCGACGCCTCGCCGCAGATGGGCGCGGGGAGGGCGCTGAGGAAATCGCCGCCTTGGCCCTTGCGACCCACTCGGCGTTCCCGTACCTGCCGTTCAGGAAGGCATGCAGCCTGCGGTCGCCGTACTGCTTTCCGACGTACCTCCTGACGCCGCAAAGGTCGGCGGAGGCGGCGTCGACGAACGCCGACAGCCAAAGCTCGGTCAGCGGGGAGCTCTCGATGTTGCAGTGCTTCTTGCCGTGGTAATGGACGATGCGCGGGTCCTTGGTCTGCCCCTTGTCGTGGTTGACGCTCGTGTTGAACATCGGAGGTGCGACCTTGCAGTCGTAGCGGGGGAGCAGCACCTGGCACGCCACCTCGTCGGCGATGAACATCTTGCCGTCGCCCCACGAGGCGAGCCTCAGCCACTCGGGGAAGATCTTCGACGACCTGCGGTCCCAGGCGTAGACGCCCGTGTTGACCGCCGGGCCGAACTTGACGGCGGCGTCGATGTACTCCGGACAGAACTCCCTGTACCGCTCGATCCTCCGCGAGATCGCACCGCCGTTCGTCCTCCAATAAGCGAAGTGCGTCACGACGAGGTCGCACCCGCGGGCCATCTCGAACAGCTCCGAGAAGTCCCCCGTGACGACCGTGTCCGAGTCGATCCAGACATTGAGGTCGTAGGGGGCGTCCATCGAGATCTCGATCTTGTGGACGAGGACGCCGGTCGTGTGGGAGATGACGGGGCGATAGACGACGTCGACGCCGAACTCCCTCCTGAGGGCCTCGGGGAACCCGTCGGGGTGCTCGCCCTCGAGGAACACCGTCGCCGCCCCATGGTAGTGCCTGCGCAACGTCATCAGCGAGACCACAAGCCTCACCAGGCACTTCCCGCCGATGTTGTAGTAGACGACGCCCTTCGTCTCCATGACGCCTCCGTGGTTGAACACTTGGATTATACATCGGCGACAGGATCGCCGAACCAGCAAGAGTCATTCTTCTCCGCACCGCCGGCGCGACCCTATCGGTGTATAATCGAGGGGATGAGAGTTTCAGTCTCCATGGAGTCGATCCTGGCGCCGATCGGGAGGAACGTGGTCGTCAGGCAGCGCAACCGCCGGCCGTCATCAAAGCCGGACGAAATCTGCACGGTCTCCGACGGCGAGGTGAGGGTCTGGACGCCGGCGTGCACGTCGGGGGTCACGACGCAGGTCGGTGACGACCAGAGGCAGTCCCTCGTGGTCTCCTACGCCGCGGGGATCTCGGCCGCCACCGGCAGCGGGGCGAAGACCGTCGTCGTGGAGCCGCTCGGGGCCACGAGGTTCGCAAGGACGGACGGGCAGCCGGCGAGGCGCGACCCGAACCTCTTCTGGTCGCACCTCGACAGCGCCAGGGCCGCTAGGCAGGCGGTCGACGAAATAGACTTGTTGCTGCCGAGGGATGTTGATATCGTGTTCTGCGTGCCTGACGAGTGCGTCACAGACTGGGACGACGTGTTCAAGGACAGGAAGGAATAAGGAGGACGACATGGGCATCTTCGGGATCGGCAGGAAGGGCAAGGACAAGAAGCAGGCGATCGACATGACCAAGACGGCCGAGGCCGTCAAGAAGGACTCGGCGGCGGAAACGCCGCCCTCGGCCGCAGCAGACCAGGAGGTCTCAACGGACCGCGGCGTCTACGTCGACCACGCCCCTCTCGACCACGAGGACAACCGCAGGCTGTCCCTCTCGGGGTACGACAAGCAGGCGGCGCGGCACCAGACGGTCTACGTGATCCAGCAGGACACGCCAGCCCCGACGACCGAACACCCGAACCGCGTCGTCAGGAAGGTCGCCGAACTGCACGCCGCCAGCGCATACCACGCCTGCAGGATGATCGGATGGAGGTCGAGGCGCACGACGGTGGTCAGCACCAGGAGGCCGAAGGAGACCATCGTCGAGGTCCTCGTCAACGACAAGGTGGCGGGGCACGCCAAGCTCCCCGGAGACCTCGAACTGAAGACGAACAAGGAGGTCAAGGACGCCGCCAGGAGGTTCGCCGAGGACGCCGTCAAGTCGGAGGCGGTCGCCAAGGTGCTCGGGGGGCGCAAAGTGAAGCACGTGGCGTTCGAGCCCATGGTCAGGCTGCGCCTCGTGACGGAGACTCCCTGTGAGGCAAGGGCCCGCAAGGCCGCCGACGAGGAGGCTGCCGCCAAGGCCGCAGCCGATGCGGCAAGGGCAGCCGAAGAGGTCAAGGCGGCAGAGGAACGGGCGAAGGCGACGGAAGAGACCAGCGTCGAGGCGACCACCGTCGCGACAGGGGCTGCCGCCGACCAGGCCCCCGAGGCTCCCGGCGGAGGCGAGCAGGCGGTATAATCGCCGGAGATGACGAGATGGCGGCCACGACGGCCGCGAAGTCGCCATATGTGGCGAGGCAACGACAGGAGGACGGACATGGCTGGCATCAGGTCGAATTGCGAGAGGGTGTGGGCGGTGAAGAGGCTCAGCGACGTGGGGATCGTCTACCAGGCACCGGTCAGGAGGATCGACAGGAAGCGCGACGGGCGCACCTTGGCGTTCACGACCGGCAGGAGGACAGTCCAGCTCGGCGGGGCGGGGATCAACGCCCTCGTCAGGATCCTCAGCGACGTCGGCGAGACGGGCGGAAGGGTCAACCGCCGCAGGGTCAGGGTCGGCAGGCTGCCGGCCTGAGGTCGTTCACTGTCGGCCGGTAGACGTCAAAGAGACTCCGGTCGCCATTCTCAACGGAGGGTTCCATGCAGAGGTACGCAGTGGTTCTCGAGATAGCGGACATGACCAACAGAAAGTGGGGGCAGATCGAGAAGGCCCTCAACACGCTGGTCAAGACCGCAGGTGTCATGAACTGGCGCTTCGACGTCAACCAGCAGGCGACGGTCTCCGGCAAGAGGCCGACGGTCGAGATAGCGGTGGAGGTCGTCGAGCCGCCGGTGAAGCCCGCCAAGCAGTCCGAACAGGCGTGATGGAATGCGATGAAGAAGTTCGTCAAGAGGCTCGGAGACGGAAGGACGGCGACCGACTACCATCTTGATGGTCAAGCCTTCCCTTGCGCCACGCTGCTGCACCGCAGGAACAACTGCCCGACATTGCTCGACACGGCAGGCAACACCGTCGTCGTGACGACCGACTCCCGCCGCCACCGTTTTCTGTTGACGCACATAGGGATTTCTGGCATAGTCGCGGTAGTAACTGAAGGAGAGGCAGAGTTTCGACATGAAGAAGTTCGTGGTCATTCCAGAGCATATCGAGGAACCGCCCCGCTAGGGCGGCCGCCTGGGTACTGCTTGGAGCGATCCACAGCTAAGGAGGCCGCCGCGGGGAGACCCGAAGGCGGCTTTTCGTTTTTCTGGGGCGTGTAGCTCAGTTGGTTAGAGCACCTGCCTGATACGCAGGGGGCCGAAAGGATATCGCAGGTTCAACTCCTGCCACGCCCACCAGCAGGATGTCATATGGCGGCTGTGGTGGAACTGGTAGACACGCCTGACTGTGGATCAGGTACTTGCGGGTTCGAGTCCCGTCAGTCGCCCCAGTTCGAGTTCGGCGCAGATCTGACAATCAGGGGTTTACGCAAGTGAGTGGCGTTGCAAGGATCGACAGAAGGAGGAATAGCTGTTACCTCTGAAGTTGGAAAAAATTGTAAAATATCGTAAAATAAATAGAGGAAAAGAGTAAATAATGATGTATTCGTTGAATCGCCATACCTCTGCGGCTTTGGTTATAGGCAGGAGAGGCATGGGCATCCAAGAGAGACAAACATTCTCGGTAGAAGAGAAGACGGACAGGCAAGAAAAGTCAGATAA
>Ga0172362_10005764_pt1 | contig 10715 bp, 12 predicted proteins | sample LakKivs1_kivu2a2_FD_114534 | JGI IMG/M metagenome (GOLD analysis project Ga0172362, IMG submission 114534) | Sediment microbial communities from Lake Kivu, Rwanda - Sediment s1_kivu2a2 | ecosystem: Environmental > Aquatic > Freshwater > Lake > Sediment | place: Rwanda: Western Province, Lake...
AAGTTTGGGATATCAGGGATATATTACCAGTACTGCCAGATAGACGGTCTGCAGTCAAGGCTCGGGGTTGATGACAAGGATCATTATCTGGAAACACCTCTTCATTTTCCTGGATCCATTGTTATTGACGGAAAAAGATACAAAGATATAGTTGTAAAGACATCTCACATAATAGGCAGCGATAGCTCAAGAGTTGAGGTAAAAGGCAAGCTCTCAAGAAAAGAATGGAGAGTTTTAAGGTCTGACAATACGCCGATGAGACAGATGAAAGTCCATTATGACACTATCGACAGCCTGATAAGATTATATATGGAAGCAGATTGATGATAAGGATGATCTCAGAATCTTGCTTCATGCCAGAGTCTTTTTAGCCAGCCGTATCCAAGAAGCTTGCCTGCCCTGTTTCTCGCATCCTGGAACTCATGGAATCCCATATACACAGGAAGCAGCTCTATCTCTTTTGGCTTGTATGTGTATATCTTGTTTAGGTCATATACAGCTTTAACCATCTTGTCTTTAGCATCCATCTCTTTTTCAAGGTCTCTGAACCATGAGCCAGCTTCAGGCAATACAGCTGTAGGAGGTAGTATGGTGTGCAGAAACAAAGGCCCGAATGCAGCATATCTTGCAGCATACCACTCAGAATTAAGATAGATCTCGCTAAGCCTATTGTTTATCGCATCTCTTCTCTGCTGGTCCACGACCTTTTCAGTCGTGCTTAATCTGCTGGCTTGATAGCTAGGCACCCATTCCTGTGTTTGGTCATCATCTTCAACTGTAACTGCAGCACTGCCAGCTGGCCTTTTTATCTCAGTAACTTTCTCAGGCTCTACAAGCCTGAATGCATGCTTGTACTCTTCAGTAAGATTCTCTATCTCTTGGATAATCCTTTCTAAAGGCACCATTATTTTAGCATCTCTCTTACTCCTTTAAGATATTCTCCTAAAAGGTTTGAATTTGTGAATAATGATTTCCATGTTTCAGGGTCAACTTTGACAGTTTCCTGTACAAACCTAAGATAATCTTCGCATGTGTATATATCCTTGTCAAAGAAAAATCCGTACTTAAATCTTCCGTTCCTGAAATAAGCCTCAGACACCCTTCCCTCTGTCCATCCTCTTGACTCAACTCTTAGGGCAGCATCAAGATCAAAAGATCCTTTTGGCCCACTTCTTATATCTTTTCCTATAGCTCCTTCAAGCGTGTTCTCAAAATAATCCTTGAACAGCTCAGGTTTATCAAACAGTTTCAGCCTTAAAGTATAGAAATCAGCCTCATTATCACTTACCCTAAAATCATATGAATAAACTCCTCTGACCCTTGGCTTCCATATGTGCATTCCTGCATCTTTGACCATATCTATCTTCAGTGTAGGATCATCATTTCCTTTTGCCATTTATACCACCTTGATCTATAGTTATCGCAAGAAACCCCATTATATAAACAGTAATTTGACATAATTTATAAAGATTTACTTAGCTTTAAATAAAAAGAATATATTCTTTGCTTTATGGTAGGCTGCTGCGAAGATGCTATTGCTGTGTATGAAGAAAGGAAGGGAATAGACAGAAAAGGTGTTATAGTCCAGCCGACACACCCGCATCTGGATTTCTATGTATATTACCGCTCAGAAAACTGGATTCACAGCGAATTTAATACCCCAGATCAATTTCCAAGATATACAGGGCCTGCATCAGGAGCCCCGGTAGAATACTATGGTCCTGGAAAATATAAGACAGACAGAGAGATAATGGGCTGGATAGCTCCAAAAAGATCATTGTTCTCTCAAATTATTAAATATATGAAAAGAATGATAAGATAATTTATTATAAGATATTATATTTTATCAAAATAATAATCATCATCAAATTCTTTGATTCCCATAACATAATAGCTGTTAGGTTCTAATTTAGAATAATATCCTTTCTCATTCACTAGCTCATAGAATATGCTCATAAGAATTATCTTGCGATTAGTTCTACACCAACCCTGTATCTTGGGTCAGGCGCTTTTTCTCCTACCTGTGCAACTACCCTTTCTGCTATAGCATTGTGCCTTACATTCTCGCATGCTTCATAAACTGCCCTGACATTTGGATACACATAAGGCACTGATTTCATAAGGTCTACCTGCACTTCAGGGACGCTTTCCATTATCCATCTTGCGATCCCTTCAGGATTGTTAAGTTTCCTTAGCTCTTCCTCAAGCCTGCTCACCTTTTCCCCATGGCTTCCCTGAGTCTCTCTTGCTACATTAAAAAGTCTGGAAAAATAATTAGGCATACTGCCTATACAATAGTCGGTGTCTGTTAGCTCACTCATAAAAAAGAAGATTCAGTGTTTATATTTAAATCTTACTCAACCTTTATCTCTTTCAGCTCAGGAAAATATCTTTTCACTATCTCCTCATTGTTCCTCAATATCTCTGCAGCCCTTCCGATAAGATATCCCCTTGACCTGGAGTCAGTAGGGGTTATTGTCACTACACCTTCCCCATAAGAGATATTCTCAGCCTTGTTGGGCATTATCACATTCTTTACAAAAGCAGCCAGGTCTTCGTTGAACTCTATGACCCTTATCTTTTTCTTCAGCATACCCTCTATCCTTTTGATATTCACAGCTCCTTTGCCTATAGCCTTTCCTATCTCTCCTGGCATCACTACAAAAACAACAGTCCCTTTGTTCTCAAAGCAGTCCTTTAGCTTTGACCTGGTCATGCTCTCAAACATAGACATGAGCTTCATAGAATTCGCGTCATAGATTATTTTCATTTTTACTTCTTAAGCACAGTAAGCATAGAAATAGCAAAAGGTTTTTTGCACATTGTTCCTAACTCATCATTTGGCTGCTCAACAACCACTATCTCGGCCTTGCTTAGTCTTGCAAGCTTTTCTGTCTCTTTCTTTGTCTCGTCGCTGCAGTTTGATGCAAGGAAGACTTTCTCAGCTTTTCCAAGTTTCAGGCTCTTAAGCCCCAGATCCGTTCCAATAACAAATTTTTTCTCTTTCAGCACTTTCTTTATCTCTTCAGCGCTCTTGTCAACTATAATTTTTTTAGGCATCCTACTTCACCTTCGTAAATAATCCAGGCAGCCCTGTTCCTGTGGGTACTGGCTGGTTAAGCATGACATTCTCTACTACACTTTTCAGCTTGTCATCTTCTCCGACAAGCGCAGCATTTATTATATGTTTTATAGGCGTTTCAAAGCTTGCCCTTGCAAGCACAGAAGCCTTCTCAGAAACTATACCATATCTTGTTATCCCTTTTATGTCTCCGTCTACGCACATGGTGTCTGCTACAAGCATTATATGCCTTATATCGACATTAAGCCCCTGGCTTTCGATAACCTTGTATACCTCATTTATTATCGCCTGCCTCGCTGCCTCTACACCAAATATCCCTGCTATCTCATAGATATCATTCGTTATTGTCCTTGCTGTGTCAACCTCTTCCATCTTGAATACATCTTTTAGGTTAGACCCTGCAGTTATTATTATGAATTCCTCTCCTCTCTTTACAGGAAGCACCTGTGTTATTCCTTTTACACCTTTGATATACACATCCTTTACCTTCTCTTTCATCTTGTATATCTCGTTCAGCCCTGCTTCCTTGCCTTTAGGCTTAAGATACAGCACATCATCTTTTTTCTTAACATTTGCCTTAAGCTCTTTCTTTATGCTGTTGACAACGTTAAGCTCGCTTATCCCTATATCTTTCATCTTCCCTTCGTTCATATGTACCTCTATCACTCCTTCAGCTATATTTACTACAAACTCTTTTGATACCTCTCCGAGAAGCGTCTCCTTGATCTGAAGCGCAAGCCTTCTGATATCTTTTCCCTTGTTGTAGGGGTTCTTAAGGAATATCTCCATCATAGGTGTTTTAAGATCCTTTCTTCCGTCAAGTATCTCTATGATTCTTGGCAGCCCCATAGTTACGTTCATCTCTGCTACACCTGCGAAGTGGAATGTGTTCAGGGTCATCTGTGTTCCTGGCTCCCCTATAGATTCAGCTCCTACTAATCCCACACATTCTCCTGGATCGACCTGTGCATTCTTATATTCTTCTGCAGTCCTCTCAAGCACTTTTTTTATCTTTGCCTGAGCCATCCCTTTTGTCTTTTCCTTGACTTCCTCAAAGAGCTTCTTGTTCAGCTTGTCCTTGTATTCGTCAAATATGTCTGCCATCTTACTTTACCTCATCTATGATCCTGTCAACATTGATTATTCCGCCTTCTGACCTTGAGACATCTATCCCGTCTCCTCCATACTTGAACTGCACTATCTTCTTGCTCGAATCCCTTACAGTTCCGTCATACTCTATCTTCAGGTCCTGCATCGCGTTTGCAAGCCTTCTGTAAAGGTATCCTGATTTAGGCGTTCTCAGTGCAGTGTCCATCAGAGAGTCCCTTCCTGTCATTCCCATAAAGAAGAACTCATGCGGCTTCAGTCCGCTCTTGAAGCTGTTCCTTACAAAACCTCTTGATGTGGGCATAAGGTCCCATCTTCTGAAGCATGACAGTGTCCTTCCCCTGAATCCTTTTTCTATCCTCTTTCCTCTCATAGCCTGCTGGCCTACGCATCCAGCCATCTGCGTCAGCTGAAGAGGGTTTCCTCTTGCTCCGCTTTTGATCATGTCTGATATGTTTGTGTCCTGCTTTGCGTGCTCATGCACAACATCTCCTATCACGTTTCTTGATTTGTTCAGCAGTTCAAGTATCTTAAGCTCAAGTGTCTCAAGCATAGTCTTTCCTGGGAATACCTCAAGCTCTTTCCTGTTATATTTTTCTATAAGGCTTTTTACGCTTACAAAAGAATCATCAAGAAGATCTTTTATCTTCTGTTTTGCTTCTATAGGAAGGTCAGTGTCAGAGATGGTTGCTGTGAATCCTTCCTTCAGAAGGTATTTGATCCCAAGCTTGAACATCTTCCCTAATATATCTATTGTCCTGTCTGCTCCGTATTTCTTGTGCATATTTCTCAGAAGAAGTCCGCTTCCCTCTCCGAGGTTTGCAGAGTCCATAACTCCTTCTATAAGTTTTCCGTCTTCTATCATTACATCAGCCTTGCTCTTTGACTTTCCTCTGAATGAGAAATCATCAGGTATAAGCGCGCTGAATATCTCCCTTCCGTTTACCTTCTCCTTTCTTGGAAGCTTTGAGAAATCATCAACACCTGCTGAAGACAGAAGGTCTATTGCTTCCTCTCTGCTCATCTCGCCTTCTTTTGTAAGCTTGTAGTTTCCTGATATAGCATCCTGCACGCAGCCTATTACGCTTAATCCATATCTTGGCGATATAAGCTGTGTCTGAACTTGCATAAGTATCTCAGCCTCTGCTCTTGCCTCTTCTGTCTGAGGTATATGTAGGTTCATCTCGTCTCCGTCAAAGTCAGCGTTGTAAGGATGGCATACTGCCGGATTAAGCCTGAATGTCTTGTAAGGCAGGACTCTTATCCTGTGGCACATCATAGACATCCTGTGCAGCGAAGGCTGCCTGTTGAATATTGCAGTATCTCCGTCCATCACATGCCTCTCTATGATATATCCTGGCTGTATCTCTTCAAGCAAAGCTTCCTTTGTCTCGTCTGTGATCTTCTTCTTCTTTCCGTCAGGCCTTGCCACATAGTTTGCTCCAGGATAATTGTTTGGCCCTTTCTCGACAAATTTCTTCAGATATGCGATGTTCCATGATGTAACTCTTTCAGGAACAGTAAGCTTCAATGCAACCTCTTTCGGTATCCCTACCTCATTTATCTCTATCATAGGATCAGGAGATATTACAGTTCTTGCGCAGAAATTTGTCCTTTTTCCTGTAAGGTTATGCCTTATCCTTCCTTCTTTTGATTTTATCCTTTCAGCTATTGTTTTAAGAGGTTGTCCGCTTCTGTGCCTTGCCGGAGGCAGCTGCGCAACCTCATTGTCAAAGAATGTTGTTATATGATACTGCAGCAGGTCCCACAGGTCCTCGATTATTATCTCAGGAGCTCCTGCGTTTATATTCTCGAACAGTCTCTGGTTGATCCTTACTATATCTCCCATCTTATGTGTAAGGTCATCCTCGCTTCTCTCTCCACTCTCTAAGGTAATCGAAGGCCTCATAGTCACAGGCGGAATTGGCATAATAGTCAAAACACACCACTCAGGCCTTATTGTTTTTGGGTTCAGCCCGAATATTGAAAGGTCATCGTCAGTTACTTTCTCAAGCCTTGCCCTTATCTCTATGGGGTTTATCCTTTTCTCGTTCTCAAGGAATGTTGTAGGCTTGTCCAGCTCAACTTTTCCCTGCCTTGCCTTGCAGTAAGGGCATTTGTTTATAGTCTTCATAGATGCTATATTCTCTTTTATAGCCCTTCTTCTTGCATCAAGCCCAAGCTCTGCTTCTACAGCGTCTGCTTTTGCTTTGACGATATCTATCTTGTTCTTCGGGATAAGCACCCTTCCGCACTCCTTGCATGTGCATCTGAGAAGATTAAGTATGACTTCAACAAAATTTATGTGGATTATAGGCCTTGCAAGCTCTATATATCCGAAATGTCCTATGCATTCCTTCAGCTTGCTTCCGCATGTTTTGCACTTCAGGCCAGGGTCTATAACCCCAAGCCTTGTGTCCATAAGGCCTCCATCTACAGGATATCCTTCCTTGTCATAAAGCTCTGGCGTTACAATCTTTGCAGAAGCCATCTGCTTTATCATCTTAGGGGATAATATCCCAAACATGATCTTGTCTACTTCCTTGAATGTGTAATCCTGCTGGTATTCGGCCATTTTTTACCTCAAATTCATTATTACTTTAGTTAATATTTGTCCTTCAGATGTATCCTTGGATAGATACATATAGACTTGAACTCGTCAAGTATAAGCTTGAAAGCATAGCTTAGCTCTACCGGAGTTATGTCAACATTGTCTCCGCATATCGGGCAATAAGATTTGTTCTTGAACTCGTCATGTACGGCTATTATTCCGCACTGCTCACATACAGGAACTTTTGTCTTGTCTGAATCAAATCTCTCTTTCAGAAGAAGTGAAGCTCCGTGCGCTACAAAAGTGTCCTTCTCCATCTCCCCTAATCTTAGTCCTCCTTCTTTCGCCCTTCCCTCGGTAGGCTGTCTTGTAAGCAGCTGTATAGGTCCGCGTGCTCTTGAATGCAGCTTATTTGCTACCATGTGCTTTAATTTTAGATAATACATATTTCCCACATATATCTTTGCCTTGAACATCTCTCCTGTCTTTCCGTTATACATCGTTTCAGTCCCGTTCTCTCTGAACCCCAATGATAAAAGCTCTTTTCTGAGATCATCCTCATTCTCTGAGCCGAATGTTGTTCCGTCTACATATCTTCCGGCCAGAGCCCCTACCTTTGCTCCTACCAGTTCTATAAGATGTGAGATCGTCATTCTTGATGGTATACCATGCGGGCTGAACAGAAGATCAGGGATTATTCCGCTTGCAGTATAAGGCATATCTGCCTGCGGAGCTATCAGTCCTACAACACCTTTCTGTCCGTATCTTGACGTGAACTTGTCTCCTACTTCAGGAGTCCTGTCCTCTCTTACCCTTACCTGTATAAGCTTGTTTCCTTCCTCATTCTCGGTAAGAAGTACAAAATCAACAACACCCTTCTCCCCATGCCTTAATGCTACAGAGCTCTCTCTTCTTGTCGAGCTTGCCAGGTTATATTCATCCAGTGAGCTTAAGAATCTTGGAGGCGACGTCTTTCCTATTATTACATCTCCTTCTTCAACAACAGCCTCAGGGCTTATTATTCCGTCTTTCTCAAGCAGCCTGTAGTCATGCTCTGATTTGTATCCTTTGACTTCCTTGTCAGGTATGCAGATCTCATCTATAAGCCCGCCTGCATATCTCAGCTCCTCTGCTGTGCTTGGTCTGTAGTATGTGCTTCTGCCCAATCCTCTTTCTATCGAAGCCTTATTTATGACAACAGCGTCTTCCATGTTGTATCCGTCATAGCTTATTACAGCGATAGTTACATTCTGGCCTACAGGATGCTTCGCATAATCAGTTATATCAGACATCATGGTGTTTACTAGCGAAAGCTGAGGGTAGTGCAGGATATTGACATCTGTATCCATCCTTACTGCATAGTTTGCAGCATACAGTCCGATAGCCTGCTTCTGGTTCTTGCTTCCCATGTTTGTCCTTGCACCAGGCCCGTAGTTTGCATAAGGTACAAGTGATGTTATTATTCCAAGAATATCATTTGGAGATATCTCGAGATGCGTATGCTCTGATGTTAGCTCTTCTTTTGTCAGCGCTACAAAAGCGTTCTCCTCTTCTGCAGCATCAAGATATTCTATAGCTCCCTGCGCTATAAGGTCGCTCCAGCTTATCTCTCCTTTTTCTATCTGCTTGAGATGGTTCTCGTTCAGCAGCGGAATCCCGTCTTTTACCACTATCAAAGGTCTCATAGCCCTTCCTTTTGTTGACTCTATCTTTATCTCATCAGCCTCTTCATCATGATAGATGCTTATGCTGAAATTTAATGCTCCTTTCCTTCTCTCGCTTCTAAGATGCTCTACAAAAGGCTTTGCATCTTCGATGTTTCCTATAAATTTGTGATTAAGATATATTTCAGTCATTTATTTCACCATGCTAACTCCTAGATTCTTTACCTGCTTGATTATATCCCTGTCATCTTCTTCTTCTGATATCTTGCACAGCATCGCAAGGTTCTTTCTCAGCCCTATATTCGTTCCTTCAGGCGTCTCTATAGGACACAGCCTTCCCCAGTGTGTAGGATGAAGCTCTCTTGCCTCAAAATTCTCCTGTGATGTTGATAATGGAGATACAACTCTCTGAAGATGGCTTATGGTCTCAAGGAAGTTCAGCCTCTGTATCCTCTGGCTTATTCCTTTCCTTCCGCCTATCCAGTTTCCTGTAGCCATAGAGGAATATATCCTTGATGTAAGCAGCTTGTCTCTTATTATCACTTTGATTGAAGGGAATTTTCCCCTTTTCACTATCCTCTGGAAATTATACAGCAGGTCTCCGATAAGGACTTTCAGGTTGACTCTGATAAGGTCAGCAAGAAGATCTCCGCTCAGCTTTATCCTCTTGTTCATGTAATGGTCCTTGTCATCCTCAGTGATCTCTCCGTTGCTTACCATTATGAATTTTTTGAGCATCTTGCAAAGGTTATATGCCTTGAACATCCTGTCCTCTGTCTCTATCCCTATATGGGGCAGAAGATACTTGTCTACTATCTCATTCATCCTCTCCAATCTTATATCCCTTGCCTGCGTTATCCCTATCCTCTTTGCTATCCAGTCCATAGCCTCTTCTTCATTCTTTATGTCTACGAACTCCATCAGGTTGATATATACTTCATCAAACTGCCTGTCTTTTGATACAAACTTCATTATCTCTTCGTCTTTCAGAAGCCCAAGTGCCTTAAGGACAACGATGACAGGTATTCTTTTTACCCTTGTGAAAGAAAGATAGAATATTCCGTCCTTCATCTTCTCTATTGTGTGGGGTATCTTGTAGCTTCCTTTTTCTGAGAACACCCTTCCTGAATAGTTTGAAGGTCCTGTAGAAGCTTTTTCTACCATGAACTTGTTTGCTGCAAGATCCTCTATATCTATAAGCACCTTTTCAGTTCCGTTGATTATGAAATATCCGCCAGGATCATCAGGATCCTCTCCATGTTCTATAAGCTCATCTCTTGTAAGCTTGTGCAGATGACAGTTCTTCGATTTCAGCATTATAGGAAGGTTTCCTATCTGTGTTGTGAAGCTCTCCCTCTGCACTCCGTTGATATGCGCGCTGACTTCTATGAAGCACGGAGCAGCGTATGTAAGATTTCTTAATCTGGCCTCTGCAGGGAATATATTTCTCTTGCTTCCGTCTGCCTCATTTATCTCAGGCTTTGTCACCCATATCTTATCAAGCTTTATCTTGAACTCATCTATATCATGAGGGATTATCGTTGGCTCGATCTCCCTGTTCTCGTCTATTATCAGCTGAAGCTCCTTGTCGATGAGGTAATTGAATGATTCTATATCTGCCTCAACTACATTGAACTCCTGAAAATATTTTTTGATCAGCGTTTTTCCGTACTCAAGCACTTACAACCACCCTGAAATATATCATCTCTCCTGTCGGGCTGTGTCTTATTATCTTCACTATATCCCCTGACTTGACGTTCAGCCCCTGCAGCCCGGGATCATTCTTGAATATCTTAGGAAGCTCTTTTAAAGAATTTACATGATACTTTTCGATGAGCTGTTTTTTCTCTTTATCGGTTATCTTCAGATGCTTTGGGATCAGCTCGTGTTTTCCCACTATGATCTTTCTTCCGCTCCTTTTCTTTATCATCTGATTTTTCCCCCTTAAACATCAATATTGAACATGAAAGCGGGCCGGACGAGATTCGAACTCGCGACCTTCTCATTACCTTCTGCTGCGCTGAAGGTTCTAAAACCCCAGTTTTCGCTAAAAGTGAGACGCTCTACCAGGCTGAGCTACCGGCCCACATGATGTATGTGATATAATACGCCCTGGTCGGGACTTTCATCGAACAACCCAATTCAGTGTCAATCGCATTTGAACCCGAGTTACCGGAGTGACAATCCGGTATGATAGGCCAGACTACACTACCAGGGCATCAGCAGCCTGTAAAGCACATAGTTCTTCCTGTATACTATTAAAGGCTTTTTTAGCTTCTTTTAGCTACAGAAAGATTTCTATCCATAACAC
>Ga0172362_10005765_pt1 | contig 10714 bp, 12 predicted proteins | sample LakKivs1_kivu2a2_FD_114534 | JGI IMG/M metagenome (GOLD analysis project Ga0172362, IMG submission 114534) | Sediment microbial communities from Lake Kivu, Rwanda - Sediment s1_kivu2a2 | ecosystem: Environmental > Aquatic > Freshwater > Lake > Sediment | place: Rwanda: Western Province, Lake...
AGTAGAGCCGATAGCAAGTATACTTGGGATTAAGCTAGCCTCATTGTCCATGCTAGAGGAGGGCAAGGCTAGTCTCTATGAGCGTTTCTGTGGACGAAAGCCATAGGTGCTATAGCCCTTGCCAAAAGTAATAGCATTCTCAATACGCCGAGCTGAGCCAGCAATTTCTAAACAGTTAGCCAGTTTGTTTAAGCTAGGCCAATCTCTGCTATGTTCTACTGTTCTTTAATATTAAACCTAAAGACTAATTGGTCAAGAGTTTGCTGGTAGGAGCTACAAAGTAAATGAGCCAAAAATGGGATAGTAAATCTGTAGAATGCAGTTGCGACTTTGGAAAGGGAGGGGGTTCTTCCATGATTTGCCCCCGAAAACCATCACTATTTAGCATTGCTCTTTAATATTAACCCAAAAACTGATGTGGTTGAAAGTCTATTGGTAGGAACTACCACATAGCTATCTCTTCCTCCGCTTACTCTTCGCCCTCAGGGCTTTACATATTGCAGCGTTGACAAATGCCATACCACAACAATATTATTTGAGAGAGTAACCAAGACAGCATACTAATTATGAATAGGTTAAAGAAACTTAGATATTTTATACCTCTGTTTATGTCAGTAGCATTGTTATTATTAACAGGATGTGACAAGCCTATTTTTTCTCCATCTGTTAACATCTCATCTCAGTTTGATATTAAACTCACTGATATAGGCTTTAGTCATAACATAGCTCTTTTTAGCTCGGACACTTTATCAATACGCGGAGACACATTATTATTTAAAGTAGATGTTACCCCTAAAGATACTTTCACTGGTGAACCTTTTGAAAAAATCAAGATACTCAATGAAGAGATAATTCATAGCACTCCCGCTATTTGGGTCGCTTTACTTTCCAGAGACGGATATTACTTTCATTCACAAGGCCCATTGACATGGACACCTGAAGAACTACAATTACCCGATACCTCAGAAAGGGACTATTATAAAATTCAAAGTATGGAAGCACAGAGAGTGAAGCACGTCCAAATGTTTGCTCCTTCATCTGATAAAGCCACTGTTGCGCTGCTGCAAGACAGCAATGAGTTAATGGCAGAATTGCGGCAAGAGCAATGGAAATATTTAATCAGCGGAGACTGGCTTTTAGGGGAAGACTTACCTGAAGAGGCTGATGAAGAATATATTCGAAGTGAGTTCGAAAAACTATTCAATAAGTATTTTAAACTGATGATTGTTGATTCGGATGGTTTGCAGGAGTTAGAGGATAGCAGAATAAAACCGATAGCAACTTGGACCGGGAAAGGCGTATTTACTACACCTATATTTTCGGTTACAGAGGGTAGATTAATACCTTCGTGGATTGGAAATCCTCCCGGCAGATTTGAATACAGACTATATAGCTCCGATGGAACAATTATATTCGGGGTAATAACTCAGGCTGGGCTTGACAAGAAAGAGGACAGTGCTGGTTGTCCAGTATCCCCTGGGAATAGCTACTATATTGAGATTATCGCACCGGAAGAAATGCAATGGACATTTTGGTTGGAGGAGACGAAGCCACCGTAGACAAAGCTGTTCACAAGTTAGTAAGTGATATAGCGGCCTTATTTTATCAGCTATGCCCTTGGTTATAGAAAGCCCATTCAATATTTTCAGATAAGAAACAACATAATTATCTTCACGGATGAAGGAGAACTATATGCCATTTACCATTTTCGCAATTGGTAGTTCGTTAATAGTTCTCGGCTTCGTTTTTAGGATAATCCAAGTTACAAGTGGCCTTACCAAAATAAAAAAATCTGAGTCAAGTCACAAATTGCGTAATATTGGCATATTAGGCATGGAATACTTGTCGCTATTATCGGTTTAACTATGACTGGTAATGAACAAGCCACTATGATAAAAACAGGAGGAGACATCACTGTTCTTGGTATGTTAACTATTATACAGTATAAGGTTAATCCTAAGAATCAAAGGGTCTTAAAGTGGGCAGCTTGGAGTCTTGTTATCATAGGTATTATTATGTGGGTTGTTTATGAACTTGGCTCATACTTATTGAGTGTGTGATACAATCTCAAACTCTCCTCAAACTTCACGCTCCTGGTGTGCCTCAGCACCATATCTGGCTTTCAGAAATCCAGCAGTATGCAAGGTTGGCGTCGTTAATTATTGGTTGTATATTTATCATTTCTGCTCACTCTTTTTTAGTTTTGTCCACCCAGCCCGCCGGAAGGGAAGAATTGTCTTGCCCTTGCTGTTTCATTCCAGGGAACATTCACAAAGGCAATGATTGACATGTAATTAAATGTAGACTATATTCCATACAAACTCTAAATACATTATTAAGTCTATGAAAAAGAAGTTGATTAAGCCTAGTAGACTCTGGTCACTAATAGTAGGTGTTATTGGAGGGTGTCTCTTGTTTCTAGCACTTGCACCAGTCCTATTGAGTAGCAGAAATGCCGATACTATCAGTCAATGGCGTGACATTATATTACAGTGGACACAGTTTACCGGATACCTGAGGTTGATATTTGCGGCAGGGGCATTGCTTGTTACTGCGTTGGGACTTATCGGAGTCATTATCAACTTTGCTAAACCTTATACTGGGCAGAACCTGATGCTTTGGGGTGGTATTGCATCAGTAGCATTCTTGATTGCCTTGTGGCTAGGGCTATTGGATTTACATACCCTCTTGGGTTCAACAGATATAGGTTCTTATCTCGTATGGGATAATAATTGGGGTATAGCAAGCTGGAGTGTATCTCAGAAGGTATTCCATTTCTTTGGAGGTAGTTGGTTAATACCAGCATTCACTGGTTCAATATTACTAATACTAACCAATCTTCCTCGATGGTGGTCTAGGTTTAGATAATACTAAACATCTAATTGTTGAAGACGATAATTAACCACCGGATTGAGCATCATATTCTCGTCTTATTTCAAATGGTGATTTACCACCACGGTCCGGCTGTGGGGTGTTATTCCAGATATTGATTGCCAGTCCCAGCCACTTGTTGATTTCATCTACCGAATCAACTTTGCCGAGCCGTTTTATGATTTCTTTGCTGAAATCGTTGATCTGGCTTGATCTCATATGAAAGAGTACGAGTTTCTTCCACTGTGCCTGAGTCATAATGAGACTCCTGAGGTCTTCAGTCTTGGCTGCTTCTGTCATTCTGGCTACAGCAGCTTGGAGAGAAGAATCACGTGGTGTCTCCGTCTTTGAATAGTCTTTAGATGGATCTTTCCTTTGCTGCAAGAGTCTTTCCAACTCAATCGGGCTGAGCTGAAATTTCCTCAACAAGGCCTGCATACCTGGCATGATATGCATAGGCCACTGTAGCCAGCCGGGACCAACCAGCCATGCGCCTCGCCCGGTGGGGATAATATGGGCATATATGGCATCATCACGGTTAAAGAGCCGACTCAACTGGCGGTTATCGACTGTGAATTCTTCGTCCTCTAGCCTCAGTATTAAGCCTCTGCCCGGATTGGCCATAGCTACCATCGCCAGCACGTGCCGAGACCCTTTAAGTGAATCAATCGCTGAAGCAAGTTCGCTGCCAGTGAGGATAGCAGCCGCGGCAAGCTCTGACGGGCTCCGGCCGTCCGGCAGCTTGAAGGTAAGCGCAAACCAGCCCAGGAAGCGTCGTTCCCGGCTGGTGACATCACCGGCATCCTCCATGTAGCATACTTCCCCTGGCTCATCATAGCCGAAGTATTCGCTTCTTGCTTTTGACCGGATGTCGGCGAGAACCTCGCTTGTGGCACACCATGCAGCTATTTGCTCAACTATACTGGCAGTCAGCGGCATAAATTACTCCTCAGATAAGCTCACATCGATATCATCAAGCCACTCCCGGGCTCTTTCCCGCATCCTGTCATCCTTAAACTCAAACCACCTTTCCCTCTCCTCAGGGTAGTTGAGCAAAACATCCTTGAACCGCCGGAAAGCTCCCTTGCCGTTGATGGCTACCTCCAGTAATTCAGCTAGACGCTCGTCTTCAACAGTAGCTATGAAATCCACTATGTCCTCATACCCCTCACGGGATTCGGCTTTTGGAATATGCTCGTAGCGGTCGAAATCTTTTTCAATGCGGTCCTTCAGTTTCAAGCTTTCCTTGTCATCCATGTAGTCTGAGGTAAACAGGACTTCCCCAGTATTGAGGTCGAGATAATACTCACGCTCGTAGGAGCTGTCATCCATGGCCTCGCAGAGTTCATCCAGGTTTATCTTTAGTGCCTTCTTTTCCATGGCTTATCTCTCCATTTCCGCAGAGCGTTTGTCTAGATTATATGCCATATAAAGGTCTGGTGTGCAAGTTGGCGTTACCGAACGTGGCCGCGAAGACAGATGTTACTCCATAAGGTTGAACATTGCATCGTTTAGAGAGTGCCGAAAAAGTCCCGTTTCCCTTTAAAATAGGGGGAACTCAGAGGGATTACTGAGCTTAAATCCCTCTTAATTTCCAATTAAAAAAGGGGGAAATTGAGTAAGGAAAACAGTTTTTCGGCACTCTCGTTTAGTGTCCTCTGATTCTTTACTCCTCCCACGTAGCATGTTTTTAGCTATAATCTTGCGTTCTAATTCCAAACGTCGAAGCAGGTCGTATTTAATCACAGAAAAGGTCATAGCTGGCGATAAATTCGAGTCGTATCTGTAGCTACGACCTGCTTAGCTACGACTTTTGTCGGCTACCCCCAATACAATCTCCAAGGAGACCCCCTCATCCCCTTAGCAGCAGGAGTGAAACCTACTCTTCAAACCTATCCTCAGCTCACCCTCAGACTAGCCTCAGAGACCCTCAGGGTATATCCTGAGACGCACCCTCAGACTTCCCTCACCCTGCCCTCTGGTCGTATTTATAACGAGGAGTTCAAGACTGCCTTGAGACCTATCCTCAGACCGCCTTTCAGTCTCAGGCCGGCTACTTAACAAATGAGAAGATTAAGTAAAGCGCGCTTATGTTTACATCGAAGAACCTCAATTCATACATGAATCCCCTTTTACTAAATGGTTTACCATGACGTTTACCACGTCGTTTACCTTATCGTTTACCATGGATGGTTTACCCGGTTATATCGGCAGGTATTATCCCCGAGATCGAGGCTAGGAGGAGGGGTGACCGCCCTAAATAGATATGAAAAATATAAAGATTCTACTACAAGGGATAGAGAATAAGAATGACACGAATATTCATGTAGGGGCACGGCAAATCGGGGGAGCTGTACGCTAGTCATTGCTAATCTGTCAAGTATGGTTGGCGAGAAGTAGGCTACCACACACCGCATCTTCTTGGGTTAGACGATAACCGAAGCTCGCTGCCAGCTATGGCTTACCAAAATCACGACACCCAGATAATCTAGGCAGGCTGACATTCTGTGACCTCTGGCAAACAAAAGGGTTAGTGGCGAAAGTGTAGAATACTAAGATAGATATGAGGGGGGGAGGTGGTCACCCCCTCGGGGTTTAGCGGCTGACAATATACTGTATGCTACATAGCCTATGTCCATGTGGCCACAGGCTCATAGATAGAATAGATAGTATAGCATTGATAGCATAAATATGCAGAGCTAACTCAGTCAGTGGTCCCTTGACAAAGCTACATTATTGGTCTATACTATCAATATAGATTATGGTAGGTGAAAAGGGACGGCAGGGTTCGGTGGACAGGCGGCTCATGAAGATGGGCGGTAGCCTGGTTGTCAGCGTTCCCAACGAGGTAGTAGAGCAGTGGAACCTGAAGAAGGGCGACGAAGTCCGCTTCACTTTTGAGGAAGGAGCGATGAAGATCGAACCCAAAGGAACCACCAGGGTCGAGACCATCCCAGAGGAGATGGTAGAGGCGTATTCCAAAGCGATGGGAAGCATTCAGGCAAAGGTAACTATGAACGCAGATGCTCCCACCATTTATCTTGAGTTCTCCGGTGAGAATAAAGAGACGACTGACCTCTTTGTGCGCAATCTGTGGCGCAATCTGCCAGTGCTCCTGCGGTTGCTGGGGTTAGGCTCTGTAGCAGAGGTAGTGGAAGAGAGAAGACAAAAATGACGATTTCCGGCGATTTTCGTGACGTACTGACAGGGAGTAACCTCCGACGACCAGTAGGGATGGTGGTGCCTTCTGGGGTTTGGTAAAGAGGCACCAGTGGTTGCAAAGGAGAAGGTAAATGAGGGAGGGAGTATTAACGGCATATATGGAGGCTGGCTTCCCGTATCTTAAGCAGATGGCAAAGCTGCCGGACGGGCTGTTGCCGGATTTCGCCGCGGTAGCTCGCCAGCTTGGCGATGAGGGGATGCTGAAGGTTAGCGAGCTACTGGGGCTTTCGGAAAAGATAAAGGCATCGGTGGCTGAGGCTCCCGAGCCAGGTAGCCTGCCGCTTGAGACATGGCAGGAGGCCATTGGTTGCTGGCAAACAGCCAATCAGGCGCTACCAGTCATGATGGCTCTCCTCAGGGCTAGCGAGAAGGTCGAAGCCCTGGAACGCCGGGGTATACTCGTGGCAGATGTTGCTTCGATAGTACGTGGTCTGGCAACGATTGCTTACGCTATTTTTGACCCCGATGGTATTAAAATACTGGATAGGCTGGCAGGTATCCTGGGTGGCAGCCCGGCGCAGCCAGCAGTCTTACTGGACGGGTACGTTAAGGCACTAGAAGGCGGTGACCATGATACCCTGGCCAGAATCGAGGAATGTATTTTACAAAATCCGGTCTGGGCGGAATGGTCAGAGAGATTTCTAGTCACTGCTAGAGACTTTCCCTTTGCGCCCAGGGTCATCGGTGTTAGCCCACCTCTAACCAAGGGGCTAATGCAGGCACTGGTTAATATGATGATGGAGGTGCTTAATGCTCAGCATAGCCGAAATTATCCAGGTTGAGAAGGCAAAGGTGGCCCGGCGCCAGCCTAGCGAAGAAGACTTAAGGCGGATCCCCCTGGAACGGCCTGGCAAAGTATTTGGTCGTTTTTCTGACCCCAAGCAGATTCAGGAAAGCCTTCAGAGTATGGCCGAGTTTGCCACTCTGGTCAGGCTGGCGAGGCAGGACGGTTTCCACACTGAACTCAGTCCCGAAGAGGTAGAGAGCCGTCTTGGTGCTCTTCAGCGTGGGGACCCTGATGCTGTGCGCTACTGGGTTGATGGACAATTGATAGTTGACCTGCGCGATCTGGGAATAAGCGGGCGGCTTGGCCCGGATAAGCGTCCAGCCCTGGCTGAGCTCATGGCTGACCTGAGCCGGGGTGAAGCGCCAGATGTTACCGGTGTCATCTATCTGTCATCAGAGGGACTGAGCCGGCTATCCAGAGACCAGGACCGCGTTGTCGGTTACCAACTGCTGAAGCTGATGAAGGAAGCTAATTGCCGGGTGCGCACCCCCTACAACATCCTGAATGCCAGGATTGATGCTGACTGGAAAGAGCTGGCTGAGGGGTTTGAGGATGCCGCCAGGGAGAGCCGACACCTGCAGGAGAAGCACTTCGGCCCCAAGATAAGGGGGAAAGCTCTGAAAGGTGAGCATGTTGGTATCCAGGTTCCTCCCGGCTTCATTATTGAAATCAAAGGCTATAAGAGTAACGGGGCTTTTATCTTCGGCAAGTGGCTGCCCTATCCACCGCATGCCGATGTCGACATTAAGATACTGGAGGAATATGTGCGCCAGCAGGGCAGCAAGTACAAAGCAGCCCAGGCTCTGCGCGGATTAGTCTTTCCCTTTTTCGCACCCGAGGTCAAGTGGATGGAGACGCGCTCCTCACTGCGCAATTGCCTCAAGAATGACCATGGTTACATCATCACTCCCGAGGTCATTGATGGGCTCGCCGGCCAATTGGCGCTTGTCGGCATATGGAAGTGGGCGGACATTTTCATAGAGAATAATCACCCCGCTATTGTCCCGGTTGACCTTTTCAGTGAGGCATACGCGCTGCACAATCAGCGCGGCGGGAAGCCCAGAGGGCGTGCCGCCTACCATGAACCCCTTGATTGGGACGGCTTGCTCTGGTGTCTGAATCACGAGACACCCCGCCATATCTCGGGGCATAGCTCTAATGGCACCTGGGTATGCGACCGAGACTACCATAATGGCATCGGGCCTCTCTGCTTGAAGATTGACCATCGGATTATCAGCCAGCCGCTTACTACAGAGTTTCTAAAATGCCTGGACCTCCGGTCATATGCCAGAGAAGTCTTTGATGAACTTCAAACGAGGTCGATGACCGTTGAGGCAGAAGAGGCCATGCGTAAGCATCAGGAAACGCAGCTTAGAAACCGGCTCACCAGCCTGGAAAACTATCTAGGATCGGCTGACCCCGAGCTGGAGGAAAGCTACCGCCGGCAGATAAAGCAGGTGAAGGCTGACCTTCGTGCTCTTCAGCAGAAGCCACCACCCACCCCGATAACCGTAGCCGACATCAACAGGGTCCAGCATTTCCTGGAAAATCTGGAGGACGAGTGGCAGAAGCTCTCCTCAGGCCTGCGTAATCGTCTCCTCAAGCTCCTGGTTGACCGTGTCGAGATAGTCCATGAAAGGGGTCATATTCAGGCGAAAGTCATCTGGAAGATAGGATTCAAGCAGAAGATTGACATTAAGTGGGAGGCGGGATGCTCGGCAAAGGAGCGGCGCTGGACCAATGAACAAGATAACTTGCTCCGAACGCTGTGGCCGACGTCGACTAGGGAGATACTGCTGGACGCTTTCCATGAGAGAAACTGGAGAGGTATTATCAGCCGAGCAAGGAATCTGGGCTTGATGCGCAAGGTGCGTCTCTATCCACCGCACTGGGAGCCGTGGACGCCGAGTGATGATGCCAGGCTGGCAGAGCTATATGTGATGGATACCCCGGTAGATGTTATCGCTGCTGAACTGGGACGCAGTATATCGGCTGTTGTCGACAGGGCACATCTGCTCAAAATCAATAGACCAGGGGAAGCAAGATTCCTGAAGCGGAAGCTGGTCTGGGAAGTCCTGAACTTCTATGGTTTAGAAGCGGTGAGTCCGTAGCTTCAACCCACCCCAGTCTCTTAAGCACTCCGAAATACATCAGGAATGAGTGATACCGCATATGGGTAAACTTCCGGGAGACTCTTTTTAGCTGGTCCTGGTAGATTTTTTCGGCTTCCTCCTCAGTGACATCGGCACCTCCAAGCACTAGCCGGCTGATTATCCTTTCCGCCCGGTCCCGCGCCGTAGCCCTGGACAGAGCTTCCTTGTACTCGTAGTTAATGTCGGCCTGTGTCGCTCCTCGGCTGGGATCAATTTTGGTCGAGCCTTCCGGTCCGTTGCCCAAAAGGAATTCCCTGATAAACCAGCCGCAGCCAAACGGCCGGAGAAAACCGCCCCTATTAGGCTTCAACTCTATTACCACCTGTTACACCACTCCAATCGGCTTACTTGCGACCATGCCTACCGCCAAAATGCCCATCAAAATCAATCCCATAAAGGAAATCATTGGAGTAACCCAATCAGAGGCTTCTACGACGATTACAGAAGCCAGAAACTCAAACGAGGCCTGGTTACCGCTTTCTATGTTCTCTAGCTCACCGGCATTGACCTCAAGAAAGTAGCGGGCGGGTAATATTGAGGCAACCACATACCCCGGCTGGATATTGTGATAAATCTCGGTTACCACCATGTCTTCAGAGAAAAAAGCGATATCCAGAGGGAAAAGCATCGGCACTGTGGTCACATGGATTGTCTGCTCAAAACCTACATCAAAAAGCATTCCGGTATCTTGCGGTATTTCAGGGATGCCGCCTAGTCCCTGAACCAGCTCCCAAGGAGCACTTGCCAGAGAAGCCAGCCACTCTTTATCGGCGATTTTTACTCTAACCTGTCCCGCCATTATCGTCTCTCCTGTAATTTATCGGGGCATTGACCCGAACTCCTCGTGATTAGCATATTTACCCATCCTGTTTCCCTTCTTGCCACAGTTTACCGTACCACTCCTTCTGTTCCTCCCCGGATACCTTGCGATATTTCATGGTGGTAGTGATACTCTGGTGGCCCAGGTGCTCCTGAAGGAGTCTCAGACCATCACCGGAATCATCTAGCTTCACTGCGTGAACTGCGAAGGCGTCACGCAATCGGTGAGGGCTAACATTATGCTCCCTGCCGGTTTCAACGTTGACTAGCCTGGGCAAGCCCGCTTTTCTGGCACAGTCTCTGACTATTTGCCAGGCACGGTGACGACTTATATCGAAGAGGAGGCGGTTACCACGCCTGGACACGGCGCCACCGCGGCTGATGTATTCCTTGAGCATAGCTAGGGTATCTTTATCAACTGGCAAGGAACGATAGCGGCGATGCTCTTTCTCCTGTGCTATAGTATTCTCAACCTTTGTCCCGCATACCGGGCAGAACTTGTGCATCTTGCTCAGCCTAGCGCCACACTGGGGACAGGACAGACTGATCCTGGCTTTCAGATGCTCGATGGTAATCGTTCCCTGATTGAAATCGATATCACCCACGGTGATTGCCAGCGCCTCGCTTACGCGACAGCCCAGCCGCCAGAGCAGCCGAACCAGGAGCTTATCCCGCAGAAACTCGGCGGTCTGTTCTAGTCTGTCAATCTCCGCCGGCTCCAGATAGGCTTTCACCCCTCGGCTCCTTCACCCATTCCTTGAACCATCGGCATGACCATCCCCATCATCATCACCATCATCAGCATGGGCATCATGCCCGATAAATCAAAACCCCCGGTTGGGTTACCGGAGACGATGATGAC
>Ga0172362_10005766_pt1 | contig 10711 bp, 5 predicted proteins | sample LakKivs1_kivu2a2_FD_114534 | JGI IMG/M metagenome (GOLD analysis project Ga0172362, IMG submission 114534) | Sediment microbial communities from Lake Kivu, Rwanda - Sediment s1_kivu2a2 | ecosystem: Environmental > Aquatic > Freshwater > Lake > Sediment | place: Rwanda: Western Province, Lake...
ACTGAAGGTCCAGCGTCGTGATCAGTTCGCCCAAAAGGACCTGTGGCCCAAGCTGCGGGTGGATGAGTAGATGGTTTCTCCCGATAAAACCCAGGCCCGCGCGGACGGCCAAGGCCTTCTCGGCCAGCGGCGCCGAGTCCACACAGATCTTGAATCGGTGCGTTGGACCCGTTCGAAGCCGCACGAAATCCGCCAATTCGCGCAGGAGCGACCTGATCAAGGCGTGGTAATCCGTATACCAAGCAAACTGGGCGACCCTGCCAACCGGCCCACGGCGCATCGCGGGAGTGACGGGCGGTTTGTAGTTCAGCGCGACGACGATCACGGATCGAGCGCCGGTCATGAGCTTGCCCGGATCGATGCGTTTCTCGAGATTGCGGTGCATGTAGAGCAAGGGGCCGACGCACCCGGAGTGAAGCCACGCTTCGAAATGCGCCGCGTGCTCGCGCCCGATGGGCGAGGCGTCCGTAATGCCCACAGCGTCCAAGCCAAGCTCGAAAGCCTTGTCCTTGATGTCCTGTTCCAAGCTCATGATAGCGATTATACTACGCCCAGTGCGAAGCAGGATAGGTCCCATGAGTCCTATTCGTCCGATCGGTCTCATGAAATCGGAGGTGATTCGCGATGCGCAGTAGGATCAGATTCTTGGCGCTCGTGGTGGCCGGGACATTCTCGACCGCCGGCGTGGGCAAAGAAGTCGTGGTGTGGGATTTCGCCCAAGGCCCGCACGGCTGGCAGGGCAACTCGTTCGTGAAGGACCTCGCGGTCACATCCGAGGGCCTCGTCCTCGCGTCGACCGCGATCGATCCCTGGATCGAAGGGCCCGCGGTGGACCTGCCCGGCGCCGGAATGACGCGGGTCCGCGTGCGGATGAGATCGGACGCCGACCCGCATGGCGAGCTCTTCTATGGTCGCACATTCCAGGCGGGTCATTCCGTTCGATTCACCGTCCAGAACGACAGCCAATGGCATGTTTATGCGCTGCTGATCGCCGAACCGCTCGGGCCCGGCACGCGTCTGCGCCTCGACCCGGCCACCACGGAGGGCCGGATCGTCGTCGCCTCGATTCGCGTGGAGACGCTTGCCCCTCCGGAGCCGCCACGGTTCCAGCCGCCGCGGAGGCCTGCCAAAGGAGCAGTCGATCCGATCTCGATCCGCTCCGGCGTACTGACGCTGGAGCACGACCCCGGCGGCGCGGGTAGTTTTGTGGTCCAGGTAGACGGCATAGAGATGGCCGCCGGTTATGCGGCGGAGCAGATCGGCCTGATGCTCGATAACCGGGCCCGCTGGTTGGAGCTGGACAAGGCGGAGGTCTCCTGCGCCGCCAGCGCGAATGGCGAGGTCACGATGACGGCACTCCTGAAGAACGATCAGGCAGGGCAATGGAGATTGACGCGGCGGTTCAGCGCCGGTCCGCATTCGGGCTCGATCACGGTAGAGACGACCTTCGTCGCCGACAGGGATAGCGCGGTGATCCATCTTCCCTGGCTGACGCTTTTTCCCGGCCTGGGCACGTTCGGCGCGCGCAAGACGCAGGGCCTCTTCGCCGGCTTGGAGTATCTCGACGACGAGCCCAGCAGCAGCGAGGCGGACCTTACCACGCCGGAGCACATCCGCCGGGTGCCCGACCCGGTCAAGATCACGTTTCCCCTGATGGCCGTTGCGCACGCCGGCCGATATATCGGCCTGATCTGGGAACCGTCGGACACGATGGCGGCGGTCTTCGATTCGCCCGACCGCATCTATGACTCCGGCGCTCATGTCCTGGCGCTGACCGCTCCGGCCGTCGGCGACAGACGGTTCGAGAATGCCCTGGTCGCGCACACGCCCTTTCAGCTCAAGGCCAATCAACCGCTGACCGCACGAGCCACGATCATCGGAGGAAGGGGCGATACGATCGTCCCGGCCGTCCGCCAATACGTGGAGATGCGAGGCCTGCCGGGCGTCCCTCAGTTCCGAGGTGGCTTCGACGCTGCCGTGACGCTGCTGGCCCACGGCTGGCTGGATTCCGCGATCAACGAGGGCGGGCTCTTCCGCCATGCGGTCTGGGGCGAGAGCTTCAAAGCCGCCCCGGCGGCCGACGCCGTCATGTACATGGACTGGCTGGCTGACCACGCGAAGGGCCCGGATTTGGTGAAACGGCTCCAGGAGGCACGGGACCTGGCGGTGACGAAGCTGCCGCCGGGCCAGCCGTATATCAGCACCGTCTCGCACACCCGCACGCCGACGGCCCCCTTCGTCTTCGGCGGTATTGATCCCTACGTGGAGCGACGGCGGGCCGACGCCGAGAGCCTCCTGGCGCACTTCGACGAGCAAGGAGTCAAGCACTACCAGCCCGGCAAGGTCGATTATGGTAAGACCCATTTCGCCGATCACGCGAACGGCCACGCTGCTGCCGAGGTGGTCTACATCCTCGAAGCGGCGACGCTCTCCGCGGACCCCGATCTGATCAAGCACGGTTTGGCGCTGCTCGACCAGCAGACCGCGCTCTACGCCAACTCCGTTCCGCGCGGGGCCCAGGTCTGGGAGGTCCCGCTGCACACGCCGGACATCCTCGCTTCGGCATATATGGTCAGAGCGTACACGCTTGGCTACATGATCGCGAGAAAGCCGGAATATCTTGAACAAGCTCGCTACTGGGCCTGGAGCGGCGTACCATTCGTCTATCTCGCCAACCCGACCGAGGGCGAGGTCGGGCCGTATGCGACCATCGCAGTGCTCGGCGCGACGAACTGGAAAGCGCCGGTCTGGTTCGGCCAGCCGGTCCAGTGGTGCGGCCTGGTCTATGGCTCGGCGTTGCACCTGCTGAGTCAGTATGACAATGAAGGTCCCTGGGCACAGATCGCCAGGGGCATCACGACCGCGGGTCTGCAAATGACCTGGCCGACCCGCGACCAGAAGCGCCAGGGCCTCTTGCCGGACTTCTTCCACCTGCGGGCGCAGCTCAGCGACGGTCCGGCTATCAATCCCGGCACAGTCCAAGCCCATGTGCCCGAGCTGTTCGACCAAGGCACGCTGTATGATGTGAGACGACTGGAGGGGACCGGCTGGTTCCTGCACGCTCCTTGTGCCATCCGCGATCTCAAGGAGACGGAAGGTTCCGTCACATTCTCCGTAGACGGCTGGGGCGACAAAGTGTTCTACATCCTGCTCGCAGGCGTGGAGAAGGCTCCGGCAGTGACCGTCCGCTCATCCGGCGCAGCACGTCAAGGCGTCACCCACTTCAACGCCCGGCAACGACTGCTTTCGATCACGTTGACCGAGCGTTCCGAAGTCCGGTTGCGCCTCCAATCGGATGAAGATGGTGCGTGATGCGCACCCTACGCACTAACGAATGTCAGTGCGAGGAGCGCAGCGACGAGGGAAGCTCAGTCCCGCGGGTCGGAGATTGCTTCGCTTCGCTCGCAATGACATGGACATACCGCTCGCCCCTGGGTGCGACTTGGTCAAGGGCCTTCGTCGTAGCCATAGGTCGTGATCTCCGGCTCCATCATGCCGGAGCGTACGTGGATCAGGCGGATATCCTTTTCGCGCAGCTCCGCCAGGATCTCGGGCGACAGGCCGGGCTCGAGCTGTGGCTCGAATACGAAATGCTCACTGAAGTTGTGATGCTCGGGCCGATACGTCTGCGCGTAGTAGCCCTTCAGCACGATCGGCGCGCGGGTGTAACCTTCGATGCGCGTCTCGACCCAGCGGGCCAGCGGCGCGGTGTAGCCCGCGGTCGGGCCCTTGGGGCTTGGCGGCCAGTAGAACGACGTCTCAATGGAAACATCGTTGGGCCCGGTAAACCGGCGATTCTGGAGCAGATCCTCCGGCGAGGGCTCGAAGCATGGGGATAAGCGGACCTGGTCGCGCGTGGTCATCGTCGGCGCTTCCCAGTCCCACTGCAGAACGGGCCTGTCGTACTCGACTTCAAGCATCAGGTAGCGAAAATCCCGCAGGGTCAGGATCGGGCTCTCCGCGGCCGAGACCAGCGCGGGGATGTTGTCCGTGTGCAGCCGATAGGTGCGCGGGTTCCGGAGATCATCGATCCGCCACGTATCGATCGTGGTCCCGGTCGTCTGGAGCAGGCCCGGACTCACCCCCGGCCCGTCCCGTGAAGAGAGTTCCGCCGAGGGCGGCGTGTATTCGTGAGAAGCGCCGGGCCACGCGGAAAGCGGGCCTGTGAGCGTGCCCAAGACACTGTCGCCTATGTATTCGAGGGACGCCGGGCCGTAGAGACGGGTCGCCAAGTTCTCCGGGGTGACCCAGAGGCTCCGTGTCTCAAGCTGCCAGCGCGACTTCAGGCGGTGGTTGGCGAAGACGTTGCCGAATTCGCCCTGATAGACGCAGTACTGCGCGGGCTGCTTGATGAGGAACGGCGTCACGGAGGGCGTCTCATCCGCCTGAGGGACCTCGCGGACCTGCTTGACGACCAGCGCGGCATTCCCGCCGCCCGGTGCGAGTTTCTTGTACTCCATTTCCAGCACGAACCGGTCCCGGCCCGTGGTCCTGGCGAACTCCTCGCCCACCTTGACGAGCAGATTGGCCAAGGCCTTGTAGTCGTCCTCCCAGTCCATCACCGTCGCGCCAAGCTGGACCAGATTCGACTGGCGGATGTGCTGGACGTAGCTGCCGAATTCATAGACCGACGCGCTGACCTCCTCCGGGATGCTGCCGTCCTCGGGGTTGGTCACAGAGACCGCCCCGGCCTGTGTGACGAGCGAGAGGTCCCAACTCCATTCGTACTCGCGACGGAGCACGGCGACGCCGTTGGCCAGTTCGAACTCGTCGGGGAACGAGTGGTGGACCAGCAGCGCCATGCCGGTCTGGGCCTCGTCGATCCCGTGACGCAGGCGTTCGAGGTAAGCGTTCTCCTGGTAAAAGCTGGCGAAGACCTTGCGAATCGCGGTGAAGACGCCGCGCTCTTTCGCGCGGTTCGGATCGCAGCGGCACGGACCGCTGTCGTCATCATCGAGGTCATCGGCCAGGCAACCGCTGTAGCTCTCGTAGAGGCCGGCGCCGGTGAACTCACGACCGTCCTCGACGTTCGTCGAGCTGCGGAAGCGCAGGTTACGCGAGGGGTCGAAGCCGTACTGCGGGTCCTGCAGGATCGAGCGAACCGCCTGCTTCTGCGCGTCCGTGAAGTCGATCGTCTTATCGTCTTCGATCAGGTCGCGAATCTCCTCCAGCGTATCCGCCAGGGCCGCCATGTCCGCAGGCGGGTAGGAGAACGCCGAGAGACGGGCCGCGATCGTCTCGCGCAGCGTGCGCCCGTCCGCCAGTTTCTGGGCGAGGAAGTCGTTCCATAGGTCAAACGGGATCGCCACTGCGATCGGGGAGTTGTCGGGAATTGCCCTGCGCAGCATGCCGAAGTTGGCCGCTTTGCCTCCGACAAAGCGGATGTCGGCGGGCATCAGTCCATCCGTATTCACGCCATAGGAGCCAAAGGGAGTTGCCGGCGAGATGTCCAGGCTCGGCGGCTCCTTCAAGGCGAGGATCTCCTGCACGGCCGATTCGTCAAGCACGCCCTCCGTGTCGATGAAGCCCACCGTGGTCCAGCTGTAAGCGTCGTAGGCCCTCAGGCAGATCCGGCGTCCGACCAGTGCCTGGGCCCGGCCGACATCCTCGCCCACGACGTGAACGAAGGGAACGCCGGAGGTCTTGGCGAGGATCGCAACGTGCGAGTTTGGCGTCGAGGGCGCCAACGTAACGATCCCGGCGAGGAACGGGGCCTCTGCGGGGATGCCGTCGGTCAGCAGGATATCGCCGGGACCGAGCAGACCGCTCCGGTAGGCCTCCCGGATGGCCCGGCCTTCCACGAACTTCAGCGTGCCGAGGGCCCAGCCGTTGGAGTAGACCGTATTGCCGTCGGCCCAGCGGTCGGGCGCGCCAATCAGCACGCCTTGCGCCTCGAGCCAGGCGCGGTTAGCCTCCGCGGCGGCTTGCTGCTCATAGGTCGGGAAGTAGAACGCCCGGTACGGCCGCTCGCTCTCGATAGCCTCTGCGATCAGAGCAAAGACCGCGATGATCTCCTCGCGCGTGAAGGCGTCCTGTCCGACGAGTTGGATCCCGTACTCCGCCGGCGGCGCCGGCAGGAACCACGACGCCGGAACGAGCACGGCGCCCAGGATGGCTTTTCGTCCCGCGCGGTGCAGGGTAGCGCGGTCGAACTGCTCGGTCGTCATACCGGCGAAGGGCGCGAGGTGCTTGACCGCGAACTGGTAGTGAAAGGGGTATTCGTGCCCGTCCTGGAAGTACACCTTCCGCGAGCCGTCGGATAGGAGCATGATCGTGAACTTCACCCAGGCGGGCTCGTTTCTGCCGATTCCATACATGAGGAAGGGATCTCCCGGCAATTGGAGACTCCCCCGCCAGGCGGCATTCGGATCCTCCGCCGGTGGCTGCGGCGGCTTGTCTGTTCCCTGCGCCAAACCAACCGAGGAATACCCGACCATCACGCTCACTACCACCGTCAGAACTGCTGCACGCATCAAACCCATACCGCCACATACTTCTGATTGCATTCTTGTGCGAGACTCCAGCTCGCGATACCGGTGCGCGGAGTCTGCACCTTATACGTATAGGTGCCGTACATCGGGGAGAGTGTAACGGCCCTTTTCACTGTTTTCGACATGCCGGACAACCCGCTGAACCGCGGTTTTCACGTTGACGACGCTGCCTCTATCGCTACGATGGTGAGCCGGCGGTCGGTGGGGCGTGCCGGGCACACCCTTGCCGCCCGGTGGGCAGCTATTGAAAGGCATTGGCATGGCGCACAAACACACTCGCAGAGACCTTCTGAAATCCTCGCTGCTCGCGGCATCGGCGGCAGTCGCCACACAGGGCTGCCGCTCGAACGCGACAACCGCCCAGAAGCCCGCGGCGGTTCCGCCTGCCCAGCCGCTGCGCCTGGGCCTGATGAGCTATAACCTCGCCAAGGACTGGGATATCGAGACCATCATCAAGAACTGCACCGCCACGGGTTTCGAGCACATCGAGCTTCGGACCACGCACGCCCACGGCGTCGAGGTCAGCCTGACCCAGGACCAGCGGCGCGACGTGCGAAAGCGATTCGAGGATGCGGGTCTGCGGATCAGCTTAGCCAGCGGGTTCGCCTATCACCATCCCGACGCCGGCCAGTTGCGGAAGGAGATCGAGGGCACCAAGGAGTACACGCTTCTCGCCGAAGACCTCGGGGCCATCGGCATTCGCGTGTTTCCCAATGCCCTGCTGGTGGACCAGGGCATCCCCGAGGAGCAAACGCTGCGACAGATCGGCCGGTCGCTGGCGGAGGTCGGCCGCTTCGGGCACGATCACGGTGTCGAGATCCGCGTCTGCGTCCACGGCAGCGGAACCAACGTCGTCTCGCGAATCAAAAAGATGATCGACTACTCCGAGAGCCCGTACATCTACGTGAACTGGAACTGCGATGCCAACGATGTGAAAGGGCCCGGCTTCGACGCCAACTTCGCCTCGGTGCGGGACCGCATCCGCAACGTCCACCTGCACGAGTTGTGGGAGGACTATCCCTACCGCAGGCTTTTCGAACTGCTCGCGCAGTCGGGCTACCGGGGCTATTGCGACGCCGAGATCCCGGAGAGCCAGGAGCCCATCCGCCTGATGAAGTATTACCGGGCGACGTTCCTGGCGCTGCAAAACGCCATCTGACGCGGGTGCCGTCAAGAGCGCCGGCCGTACAGCGCCTGGAATCCGCGTGCTGAGGGAAAAAAGTGCGCGTCTGACGCGCCCGCCCGCACACACGGTCCGAGAATGCGCCCCTGCACCGTTCCCCGCCATCCCCATTATGGGAGCTCGCCCTGCCGCCGGGGGAACGCGGCGCGGGCCCTTGACCCGCGGCCCGAAATCGGATATCCTACAGTAACAATTTCTCTGAAGGATTGCGTCTTGAGTTGGGGGGTGCACCCGATGGTCGTTTCTGTGCCGCATCCGCACTGTCCCGCTCATTCGCAACGTGAGGACCCGGCAGAACACATGATCGGCACAAGGGTGATGCACTGGCGCTCTCTGCTTCTCTCGGCGGTCCTGGCCTTGGGCCTGGCCGCACGAGGATCATGCGACGCGTCCGCCTACGAGTTGTGCATCGATCAGAGCCCCGCGCGGGCCGGGAAGGTGACGCCGGACGCGGGGACCCACCGCTTCTCGGTCAATTCCGTCGTTACCCTGTCGGCCGAGCCGCAACCCGGTTATCAGTTCGCCTACTGGCTGGGCGACGTAGCCGACCCGACGGCCCAGCAGACCACCGTGCAGGTCAACGCGCCGAAGGTCATCGTGGCCGTCTTCACGGTCGCCGTCGAGAAGCCGTTCGAGAGAACGCTCGGCGGAGGCGGGGGCGGCGGCATGCTCGTGCCCACGGCGCTCGACCTGAGCAGTCCCGGCCGGACATCGCCCGGCGGGGGCAAGTCCGAAACCAAGATCATCGTAACGCCGCCGATTCACACGCCCGAGCCCGCGACGGTCCTGCTGCTGACCCTCGGCACGCTGGCCCTGCGGAAGACGCAGCGATAACCGCAATTCCATTCGATCATCCCGCTTAGAACAGACGGCTGCTGTCGAGCAGGAAGGTGACGGGGCCGTCGTTCACGCTGGTGACGTGCATATGGGCGCCGAAAGAACCCTTTTCGACCGGGACATCCTCCGCCGCGATCAACTGCGCCACTTTCTCGTACAGGCCCTCAGCGAGGCCCGGCTCACCCGCGGCGTCGAAGCCGGGCCGGCGGCCCTTGCGGCAGTCGCCATAGAGCGTGAAGTTGCTGATGAGCAGGACGCCCCCGCCGATATCGATCACGCTGCGGTTCATCTTGCCCGCCTCGTCCGCGAAGATGCGGAGGTTCGCCAACTTCTCGGCCATGAATTGCGCGTCGGCTTCACTGTCCTCCTTGCCGACGCCGAGATAGACCAGCAGGCCCTTGCCGATCCGGCCAATGACGTTGCCATCGACTTCGACTCTCGCTGCGCTGACGCGCTGAATCACTGCTCGCATGGTCGTTCACTCTCCGCCATCGAAATGGAACCAGACGGCGCCGCGATAGACGCCGGAGGCCTGGTTCTTGTGGCTCTCGGGCCCGAGCGCTTCGGGCTTATTGAACTTCGTGCCGATGGTCGGGATGCCGTGCAGGAAGGCAATGCCGGTCTGAGGCACGCTGAGCTTCGTGTTCGCCGGCGCGGGACCGTCGTTCGGTCGATAGACGCCCAGGAGTAGCTCCGGTGTCCCGTTCACTATCGTGATTTCGCCCTCTGCGGTCGTGAAGACGACCCAACGCCAGTTCCGGTAGTAGCCTTTGAACTCGGGGAAGCTCCAGGTCATGCCTGGGATGTCGTTCTTGTACGTGTTGCTCCAGACATCGAACGTGCCGCCTTTGAGACGGTTCTTCCAGACGCGGTACGGCCCCTCGCCGAGGAATCGCATCGCCTTCATCTTGCCCTCGGGATAATCGAAACCGACGCCAAAGAGGTCGAACTCGCCCTGCAGGGCATAGCCATAGTCGAGACGCAGCCAGCCCGTCGGGTAGGCGGTCCAGCGCACATGCTTCAAGTCGCCCGTGCTTTCGCCCTCGACGATGAGGCTGTCCGTTTCCTGGCGATGGGTGAGCTTCCACGCGCCGGCCGAGCTGCCGATCAGGTCGGGACCCGCCGTAAAGGAAACGGGCTTGCCCGCTATGGACACCTCCAGCAGTCTCGGGGCATCCGCCGCGAAGTGCAGCGTCAGTCTGCCGGCGTCGACGCGAATCCGTCCTTCCCGGACGACCGCGCGAGCCGGCTCGCCGCCGGAGACGTGGGTCTCGACGAGCGTCTGCACATAGTGGTCGGGGGGGCGGATGTCCCACGACCACTTCCAGATCTCACGTCCTTCGGGGTCGGAGGCGATCACGTAGAGGACGTCGGCATCCCGCCAAGTCGCGGGCAGGCCCAGATGCAGCGTGCCTTTCTCATGCGGGTCAACGTCCGGGCCGGGGAACGCGTGGCGAAAGAGCACCTTGTGCCCCTCCTTTCGGTCGCTCGGCGCGGAGAAGCTCGCCAGACGCACGTCGAACAGGCAATCGCGCAGGCTCGTGAAGTCGTAACGATTCTCGACTTCCAGCTTGCCGTCGAAGTCCGCCGGTAGCTTCTCCAGCGCGATGTGGACCGGCGACCAGATCTCCTTGATCGTGTAGAAGCTGCCTTCCCTCTGTCGGTAGGGGCCGACGATCCCGTCGGGGGCGGTGTTGCCGTTGACGTCGATCTGCCCGTCCTTGTCGGTCCGGACGACGCCCTCGTCGACCAGCGCCCAGAGGAACCCGCCTGCCCCCAGCGGCGAAGCGAGCGTCAGGTTCCAGTAGTCGTTCAGGCCCGCACCGTGGCCGCCGTCGTAGAGCCCGTGCAGGAACTCGGTCGGCATGAAGAGCGTCTGTCCGCTGAGCTTCTTCTGCGTGCTGGCGTAGGTCTCGTAGTGATCGGTGTCGAGGCCGCCGAAGTTCTCCCAGGGGTGCAGCACGGTCCGCTTCTGCGGGTCGTAGAGGGCGAACTGGTCGTCCAGCGCGCGGTTCCAGCCGCCTTCGTTGCCGTTGTCCCAGAAGAGAATCGAGGGGTGGCACACATCCCGCGTGACCATCTCCTTCACAAGCTTCTTGCCGATCTCGGTGTCGTAGGGCGGCCTCTGCCAGCCGGCCAGCTCGTCGAGAACGTACAGACCCAGCTCATCGCAGGCGTGGAGGAAATGCGCGTCCGGCGG
>Ga0172362_10005768_pt1 | contig 10709 bp, 9 predicted proteins | sample LakKivs1_kivu2a2_FD_114534 | JGI IMG/M metagenome (GOLD analysis project Ga0172362, IMG submission 114534) | Sediment microbial communities from Lake Kivu, Rwanda - Sediment s1_kivu2a2 | ecosystem: Environmental > Aquatic > Freshwater > Lake > Sediment | place: Rwanda: Western Province, Lake...
AGCTGTAATGCACTCTTTATTCAGATTTGGATAGCATTGATTACCATCCTTCTTTTAAAGTATCTCCAGTTCCAATCGACGCTTGCCTGGTCACTCTCTACTTTAGTGGCTCTGCTTCACTATCATCTCTTTACCTATCGGGATCGGTGGCTGTGGATCAACCATCCCTTTGAAGTTCCAGTGATCGCATCCGAGGAGTGATGATTCCTCTTCCGTTTAAATAATTTGGACAGCATCTTGTAAGAAAAAAAAAGGAACCTGATTTTGAAAAGGCTCATGGACCTGTCTCAAATGCTTATACGGTAAGGGGTGGTTTTATGATTTTGAATTATTTTGGACAGCAGTGATATAAAATAAAATCTTTCAATGATTTTATTTGGTGCGAAAGAAGAGATAGTTATAAGAAAAAGTAAGAGGACAAAAGGTGGTCTATCGTGTAAACTCAACCTATTTTTAAGAAGCATAACATGAGGTCACGGATGTTTACTTGATTGCTCCAAAAGTCAGTCCTCTCACCAGGTATTTTTGAATGGCGATGATAAAGATGAGTCCGGGTAAGGTTGCCAATACTCCGGCAGCCGAAAGTCCACCCCAGTCGGTGGCTAAATAACCGACAAATTCAGTTGCCATGTAGACCGGTAAAGTTCGAACGTTAAAACTGGTGAGGCTTAGTGCAAAAATAAATTCATTCCAGGAAAAAAGGAAACTCAACACCGCAGTTGCTACCAGTCCTGGTGAGATTAGAGGCATCACAACTCGTCTTAACGCCTCTAATCGGGTGCACCCATCGATGAGCGCAGCTTCTTCAATCTCTTGAGGAACTCCTAAAAAAAAAGCTCGCATCATCCAAACAACGAGGGCAAGATTGACCAGTATACCGGCAATAATCAGCCCGAAGTATGAATCAAGCAATCCGAAAGCATTAAAGATTCTCACAAAGGGAACAATGACAACAATCGGTGGGAGCATGCGAGTAGAAAGGATATAAAATCCGATATCCTCTTTCCCCCGAAACGAAAAACGGGAAAGGACATACCCAAAAGGAGTCCCGATAGCCAGAGTCAGCAGAATAGATCCGAGGCTGACGACCAAACTATCTCGAAAAGCATTTAAAAACCCTTCTCGATGGATGGTATTAATATAATTAGAGAGAATAGGTTGAAAAAGAAACTTAGGAGGCGAAGCAATAGCGTCAAAAGAATTTTTAAATGATTGGGATAAAATCCAGAGCAAGGGCAACAAAACAAATAGCGCGGTGATGATGAGAACAATGTGTTTAGTAACATTGATTGCTTTTTTTCTTTTCAAAACATTTTTCTCCTTATTTTTCCAAAACTCTGACGATTCTTCGACATACCAGAATGGTGATGATGAGCATGATAATACCTATTACTGCCCCCATTTCCATCCGATGAAACCGAAAGCTTTCCATGTAGGCTCGGACTATCCAAGTTTCTGTTGCTCGCCCCGGACCTCCCTTGGTGATGGTGTAAATAATATCAAACGCTTTAAAAGCTTCCAAACCGCGCAATACCACCGCGATAGCAATAATAGGTTTTAAGAGCGGGAAGGTAACATAGCGGAAACTTTGAAGGGAACTGGCACCGTCAATAAGCGCCGCTTCATAGGGTTCTTTGGGAAGCATTTGGAGGCCGGCGTAAAGAATGAGCAACATGAAAGGTGTCCACTGCCAGACGTCGATCATAATAACCGACGGAAGTGCCATTCTTATGTCTGTGGTCCAGCCTAAAGGTTGAATTCCGATGAGCCCTAAAAAATAATTTAATATACCATAAAGGGGGTTAAGAAGCATATTCCAGGTTAAACCGGCAACAACAGGTGTCACCCCGATGGGAAGAATAAAAACCGTTCGATAAACACTTACCCCGAAATCAATACTGTTTAAAAGAAGAGCCAATCCGAATCCCAGCAAAAAACTGATCCCTACCGAACCGATGGTAAAGAGTAGGGTGTTCAAGCCGTTTTGATAAAACTCTTTATTTGTAAAAAGTGTCTTAAAATTTTCTAATCCTACAAAAACTGGATTACCGGTTCCGGATCCGGTTGATTGAAAACACATCAAAACCGCATAGATAGTTGGATAAAAAAGAACAATAATTAATGCAATAACCACGGGTAAGGTTAACAAATAAGGAAGTGGTATCCCTTTTTTAAAAAGCATACGGCGTGCCCTTTTTCATTGTATTAGAAACAAGCAGGATGTAATTATTCTACACCCTGCTTGAACAAGCGTCACTATTTCCCGGCTTTCATATCATCCAGCATTTTTTGCCACTTCTCGTTTACGCCATTCAAGTCAGGTTCACTTTGATCGGAGAAAGCTTCCTGAACTGCAGCACGCAATATATCCATCATTTCAAAAAATCTCATATTTGCCGGAGAAATAACAGCGGTTTTGAGAGTTTCTTTCACACTCTCAATGAAGTCTTTGCTGAATACCTTCCCAAAGTTTTCATCTTCCCAGATTGAGTTGCGGGGCGAGAGAACTCCTTTCATAGCCAGTTGAAGTTGAACCTGCTTGGAAGTCGCCCATTCGATGAATAACCAGGCGGCTTCTTTGTTCTTGGCCTTGGGGTTCATGGAAATTGACCAGTAGTGGGAATGGGCGATCCTCCCCGCTGGCCCTTTTACAAAGGGGGCAATATCCATTTTCCCGGCAACCTGAGAAACCTTGGGATCTTCAAGTCGGGAATAGATTACTGACGAATCAAGGAACATAGCTGCTTTTCCGGTTAATATCGCCGCATTGATTTCATCCCAACCAGTTGAGGTCGTTCCTGGTGGTGTAAGGGCAAGACATTTGATGTACATATCGACAGCGTCTTTACTTTCAGGATTATTAATTTTTGAGGCATTGTTTTTCAAGTCGATATATTCTCCACCAAAAGAACGGACAAAACCATACATCGGCCACCAAAGTTCCGGTCCTCCTCTTAAGGTAATGCCAGCGATATTTTCCTTTTCTTTAATGGTTTTGGCTGTAGCAAGCAGTTCGTCAAAGGTTTCCGGAACCTTTAAACCTAATTTTTCCAGAATATCTTTTCGATAGATCAAAACCTGAGCTTCAGCAGTAATTGGAATCCGATCCTTGTATTCAGCACCAATGGTAGCTACCGCACGAGCTCCGGCGAAAAAATCTTCCCAGTCATACCATGCCGGGTCGGTGAGTTTAGAGTTGTTCATAAACTCATCTAGGGGCTGTGTCCATTTTTCCATAGTATATTTCGGCGCGTCGTAATACTGGCTCATGAATACATCGAAAGCAAAAATACCAGCAGTCAAGTCGGCTGGTACCTTTGTTAAGTATTCTTGTTCGGGTAATTTAGTAACCCGTACTTTAATTCCGGTGAGTTCTTCAAACTGGGGAATGAGCGGGATGAGATTTTCCTCCCAGGGATGGATGGAAAACAAGACATCGATCTGTTGACCAGAAAATTGTTTCCAGTCAATTTGATTGCTATATTCATTGGGAACATTAGCAGCAAAGGATATGCCAAAAGTAGCTGCTAACAACATAACCATTAGAGTTATTCCAATAGCGAATCGCATTCTCTTCATTCAAAACCCTCCTTCATAATTGAAATGCATAAAAAAATAGACAACTTTTCATAGATAAACGATTCAAGTAAAATGATGGATTTCTGAAAATCGCCACCTCCAGATTTGTTTAATAAGATATATTAAATTCATGGTTATTCATTGATGCGGTAATTATGAGTTTCTTCATAGGCAGCAACGATATTTTCCGGTTTAATATCCGGTAATATATTATGGATCTGGGTAAAAACAAAACCTCCTCCCGAAGCAAATATATCGATTCTTTCTCTGACCTGTTTTCTCACTTCTTCGGGGGTACCGAAATGCATCACTTTTTGGGTTTCGACTCCCCCGCCCCAGAAGACTAAATCCTTACCAAACTCTGTTTTTAAGCGAATTGGATCCATGTTTGCCGCCGTAGTCTGAACTGGATTGAGAATGTCTACCCCGATTTCAATCAGATCTGGAATGATCTCATAAATGCTTCCACAGGAATGAAGAAATACCTTTAATTTTGGTTTTAAGTGGTGAACGGTTTCATATAGTTTTAAATGGTAAGGTTTAATGATTTTTCGATAGAGTTTTGGTGAAATATAGGGGGCGGTCTGAGTTCCTAAATCATCTCCAAATTGGATGATATCAATATCATCACCCACTACATCTAAATATTTTTTAAGATTTTTAAGTTGGAATTCAACATTTTTTTCATTGAAATATTCAGCAAGTATTGGGTTTTCAAGGAGGAGTGAAAGATATTCCTCATATCCGAACTGATAGTGACCTTCTTCAAAAACATTTCCCCCATAAGCACCTAAAATGGCATAATCAGGATAGTTTACTTTCAATTCCTTGATCTGATTCCTGAGGAATTTGATTTCTCGGTCGCCGATTTGATAAAAAGGGAAGGCATCTATATCCTCCTTTTTTGAGGCATGATCAAGGGGAAAGTAAGAAAAATCAAACCAGAATCCATCTTTAGGCATACGGGCGATTGCTTTCCCATCAGCAATAATTTCTCTATCTCCTTTTTCATTTACAACTGGATTGAATTCTTTGGGGAACATGCATTTTTCACCATCGGGGAACAAACCTTCTTTCCAAGCGTCGATAGAAACTCCAAAAGATGGATATAGTCGATGAAGTTGAACCACATCGGCATCAAAATATTCTATTATTTCACGTTCCGGTTCGGCTAAATTTTGCATCAAATCGTAAACTTTAGGCCTTCCGGGGTCGAAACCTAAATATTTTTTTAAACGAACGTAAGCAGAAAAATGAATTCCGGTTGACCGCATAGCACCGAAATCGATAGGTATTCGATCAGTTTCCTGATGATTTAATGCTGATAATACTCGCTCGCGATGATTTGGATGATTCATTTTTACCTCCGGTTTGATTTGTCAAAATGTCACTTTTTTCTAAACCTAGGTTATACCGAAAGCTACTTTTTTATGGAAGCACCTATAATATCTCGTGCAATCTCTTCCCATTCCTTAATTTTGGTAAGATCGTCTTCCAGGGCGGTGATATTCTGCAAACCATCGGCACGAACTGTAACAGGAAGTCCTTGGGTTACCGAACGAATAAAGGTGAGATGAGTTTTAATTTGATCTGGAGAAGCATTTTGTACATCTTCCAATGGGTGAAGGACGACTTCGAGAGAGATGTCGGTATTTTTAAAATTTTCAACAGATTTTTTTAAGTCAGACCAAGGACTAATATGAACCATTTCCAATTTGGGAATATTTTGGATTAGTTTTTGTAATTGGACGATATTTCCACAACTATGCCAATAAGTGATTCCACCATAAAATTTGCTCAGCTCAATTTCATAAGGTAGAACGAATTCTTCATAAAAACATGGGGATAGAAGGGGTATATTAACTTCATCGTTATAAAGACTTCCGGGTTGAATTGTCACCCCCATGAAATCTGCCCTTTGTTTTGTCCATTTTTTTCGAGCATCGGTGGTTAAACGCATTAAGTCATGCACAAATAAAGGATCTTCTACCATATCCATGGTAATTTTATCCATTCCGCGCAGGTGACAGGCCAAACCAAAGGGACCTCTACACCACTCCGGCATTACAATACTAAAGTCATCCGGTACCATATGTTTCATATCATCATACATACGGTGAACGGTTTCCATAACCTGACTATTATAAAAGTTGGGATCGGGCAGGATATCAAGGTTTTTAGTATTTTTTAAGATTGGTTCTCTACCTAACCAGGGATCTTTATCCTGTGTAAATTTTTGATTCATACCAAAAAGTGAAGCTTCAAAACCGGCTCCCATCCACATCGAAACCGTTCGTCCAATTGGGGTCTCATCGCGGAAATTTTCAAATCGATAGACTTTCATGTTCAAATCGGCCAACAGATAGGAGGGTCCGTCGTTGTAATACTTATCGAGGTGAAAACCTAAAATTTTCCCCCACATTTCATGCTCGGGTTCGATGGTGAATGGGATATACAAAAGACAGTCTTTGGGGCGACCATGCCAGTAAGCCTCGGCGGTATTAGTGATAGGCTTCCAGGCATTCATCCGTCTTTCGTTTTCTTTCGAACCTTCAAGATTCCGAATTTTTTCTATGAGAAAATTGATGTCGTCAATTAACATCGTTCTATCCCCCAATCATTTTTTATTCTTTCATGGCGCCAAAGGTGAGACCAGCGATGATATAGCGCTGGGTGAAACCCAGGAAAACAAAAGCGGGAATCAAACAGACGATAGAAACGGCGGCCATTTCTCCCCAATCGGTCCCAGCCATGGTCACAAACTTAATAATTGCAGGAGTAATGGTGCTAGCACGAGTACTAGTGAGAATGCTAGCTAAGAGCATTTCGTTCCAACTAAAGAGCCAGGTTAAAATCGCGGTGACCACTATTGTCGGTTTGGCTAAAGGAATAATGATTTTCCATAGTATTCCCAAATTTGAGCAACCATCGACATAGGCAGCCTCATCTAATTCAACAGGCAGGCTATCGATTGTTCCCCTTAATAGCCAGATCGCAAACGGCAAGTTAAAAAGACAATAGGTTAAAATAAGGACCAAATGAGTATCGATGAGATGGATAAAACTAAGTACTTTTCCGCTGAAGATCAGGTATAGTGGAATAATGAATGCCGCAGGGGGAGCCATTCGATTGGTTATCAACCAAAAGAAGAGATTTTCTTTTCCTTTAATTTTAAATCGGGATAATCCATAGGTTGCCGGAATGGCTAATAGCAATACTAGACCCACATTCCCCAGAGCAACTAGAATTGAGTTCATCAGGTATTGTCCATAAATATCTTTCACAAAAGGCCGGGAATAATTTTCGCTTGCGAAACGAGTTGGATAAGGCACCGGTCGATCCAATAATTCGATTTTTAACTTGGTGGAAACCAAGAACGTCCAGTAAATCGGAAAAATTATGGCGATGGTGATCGCAACCAAAACGAGGTAGATAAAAAATTGTTTAACGGTTTTTGTAATCATTCATACTCCTTCCTCACCTTTGAAATTAACTTGAGGAGAACGGTACACAAGGCAACTGTTAGATAAAGCAGAAAAACCGACATGGTCGCTCCATATCCATAATCGCTTTGGGCGAGGGTGGTTCGCACCAAAGATATATTAACATAACGAGTTGCCGTTCCCGGTCCGCCACTGGTGAGAGCCCATATTTCATCGTATATACGGAAGGTATCCATAATACGGATAAAAAGAATGGTCGCAAAGATCGGTTTTAAGAGGGGGAAAGTCACATACCGAAAAGTCTTCCAAGCGTTGGCTCCGTCGACCCGGGCGGCTTCCAGGGGTTCAGGAGGAATCGAAGTCAATCCCGCCAGGAAAGTTAATGTAACAAAAGGAGTCCAGTGCCAGACATCCATGATAACCGTTGTTAAAAAGGCTTGAACTGAGCTTTCAGATATGTTGTAGGTTATACCAAAGGTACTCAGCCAATAACTGATCGGCCCAACCGCCGGCCGGGTGATGAGGACCCACATGCTTCCGATAGCAACTGGCGCCATGGAAAGGGGGAGAGCCAGGATGGTACGGAATACTCCTCGACCTACGAATTGCTGAGAGAGAAGGATAGCAAATGCTAATCCCAGCGGGATTTGAATTCCGCAAGTAACACCCACAAAAAGAATACTTTTGTAAAGAGAATCGAGAAAGCGTGCATCAAGTATCAGTTTTAGATAATTCCCAAGTCCGGTAAATATCCATCCTTTGAGAGAAAAGACATTATATTCATAAAGACTTAGCCACACCACGTATACAAATGGAAAAATTCCAATAAATCCAATAACCGCCAGGGCGGGACTTAAAAAGCCCCACCCTGAAATCTGCTTTCTAAAAGATGTTTTCATATACGGTTCGGCTTAATAGCCAAGTTTGACCATGGCTTCATCGATTTCTTTGGCCAAACCGTCAAGAGCTTCTTCCGGAGTCGCTTCACCGGCGACAGCCTTGGAAATCCAGTTCATGTAGATGTCAATGATAACCAAGTGCATCGGAAGCGGTGCCGCACCTGAGAATAAAGATTCATATTCTTTAAATGCAGTGAAGTAACCACCTTGAGCAATATCCATATCCTTGATTTCTGGTGATTCTAACGTGGATTTACGAACAACACGGCTGGCTAAACGAGTGTATTCGAGATCCCAACCTTTACGGGTAACCCACTGTATAAATAACCAGGCAGCCTCTTTGTTCTTCGAACAGTAAGGAATTGAGTAAGAAGCGCCATCGTAGTATCCGATATATCCTTTGCCAGCTTTCGCATCAGCAAGCGCTTCGGGAGTGGTTGGCGGTTTGGTGACAGCCACTTTACCGGCAACTTTGGATTTCTCTGGATTGCAGATGAGTGGAGCCAGGTTTTCACAGTAGACTAAACCTTGGGCGACTTTTCCGGCGGCAACACTGGAAGATTCTTCGTCCCAGGTATAGGTTTTTACATCAGGTGGAGCGTATTTAAGCATATCGACATACCAACGAAGAGCTGCTTTAGCTTTATCACTATTGACCTGTCCGCCATTCTCTACAGTCGCTCTCCATTTTTCGAGGTTGATACCCCAGTTGTAAATGCCCATCGCCGGCCAAATCGATTCAACTATTTCATAGGCGACTGCTGGATATCCGGTCTTAGCCTGTGCGGTATGTCCATACAGTTCGATGCCTTTCTTCTTACCCCATTCGGTAAAGAATTTGGCATTTTGTTCATACTCTTCCCAAGTATCGGCTGGTTTTAAATCCTTCCCATATTCAGCCTTGAAAGCCTCTTTGGCTTCAGGATCATTGAAGAGGTCGGTTCGATAGATGTACATCTTCAAAAAGGCTTCAAAGGGGAATCCAAAAATATGACCATTGGAATCTTTGAAGTATTCGATAAATTTTGTGAAGTCATTTACATCCAGATCGGGATCAGTGATTTGTGGGTTCTTTTCCATTAATTCGGTGAGATCAGTCAGCCATTTTTGCTGCATAAAAGCATAAATGGCATCCTGTTCAATATAAGCGGCATCGTAAATTCCAGTGTTACCGGTAACGTCTCGAATGAACTTTTCATATTCAACTTCCCAGGGCTGAACCTCAAAATCAACTTTAATTCCGGTTACTTTTTCAAATTCTGGTGCAGCAATATCACGAAGTACGATAGAGGGAGCAGTCGACTGTCCGATTACTTTAAGGGTCACACCCCTATACGGTTCAGCTGCCTTTTCCCACCATTCCATATCGGCTCCCAGAGCCATCGAAGAAAAAACCACTACCAAAATTACTACTAATGACAAAGCTAATAATTTCTTCACTTAAAACCCTCCTATTCAATCTTCCCATTCTTTTTAATAATCTTTGTCCGGTCTCGCTCCCGAACCTATCACCTCCGTTTGAACTAAGAAGAATAATATTACCCCTCATCCTAACTCTCTCCTGTCGAAGGATAAGAGACTTAAAAATAAAATAATTTCTAAAATAATTCCCTCGTTCCACTATTGGGTGTTTTCTTGATTGTATTTTTTCATCAAAAATTAATACAAAAAAATGTTATCTCGTATTCCTGTTGACACAAGCCATAACCTGGGTTTTGTCTCCCCGGAATTTTAACTTGAAATATTCCACCGGTTTACCATTCGCTAAATAGGTTACCCCTTCCATGAGAAGTAAAGGAACAGTTATTGGTATTTCCAGTAATCGTGCTTCCTCTTCGGTGGGCATGATTGCCGAAAAAAACCTAACCGCTAAAGCCAGGTCCAAACCATAAACCGTTTCTATAACATGATAGAGTGATTCTTGACTAAAATCGTGTTGTAGGATACCCGGACAAAGTTGATGTGGGATATAGGAAAGTGCCAGGTTAATGGTCTCATTATTTCCATAGCGAACCCGGTCAATCATAACCACTTCCTCTCTCTCATTGATCCCTAATTTATTCATCAAAACCGCGTTGGCAGGAATAATCTGCGATATGATTATTTTTGAACTCGGTATCATACCTTTTCGGTGCATCTCTTCGGTAAAACTAATTACTTCTTGGGCATATTCACGGATCTGAATCGAACTGTGAAGAGGGATCGAACTCATCCGCCCCTGTCGCTTAATAATGAATCCCCTTTGTTCCAATTCATTCAAGGCGTGACGGACAGTTTGTCGGCTCACATGATACTTTTCAGCTAATTCTCGTTCGGAGGGCATTTCATTCTTGAGTTGCCCGGAAACGATTTTTCCCAGAAGAATGTTTTTTAACTGGACATAAGGGGGTATCGGACTTTTTTTAATATAATATTGCATCGAGAGCTGGGATTTTTTTTCTTTCATATATATAGCCACTGTATAAATTTTTTCATATAAACATGTACATACAAGTCGAGATAAAAATTAAAATATCAAAATAAACACCGATTGTCAATAACAAATTATTTTGTGTCAATTAAGTTTTAAAAGTGCACTCTTTCACCTTATGCTGATCATTTAAGAATACTAATCTTTCGTCGTCGGCTGGCGGAGACTGTAAGTTACTCGTTTTGTGAGTTATCCAAGCGATGGGGAAAATTGGTTTTTGAATTCCTCCCAATAGCCCCAGGATACACCAGAGTTGTGCTAGTTTGAGAATATTGATTTATGTATGATATAATGTCAATTTTTGTTATTCTGAGGCAA
>Ga0172362_10005769_pt1 | contig 10708 bp, 10 predicted proteins | sample LakKivs1_kivu2a2_FD_114534 | JGI IMG/M metagenome (GOLD analysis project Ga0172362, IMG submission 114534) | Sediment microbial communities from Lake Kivu, Rwanda - Sediment s1_kivu2a2 | ecosystem: Environmental > Aquatic > Freshwater > Lake > Sediment | place: Rwanda: Western Province, Lake...
CTCATCGACGAGGTCGGGAAGCAGCGGGGCAAGAGACGAAGAAACAGTGCCCTTGTAAAGGAGATTGCGGAGCAGAAGGAGGCTTCCCGGAAGGATTGGATGCCATACTTCACGTCCAACGATGTGCCCATCAACCCGTACAGGGTCATCTGGGACCTGATGCACACTGTGGATCTGAAGAGGACGACCATAACTCACGACTCAGGGAATCCGCGGGACCAGCTCTGCCACACTTGGGAACCGATAATTCCGAGAGGATACTTGGGCTGGGGTCACACGAGCACTCTTGGATTCTCGATTCCGGCGATGATCGGTGCTAAACTCGCTTGCCCCGACAGGTTGTGTGTTGCTCTCCTCGGTGATGCGTCGATAGGTCAGCAGGGTATGGACATCGAGACATCGGTGAGGAATAAGCTGCCGATCCTGATGGTGGTCCTGAACAACAGCGGCTTCGGCGGGTATGAGAGGCATCACCCATCGACGAGCAAGGTTTCGCCAAGTACGGTGCAGAGCTACTCGAAGGTCGCCGAGGGCTTGGGAGCCTACTCGGAGAGGATTGATAAGCCCGACGAACTGGTTCCGGCCTTCAAGCGTGGGATAAAGTCCGTCGACTCGGGCAAGGCAGCATTGATCGAAGTCATCAGCACGGTCTTCCCGAAGTATCCGGGCTTCGCCTACGTCCCATAACCTTCCTTCCCTTTTTTGATACCTCTATTGGATCGTAGTCTATCTTTTAGGCGGGAGAGATCATCAATTAACGGATGGTTTCCTCCTATTGGTCTCTGTGACTGTCAGATATCCTCCCCAGCTACGAGAGGTCACCAGACAGGCCGAGGAGAGGGTCGAGCTATCCCCGGGCTCGACGTTGGACGACCTCTTCAAGATGCTTTCAGAGAGATATGGTGAGGCCTTCCGCGGCTACGTCTTCGATTCTGAAGGGAGTATCAGGGAGAGTCTACTCATACTCCTCAACGGCAGAAACCTCGACAAGCACAGGGAACTCTTCGGGATGACCTTGGGCCAAGAGGACATTCTAGCTATCCTCTCGCCGATGAGTGGGGGCTAGAAGCCGCCGAAGACTCTCCTACCCTTCTCGTCTGGACCGAGGTTGAAGAGGACTTTACGAGGCTCCTCCGAGACGTAAGCGGCGAGGATTTCCCCTACGAAGATTGTGTGGTCACCGGTCAAGAGTTCCCCGACGACCCTGCATTCCATGTTGACAACGGCCTCGGCTACTAGGGGTGGTTTGACATGCTTGGCCTTGACTGGAGTGAGGCCTGTCTCCTTGAACTTGTCTACATTCCTACCACTGTGGGTTCCGCAGTACATGACGACCCCCTCCATCTCCCTACTCGGAAAGACGAGGACGAACTCCCCGCCTTCATGGATAAGCTTGTGGCTGAGGCTACGATGGTTCACGGAGATCGCCGCCATCGGAGGCCTACTCGAGGCAGGCATATTCCAGCCCAAGGCTATCATGTTCGGCCTGCCTTTCGAGTCGGCGGAGACGGCTAGGACCGTCCGCTCAGGATACTTCCTCAACCACGCCTCAGCAGCAGAAACATTCCTCAACTCTACTACCCTCGTTTTCACATTCGACTGACTTTATTCAGCGACCTAAAATATAACTTATATGAGATATAACTTACTAATTGGTCATTAAGATTCTGATCGGTTTTTGAGACACGAATGAAATAACAGGTGTCATCGTAGTAATCTATCCCAGATTGAAAGCCGTTGAACCAAGACCATAATTCGCGTCGTTACAGAAGCTACAGTAGCATAGAGGCTAGAGTCCAGCGGCAACAACATGACAATGCTGGATGTTCCATAACGTCCAAACTCGTACTGGTCGAATAATTTCCAGCGGGGGCTGAGTTCAAGCCATGCCTGAAACGCCATAATATGGATAGCCATTACAGAGAATACTGAAATGCTGAAAGACGCCAACACGATGGCGACCCAATCACTTAGCCACGAAGCTGAAGTAGGCTTTCCTTTCTTATAGGAAAAGAGTAAGTAAATCAGCGCTGCTGGAAAGAACCCTAGTTGATAATACGGGTTGACTCCCACAGAACCATATATTAATTCATTTAAATCTTGGGCGCCAACCGCGCCTGATGAGAACATGAACACTAAGAAAGTACCTAAGAAAATAACAAGGTATCTTCGCATAGAGAACTTTCTTAACGCTAGTAATACAAAGAGCATTGATGATACGGTAAGTGGCACTATTGCCCCAATCAAGTTGATTCCAACGTTTTCTGAGACGTTTATCGTAATACAATTTATTGGGTTGACATGATACGGGATATAGACGGTATATAGAGAATGCATAAAATCATTGAACGATTTAGACAAAATATGACCCACTACTGAAGCAACAATTAAGACGATTACCATACTGAGGATAGATCCTCGTCGTGCTACGAACCTCAGTTTCTCGGAGACAGCGAAGATTATAAGTATAAGGAGCATGAGGGTTACGTCATCCATGTCTCTAGATTCTGCGGCACTATCTTATTATAGATTTATGGATGAGATTACCGTTATTGCATAAATCATTGTACGATTTCCATGATCTTTATGGGCGGAAAACTCACCTTAGTCGCTTTTCTTGGATGAACTGCTACGTTACATCTTTTTCCTTGTCTGGACTTGAAGCGTCATAGAAGCTAGAACATGGCGCGTGGAACTGTCCGTCTAGCCTTTTAGTGCCATGGCTCTACCCTAAGAATCAGATTATTCCATAGAATCAGGATGAAGACAAGCATCCCATCTTCAAAGCTTTGCCGAATACGAAACTCTTTAAGGTCTATCCCTTCGACTGTCTCTCTATGGACAAGGTTCCCGCCCTCAAGCAGAGAATGCTCATGCTCACAGACTACCAGACCTGCTCAGGATGCCAATCCTGCATCCTCGCCTGCTCCCTAGCCAAAGCCAAGGCCTTCAGCCCCTCCAAGTCGCGTATAACCCTCCGCAAGATAGAGGAGAAGTGCATAGGAATACCCATCGTATGCGAACACTGTGACGAACCACCCTGCCTCCCAGCCTGCCCCGTCTCAGCCATAACCAAGGACTCCGAGACAGGAGTCGTCAGAGTGGACTCTGAATTCTGCACGGGATGCAAGCAGTGCAGCCAAGCCTGCCCCTATGGCCCAGAAACGGTTAGGTTCATGGATGGTAAGGCCTTCCTCTGCGACCTCTGCGATGGAGACCCAGCGTGTGTTCGAACATGTACCCAGAAGGCCCTCATGTTCCTACCGGCGACGAAGGCGGTTGTGGCGAAGAAGATGGAGCTGGCGGAGAAGAGAAAGGAGATACTCACCTCGACGGAGGCGGTCTAGTTGTTCGGGTACGCTGGCAGGATTCTGGACGTCGACCTAACCGACGGAACGATCCGTAAGAGGGAGCTACCCGAGAGCCTCGTCAAGGACTACATCGGCGGGAGGGGAGTCAACGCCAGACTCCTCTGGGACCAACTAGGCTCCGGAATCGACCCCCTAAGTAGGAGCAACATCCTCATCTTCGGGACAGGTGCCCTCACCTGCACCACAGCCCCCTCATCAGGACGAACCACAGTCACCTGCAAATCACCAGCCACAGGCCTCTACCTCAAATCCAGCGTCGGAGGCCACGTCGGAGCGGAGCTGAAGTTCGCCGGCTACGACTTCCTCATAATCCGAGGAGCCTCAGCCAAGCCAACAACCCTCGTAATAAGGGATGGAGACGTCGAGCTCCAAGACGCCTCCCACCTCTGGGGCCAAGGAGTCAGAGAGACGAATAACGCGATCAAGAAGGACCTCGGCGACCTAGACGTAAAGGTCGCATGCATCGGCCCAGCTGGAGAAAACCTAGTCCAGTTCAGCTCCATAATGTGCTCAGTCTACCACGCTGCAGCCCGAGGAGGCACCGGCGCCGTCATGGGCTCCAAGAAACTCAAGGCCATAGCCGTGAGAGGAACCGGAGAGATAAAAATAGCCAACCCTGAAAGGTTTGCAGAACTCTCCGAGAGGCTGAGGAAGGCCTTCAGAGACGACATGAACGGGAGAAAGTACTTCCTCTTCGGCACCGGGACCTTCGACTCCGGACCAGCATACAACTTCCTCAGAGAACCCCCCGAAAGCGCCGACATAATCTCCGGCCCCTATCTCGCGAAGAAACACTACATCAGAAGAATGGTAGGATGCTTCGGATGCAGCCAAAGCTGCCACAGGTACACGGAAATCGACACAGGACCCTACAAGGGGATTTACACCCTTGGGCCGGAGTACGAGACCTTCAGCGCCCTAGGAGCCGGCACCGGGATCATCGACCCAGAGACCCTCATCAAGGTAAACGATGTCGTCAGCGACCTCGGCTTAGACACCATCTCCACGGGAGTCGTACTGGAATGGGCGATGGAGTCCTACGAGCGAGGAATCCTGACCAAGGAGGATACTGACGGGTTAGAACTAGACTTCGGGAACGACGAAGCCGTCCTTAAGGCCATACCCATGATAGCTCGACGCGAAGGCAACATCGGGAAACTCCTCTCCTCGGGCTTAAAGAAGGCCTCAGCCAAACTGGGGAAGGAATCTTACAAGTGGGCCATGGTAAACTCCAAAGGCCTCGAACAATCCAAAGTGGACACCCGCATCGTAAAATCCTACGCCCTAGCCTTCGCCGTCAACCCACGGGGACCAGACCACCTCCACACGGAATGCATGGCTGCCTGGGGAGGCTCCGGCGCCGCACGAGCCCTCATAGAGGGAATAACAGGAAAACATTGGCCTGAAGCCGCATCCGAATACCCCGAGATAGTCCAGTGGCACGAGCAGATATACGCGGCCTCCGAGACCCTCGGCTTCTGCGCCTTCACCTGCACAGCAGGCCACGCGATCCTTGAGAGGGAGATGGCCGAACTCTACTCCCTCGCCACAGGATATGGGGTAAGCGCTGAACAGCTTATGGAGGTCGGAGAAAGAATCGTGACCTTGGAGAAGTGCTTCAACATCAGGGAAGGCGCGGACAGGAGACTCGACGACTTACCCTGGAGGATGATGAACGAACCCGTTTCATGGGGAAGGTTGAAGGGAATGGTCTCCTCTAGGGAGTGGCTGGACGAGATGCTGGACGAATACTACACCCTGCATGGCTGGGACGTGGAGACGGGTTGGCCTAAAAGAAGGACGCTCGAAGCCCTTGGGCTTGAGGATGTAGCTGAGGAACTCGACAGACCCACAAAACTACCCCCAGAAAAAGGAGGGATGAAGAGTACATGAAGTTCGGAGTAGGCATCCCCCACGAGACAGGAGGAGACCTCAACCTCGTCATAGACTACGCGAAGAAAGCGGAAAAGGGAGGCTTCGACTTCGTAGTGATGGCAGACCACGTCTTCTTCGAGAACGAGGTCTTTACAACCTTAACAGCAATCGCCACGAAGACAGAGAGGATTAGGTTGATTCCCTTCGCCTTGGACGGGAACCGCCGCGACCCAGCCACACTAGCCCACATGACCGCAACCCTCGACAGACTATCAGGTGGCCGACTGACCCTTGGTATCGGAAAGGGAGTCTGGAACGAGGCCTACTACGGATTCGAGGTCCGAGAGCCCGTGAGCAGGATGGAGGAGACCATCCAGCTCCTAAAACGCTTCTGGGCCGAGGACGAGGTGAGCCACTCAAGCCGTTTCTTCAAGTTCAACAAGGCTAAGAGCCTCAAGGCGAAACCTCTGCAGGAGCCTCATCCACCGATCTGGGTAGCCGCCTTCGGAGAACGGATGCTTGGAATAGCCTTGAGCCTCGGAGATGGCTTCATCACCCAGAACATGCCGCCTAGGCTCTTCAAGAGAAGCCTCGAAGACATACAAGCCAGAAAAAAGGGAAGAGACTCGGCGATTGAAGCTGTCTATGGGTGCATGCCCTTCGCCATCGCCGAGAACCGTGAGGATGCTAGGAGACTAATAGAGCCGAGCGCTCGCAGCTTCCTCGTCAGACACGCCAGACGCCTTTGCCCTGCGCTTGGCTACGACGAGCCGTGGTTGAAGCCAGAGGATGTTCCCCGGGAGGCTGTGGATGAGTGCTTCGTCTTCGGTACATCTAGGGATGTTGAGTCAAGGGTGGAGGAGTACCGTAAGGCGGGTGTCAGCTACTTCGTCTTTCAACAGGTTCTACCCCTCGGATTCGAGAGCCTAGAGATGCTCTCAGAGGTCGTAGCGCGTTTCAGGTAGCTTCTAGACGAGGATACTAGTTGGAACGTCTTTGATGTCTGCGACTCCTGTGAGCCTCATCGCTCGGACGAGCTCCTCCGTCATCAACTCGATGACTCTGGCAACTCCCTCTTCACCACCAACGGTCATTCCCCATATCGTCGGCCTACCGATGAGGACCGCCTTCGCACCCAAGGCCAAGGCCTTCAGGATGTCCGTCCCATGACGTATTCCCCCATCCACCAGCACATCAACCTTCTTGCCTACAGCGTCGACTATCTCTGGCAGAACCTCTATGGGTGCCTGAGTGTAGTCCAAGGCATAGCCAGCATGGTTAGATACCACTATGGCGTCGGCCTTAGCCTCCACGCATTTCTCAGCGTCCTCGACACACATTATCCCCTTCACGATGAAGGGCAACGGAGTCAGAGCCCGTATAGCCTTCAACTCATCAACGGTCTTGAAACTCCAATAGGCTTTAGCCAGCTTCGACATGGGGCCTGGTTCAAAACCTGACTGAAGGCCAGCCGCAGAGTCCAAGTCCATGCCGACGGCGAGGCATCCTGCATCCCTAGCCACGTCGTAGCAACTTCTAAGCTCCTCCATGTCCTTCAGGGGTTTGACGACCCACGCCATCCTTCTACCTTCGATGCTGGCTAAGGCGCGTATCCTCTCTCTGGGCTGAGGATAGCCTATGACGCAGATGGTTCCGAGTTTAGTGCAAGCCTTCACCACGTCGCCATACGACTCAATCGCTGTTCCAGCGATTGGCGCCGTTAGAATGGGGGTCTTGATGTTGGTTCCGAGGATGGTCGTCGAGGTGTCGACGACATTGATGCCGTGGAGGAGTCTCGTTCGAAGGCTCAGGGCGTCCAGGGCTTCTCGACTGTGCCTAAAGCTGGCCCCCGTCTCAGCGCCGGAGACGATATCGCAGTAGTTCTCGGCCCTTGCTTTGTCCGTGGCACTCATGATCTCGAAGGCCTTCTGCTGTATGGCCTCAACGGATTGGATACTGCTTACGCTCAATCCTCATTCCTCATATGTCTAGTTGCCGGATAATTCAGTTTAGAACCATTTAAACCTAAGGTAAAGACGGAAAGACGATAAATATCTGCTCAGATCAAATGGTTAGAGTGGTGATTTAATTGGTAAGGATTCGAATAACCGTCTTCCGAACCTTCGACACCAAGGAGATATACGGAAAAGACATGCCCGTCCTGCCCGCGAATTGGCCTACAACCTGTCCACGCCTCAAGGTTGGGCAGACCTTCATCTCCCAAGACGGAGGCTTCCCTGAAGGCTTCTGCTCATGGGCCTTCGCGGATATCCAGCGAGACTTGACGATGCTGAGGTTCGGCTGCAACTTCCCCGGGATGCCGAAGGACGTTATCTATACCTGCTGCACGGATGGGTTGAGGCAGGTCAACTTCAAGTCTGAACGACTCCCCGAGTAACTCGATGCAACAAAAGAGCATTCCAGACTAGGATATACTTCAAAAGTAGTGGTGGCTGGAGGCAGCAATATGTGCTGCCTCCTAGTGCTTGTCCTAGGTGAGGTCTTCGACGGTGGCTTCGCAGTAGCTGAAGTCTTCTCTGGATACGGAGTCGAAGTTGTAGGTTAGATCTACGTGCTGGCCTGCGCCTACGTTGCCTGTTAGTTGGGCGACATCCTGTAGGAGGTTGTCGTCAGCGTCGTGGCAGGAGACTGTGATGTTGGCGCTATGTGTCGAGTCACCGTTGTTGGTTACTTGGACCTTTATGGTGACGCTGTTCTTTTTGAGTTGGGTCTTGGTGAAGGCTATTGTGAACTCTGATTCCCCGTAGGTCTGCTCGAAGATGCTTAGCTTGATTGGTGGAAGGGAGTTGATTGAGTAAGCCGCTGCGATGCCGATGCTGCTGCCCAGAAGGATGGTGCAGACGAGGAGTGGAATTCCGAGACCTAATACTTTGCGTGATGCCATATTCGTCACATCAGATATTGTTGTCTAACAGTTCTACAGTTGTATTATTTAATCTTTATGGAACCAACTGCCATAACGCCCACAACCCCGCCCTACCAGGGACGACAGGCCCGGATACCACAAACTTGGAGCTTCAACTATTCGAGCTTACTCAGCTTATACTCCCTGTAAACATCGATGTAGTCCTTTACAGCCTCCCTAAGCGTGTATGCAGGCTTCCAGCCCAGTTCCTTCCTCGCCAACTCGGTGCTGAAAGGCCTCCTAGAGACTCCACCTTCACCGATCTCTATCTTCGCCTCGGGGACAAATTCCTTGACTATGGCGGCTACATCTCTGTCGCTAGCCATAATGTCTCCACCTAGGTTGAATACTCTATGCTTTAGTTTACTCCCGTCGGCGTCTAAGGCTAGGAGTACACCCCTCGCAAGGTCCTTGGTATAGGTCTGCCCCCTCTTCTCGTCCCCTCCCTCCAGCTTCGTCGCAGCCCCGTCAACGGCGTTCTCGATTATGAGCCCCTCGGTTTGCATAGTCTCCCTCTTTGAGCCGAAGCCCCAGACCCGGCTGAAACGCGTGTCCAACCAGTCCACCCCTTGGGTTTGCCAATAGGACATGCCGATTATGGTCGCGGCCATCTTCGAGGCGCTGTAGGGTTGGGTGCCCATAGCTGGATCGAACATGGGCTCAGATTCGACCAAGGGTTTGGCGCTGTAGTTCACGGTTCCGTGGATGTATTCCCCGACTGTTCCCGCGAAGACGACCCTCTTGAGGCCGAGGATTCTAGCGGCCTCGCAGACATTGAGCATCCCCTGCAGGGTCACGTGGAAGGAGTAGTAGGGATGAGAGAGTTCGTAGTCCGTCCGGAAGAGGGCTGCAGCGTGGAAGACCCTCTCCACCTTGTAGTCTTTACATGCCTTAAGAAGGATTGGAAAATCATCGCTCACACTGCCCTCCACAAACGTTACCTTGTCCCAGATTGGCTTCATGACCCAAGCCATTCTAGGAGGAGTTGGAGGTTTGACATCCATGACCACGACATCGTCCCCCCTTTCCACAAGGGCTTTCGCGGCGTATCCTCCGATTAGTCCTGTGCCACCTGTGATGAGGTATGTTCCCTTCATGAACTTCACCGGTGGTTCCCATAAGACGCGTATGCCTATTTATGGCTTGGACGACTTCTCTCCTCCAATCTATTATACAAGAATAGCGGAAACATCGACAGGGAGATGACTACTTGAAACGAGCTCTAATCATATCGCCAAAGGACAATGTAGCAACCGCCCTAGAAGACATATCCCCGAATGACAGGGTCGAAGCCCGATTCGGCAAGGAAGCTCACATGCTCGACGCACGGGAAGCTGTGCCCTTCGGCTTCAAGATAGCCCTCACAAACATACGAAGAGGCGAGGCCGTCATGAAATATGGTGAAGCCATCGGCAAGGCGAGTGTGGATATAGTGAAGGGGTCTATGGTTCACACCCACAACTTGGAGGGTGCTCGGGGCAGAGAGGACCTTTTCAAGAGGGAATCTGGGTAACATGAATAGGCCTTTTAGTCTTAATTATCTAACAAGCGCCAAGGGTGATTCATGAATGATTAGTCTCCTCGATGTTGCTGAACGAGCCTACAGTGGCCCAAGGATGGAAGACATGGAGTGGTGCATGGGAATCTTCAAGAAGATGCAGGAACTCACGAAGCGCCATAACCTCCAGCGGCCGCTCCCAACTAAATTCTACGAGGTCGATGAAGCTTATCTGGACTCCCTCTTCGACGCGGCCGTCGACTTCCTCTCAGAGATGGGGGTCTACTGCATCTCGACCAACCGAGTAATCAAGTTCACTGAGGAGGAGGTGAGGGAGGCAGCGCGGCAGACGCCCAGCCAACTGATCCTAGGCGAGGGGAGAGACGCCCACATCATCCGCAAGCGAGCCATAGGTGACAAACAGCCCACACACATAAACACAGGGGGCCACAGCGCATGGTCCGAGGACCTCCTTCCACTACCCCTCATAGTGAGGGAGTTGACACGGATACCAAGGGTAGGCAGCCTCGAAGCATTCAACTTCATCAAGATCGACGGCAGGGAGGTCCACGGGACCCCTAAGATAGTCTACGCGGCACGTAGAGCCATTGAACGTGTAAGGGAAGGAGTCAGACTCGCTGGGAAGCCTGGGTTAGCCATCTGCTACTACCCCATCCTGACGAGCGCCGCCGCCCTCATAGCGCCCATAGACCCTGAGCGGGCCCTGAGGAGGAGTGACGGGACTCTCCTATCGGTCCTCCCGGACCTCAAGGTGGAGAGCGACCTCATAGCCGCAGCAATCGTCCATGAGAACTATGGGAGTTACCGCGTGAACGGCGGAGCCGGCGGTCAGGTCGGAGGATTCTGCGGTGATGTTTATGGGGCTATGATCGAGTCGGTGGCCCGTAACTTGGCGGCGTGGATTGTCTATCGGGACCAAATCCAGTACGGTGGGGGAGTCAGTACAGAGATGGATGCGCGGTCTGTGGATGGGAGACGGGCTGAAGTGTCTCCAAATGAGGGAGAAGCGGTCCTGAA
>Ga0172362_10005770_pt1 | contig 10707 bp, 10 predicted proteins | sample LakKivs1_kivu2a2_FD_114534 | JGI IMG/M metagenome (GOLD analysis project Ga0172362, IMG submission 114534) | Sediment microbial communities from Lake Kivu, Rwanda - Sediment s1_kivu2a2 | ecosystem: Environmental > Aquatic > Freshwater > Lake > Sediment | place: Rwanda: Western Province, Lake...
AAAGAAGTAGAATAAACCAGCTGAGAGACCATATATTGTTTGGCCACATCAACTCATGGAGCGCCAGTATGATGCCAAGCATCCCTGCAGATGCTATGCTGATACTCTGTCCTGATGTGAGTTTTTCAGGTCAAAAAGACACCAGAAGAGAAAATAGAAAAGAAAAACAGCAAACATTGCTGTGTAGAAAAACCAGTTCCCTGGGTCATACGGGTTGTATCTAATAGCAGCAACACAGCCGACAAACGCACCAAGCATTCCAAGCATCAAAATGTTTTTCTCATATATTCCAAACAAAGCCAAAACTATTAACAGCGCACCAGCGACAAATGCAAAGGTCTCATACAGTCCATAGAAACCATTACCAGCAAATATCTCATTGACAGGAACACCAATAACAAATATGAGCCCTGTGCACAGCATCCCATGCCATGCATAATCCGGGATTTTTTTCCTGAGCATAAAAACAGAGATAATTGACACAGAGATTCCTATGCCAACTAGGGCAATATCATACAACCCATAATGTGAGTTTGAGTAAACATTCATGAGCTCATGAATTGGTGCAATTAGTGCAGTTATTACTCCGGCTAGGAGTAGCCCTAACCATTTGTCCTTTACCAGATTATTTATATCATCCTTTATCTCAGATTTCATCTCTGCCACCAAGTAAACTTTAGTAGGAAGTGATAAGTGTTTTATACTTTATTTACTTTTCCTCTTTTAGATGTTTAATCAGATTTTTAACAGGGATTTTTTCCTGCTTTCCTGTTTTCATGTCCTTGAGAGTAACACTTTTTTCCTTTAGTTCATCCTCACCAATGATAGCAACCCTTTTCACACCTGTTGAATCTGCATATCCCATATTTTTCGTGATAGACCTGCCAATAAGATCAGCATCACATCTTATGCCTTTTTCCCTGAGCATGGTTACAATCTCAATTCCTTTTTTTCTCGCTTCTCTCCCCATGGGTATAACGTATGCATCCAGTTTTTCTTCATCAAAGAACATCCCCTGTTTTTCCAACGCAAGCATCACCCTGTCAAAACCTATGGCGAAACCTGTTGAGTTTATTTCTTCGCCGCCAAACAAACCTGATAAGTTATATGTGCCTCCACCGCAAACCTGTTTCTCAGAACCGAGATCAGGGCAGTCTATCTCAAACACAATACCTGAATAGTAATCAAGACCCCTTGCTATGCTCAAATCAACATTACATTTCTTAACACCAAACAATTTCAGCGTTTCCAAAACGTTTTTTAATTCCTCCAAGTATTCACTATCAAGTTCTTTGTCCTCAAAAATTTCCTCTTTTAAATAAATAATTTTCATAAGTTTTTTATATTTTTTCTCATCAATTTTTTCTTTAAGTTCATCAAAGTTTTTTTTGTCGATAAGCGTCATAACAGAACTATCAACATCTCCGAGAACGCTTCTCAGTATTCCAAGATGCCCTATCCTCAGCTCAAAATTTTTCAACCCCATCTTTTCCAGCATCTTCACAGCAAGTGCTATAACCTCAGCCTCCCCTTTCCCGCCAATGCACTCAGCACCAACCTGCCAGAACTCTCTGAACCTCCCTTTCTGAGGCTCTTCATACCTGAAACAGTTTCCGAAATAGAAAAGTTTCAAAGGCTTAGGCAGAGACTGCATCTCATTAACATAAAATCTTATTGCTGGCGCTGTGAGTTCAGGCCTCAGTGCAATACTGCGCCCGCCTTTGTCCTTGAATGCATACATCTGATTCACAATTCCTTCACCGCTTTTTTTTGTGAAAAGCTCCATGAGTTCAAATGTTGGTGTTGCGATTTCCCTGTAACCAAATGTTCTGCAGGTTTTTCTCATTATAGATTCAACCTGTCTTCTCCTTAGCATCTCATCAGGACCGAAATCCCTCGTGCCCCTGGGTCTCTGAATCATAACTGAGTAATAGTATATAGAGTAAAATAAGTTTTCCATCCAGCCACTTCTTTCTCTTGGGAAGAGAAAGAAGTTCCTGGGGTTCAAGAAAGAGAAATAACCAATTGCGCAGCAATTGGCTTAGGCAATTTGCCAGAGGCAAATTGCCATTCTCTTTTCTTTTTTTAAGGGATTGCATAGCAATCCCTTCTTCTTTTTCTTTTCCGCCAGACGCTTTTCTTTTTCTTAAGAAAAAGAAAAGGGCTGTGGGGAAAAACATTTAAAAGATAAGCCCCATTATTGTATCATGATTCAGAATCTGAAAATATGTGTGAACACCCAGACCCCCTTTGTAAGATTTAACTTGAGTTATGATGAGTTGCTTGAAAGATACAATGAACTGCCCGACCCTGTACCTCTGAAAATGCTTCATGAGGGTGTTGACTATGATTTTACAACCGGCGGTGTGACCACAATGGTTTATCCAATAATGAAAAAAATGCTGTCTGACAAAATTATAAAAAACCCGCATTGGATTGTACTTAACCCAGTAGGGCCGCACAGAGTTTCAATCAACAGCATAGTCATGCATAATATATCATTGGAGACCACAGCTTTGGACGATTATTCAAGATTCAAGGAGGCGATATGGAGAAACATGCATCATCTTGAGAGAACACCAATCAACCCTAACCATCTGATGGGGTTCGGAAGATATAACTGGACATGTTGTGAGAAAATGCTCAATCTGCAGGCTGAGAACGGTTTTGATCTTTTTTATATCCATGATTTCCAGCAGTTGCCCATAGGAGCAATGCTAGGACCAAATGTTCATACAATCTTCAGATGGCATATACCGTTTGATTCCAGCATTAAAACATCATGGCTTAGGTTCATAGTGAAATACATGGGTGATTATGATGCAGTGATAATATCATGCAAAAAATACATCGAGGAACTCAAAAAATCAGGATTCAAGGGAAAAGCATATCAGATATACCCACATTTGGATGAAACTAGGTACTTAAGACCCTCGAAAAAAATTGTGAATGCGTTTTGCGAAAAATTTGGCATAAAGGATGATGAAAAAATTATTCTGGTTGTTGGCAGGATTGCGCCTGTTAAAGGACAGGACACAGTTGTTAAAGCATTACCAAGAATCCTGAAAAGATTTCCGGATGCGAAACTTGTGTTTGCAGGAAATGGCAGTTTCTCAGGCTCAGTGAAAGGCGGGCTTGGGTTAATAAAAGTCCCAATATGGGAAGGGATTTTAGAGTATCTGATCAAAGACCTTGATGTAGAGGACAATGTGACATTCACAGGATACCTGCCCCAAGATGAACTAAATGCAGCATATGAAAGGGCTGATTTAACTGTTTTCCCATCACTGAAGGATGGTTTTGGTCTTGTACCAGTTGAATCATGGTTGCATAAGAAAACGTGCATAATAAGCAGGGGCGCGGGTATATCAGAACTTGTTAAAGAGGGCGAAAATGGTTTAATGTTTACTCCTAAAAAACATGTTGAACTCTCTGAAAAAATCATGTATCTACTATCAAAACCTGAAGCAGCTCATAGGATGGGTGAAAAAGGTTTTGAAACCGCTAAAAAATGCTCACTGGAAAACGGTGTGAAATCTGTATCAAATGTGTTTTCAGAGGTAGTTGAAAATGTATGACGTGCTTTTCGCTCCCTCAAGAGGAAAATACGTTGGGAAAAAACCAAAGGTTAAATGCCTGCTGTGCGCAATAAGGGATAAAAACCCTGATGTCTGGACAAGAAAAATTTATGAGGACAAAAATGTGATGGTTATAATGAACATTTTCCCATATTCCCCAGGGCATGTTCAGGTTATACCAAACAGACATGTTGAGGGTTTAAATGAGTTATCCGATGATGAGTTAGAATATATTCTGGATTTTGTTAAGAGAACCACAGGATTTGTTAAAAAGATAATGGAGCCTGACGGTTTCAACATAGGGATTAATCTCGGTAAATCTGGAGCAAGTATAAAACATCTTCATGTGCAGATTGTTCCAAGATACAAGATGATACCAGGGGTTGAGCAGGAGGAAATACACAAAAAATATCTTGAAAATGTTTCTCTTCTGAAAAACAAAATAGAAATCGAGGAAACAAAAAAGAATTGTGAATGCTTTAAAAAAAATAAATATGTTCTGAAAAAAAATCCTTTTGTTTACCTTTATGAGAAGCCATACAACAGAGGACATGTTGTTGTTTCACCAGAAAATCATGTGAATGACATTAACCAGCTGTCTGCATCAGAACTGTTGCGGCTTTTCAAAGAGGTGATAAATGTGAAAAATGCAATTGAAAACGTATATCGCACTGTAGGGTTCAACATAGGAATGAATATCGGAGAAATTCCAAACTCATCTGAGCATCTTCAAATTCATGTGGCTCCGCGCTATGAGCCCGAAACAGGCTTCATGGAGGTAATAGGTGATACGAGGGTTGTTGTTGAATCACTAGGGCAGAGTTATGAGAAAATAAAAACAAAATACTAATGCCTTTCCCATTCTTTCCATTTTGTAGGACCGTATCTTTCATAACCCTCAATGACTGCCGGCTTCCTTCCGCTGTATTCTGCTGCAGTGAGGACATTTTTCCCAAGTTTTTCCCCTGTTTCATAAACCTCATGTAGCAGGTTCTTGTACCTGTAATCCCTCAAAAGATGATGGTCAAGAAGCATTGTTTTGAAATCTGCCTTTTCCACAATTTTTTTTAAATTTTTTATTGATTTTTTTAGATTTTCATATGACATAATGTAACCAAGGAGATACGTTGCAGGGCCATCAATGACTAAAATATCTGGTTTTTCCTCAACAATCATATCAGCATATTCCTCTACATATGGTCCGTCAATGTCTGATGTGAAAAAAATCTTTTCCCTGTTTTCTATTATTACAGCAACAACAAAACCGAGTTTTGTTCCCTTGGTACCATGCCATAATGGTTTTGTGAACCTTATTTTTGTGCTGCCAAATTTGAATTCATTGCTGTCTGCATAAAATATTTCGTTTCCCTTAACCAGGTCAAGAAAATATTTTGCCCTTTTCTTCTGGCTCTTGTTTATGTTTTTCTCAGTATGCTTTATCAAAAGTTTTTTTCCTTTATACATTTTCCCATCTTGGATGTGATGATCATAATGATAATGCGTTATGATGGTAATGTTAGTGTTCTTCATTGCTTCTCTTATTTTTCTCTCATACTTGTCAACAAGCATTAATCTATCAAAGAGCGGCACGGGGAAGGAATTTGTTTCTATGGCAATACCAGGATCTATGACAATCTTCACATCATCGGTTATAATTTTTGTGCACATGCTTTTTACGCCAAATGAGTCAAATGCAACAAGCTCAATCATAACAATCCTTCAAGAAAACTTTTCACCTCATCCACATTTCTCAGCCAATATTCTGCATTCGTTTCTTTTCTTTTTTCTGAAACAAGGGCAGTTACCCCTTTGTTTCTCAGCGCAATGAATGCATCCTCATCTGTCCTGTCATCACCAATGTAAACAGGTATTCCTTCTTTTCCAATTGCATCAATCACCCATTCCACAGCCTTTCCCTTGTCCCATTCAATATTCGGCCTGAGCTCAAAAACCTTCTTGCCTTTCGTGATTCTTATTTCCCCTTCTTCAACATAAGATGCTACAACTTCGTCAAATATTTTCTCCAGCTCTATAAAATCATTAGCTGAAACCATCCTGTAATGAACAGATGCTGTAACACCCTTGTTCTCAACAATCGAGCCCTTTATATGAGCCAGTTTTTTTTCCATCTTTCTGCATATATCATTTATCACAGGTTTTACTTTCTCAGCCCCCGGGTTCACAAATCTCACATCGTTGGTTATCTCAAAACCGTGATTGCCCGCATAATAGATATTCTCAACCTTCACCATGTTTTTCACATCATCAACAGCCCTTCCACTTATAACAGCGATAGGATGCTTTTCTGCTATCTTTTTCAAAACATTCCTCACATCATCAGAAAGAACAGCATATTCAGGGCGCGAAACAATGGGCGTAAGCGTTCCATCATAATCAAGCAATAAAAGAAGAGACCTGTTTCTTATTTCATCCAGATGTTTTAGTAGATGCTTCATCGTTCCATAACCCTTCCTGCTTCAGAGATGAAATCATAAACCCATTTGTAGATGTTGTTTTCTTTCACGGATTTTCTCAGCGCTGTCATCCTTTTCTTTTTTTCATTCATAGGCATTTTCAATGCTTTGTTTATTGCATCAGCAAACCCTTCAATGTCAAAAGGATTAACAATTACTGCGCTCTTTAATTCATCTGCTGCGCCTGCGAACCTGCTGAGCAGCAAAACACCTGTTCTGTCAACATTTGCTGCTATGAATTCTTTTGCAACAAGGTTCATGCCATCATGCAGGGATGAAACAATGCATACATCAGCCGTTCTGTAAAGCCCGAGCAGTTCGTTATAGTCAAGTTTTCCCTGAATATATTTGATTGGCTTCCAGTAGCCTCTCTGGTACTTCCAGTTTATTTCCTCAGCAAGTTTCTCAATCTCATCATTCAAAGTTGCATACGATGATATTCTTGTTCTAGATGGTGCACCTGCCTCAACAAAAACAAAATTGTTCTGATACTCAGGATATTTTTCCAAAAACCTGTCTATTGCTTTGAATCTCTCAATTATCCCCTTGGTGTAATCAACCCTGTCAACCCCAACGCCAATGTGTTTGTATGGTATCTTGTTTGGTGACCTTGCCTTTTTCATTTCCTTTTTAACCTCTGGTTTTTTTGCAAGAGCACTTATAGTATCAAAATCTATGCTTATCGGAAATTCTTTCACAAAAATTTTTCTTTCGTTATATGCTACTGCGAGTTTTTTGTAGTCCACTGGAAGAGCCAGAATTTTTTCAACACAGGATAAAAAGTTGATGCAGTGCTCTTTCAGGTGAAAACCAATAAGGTTGTTTGCAAGCATGCCTTCAAGTATTTCCTTTGCCCAGGGGCATGTTCTAAACACAGGGAATGGTGGCCATGGTATGTGCCAGAAATGCGCTGAAACAACTTTTCCCCTCCTGCGGTTAGCTGTTTTTTTAACCATTTCTGGGGCGAGCGCGAGATGGTAATCTTGAAACCAGATGAAAGCATTTTCATTTTTAATTTCCTCAGTCACAGCATCTGCGAATAGTTTGTTTGAATGCCTGTAACCATCCCAGAATGATTTATCATACACTGGTTTTTTAAAAACATTATGGCATAATGCCCACAGCGTCTGGTTTGAGAAGCCGAAATAGTATTTGTCCACCTCATCCTTGCTCATCCAGGCTCTTTTCAAAATATATTTTGGTTTACCTGGAGGTACCTTTGTTCTATCGTGTTTATCAACATTTTCCCTGTCAGCATCACCAGAGCCGCCTGCAACCCATGTTCCACCGCACGCCTGCATCAAAGGGTCAAGTGCTGCTGTTAATCCACCCGCAGGTGTTTTGCATTTCACACCCTCTGCTGTGTGCATGTGTATGTAAGGCTCCCTGTTTGAAACTAAAACAAATTTGTAATCCCTCAGTTTTGTTTTCACAATATTTTGAACATCTTTCGCAGAATACATAATGTACTATTGTTCTGATGTTTTATAATATTTTGCATAAGGTATATTTAGGCGTAAACCCTTTGTGATATGATGATAGAAGGACTCATACCAAAGTCTCTTGCCCCCTACGTAATGCCTGTGATCGTAATATTATTCTTCATTGCTATTGGCTACAGCATAAAGTTTTTCATTGACAGCTATGTTATGAAATGGGCTAAAAAAACAAAAACAAAAATAGATGATATTATTGTCAAAGGAATAAGGACACCATTAATCCTTATTTTCACTGTTGTTGGTGTAAACATGGCGCTTCGCTATGCCAATATACCATCAGGCATCAAATACTATGTTGATGTTGCTGTTTTTGTTTTTATTGTGTTTGCGGTTACATTTTCTGTTGGCAGAATACTTGTTGGGCTCATATCCTATTACAGCAGCATGCACAGGGGAATAAAACCTGTTGCTCCTATGCTCCAGAAGGTTGTCCGGTTAATAGTGTACCTCATAGGCATCATGATTGTACTTGATTTTTCAGGTGTTTCCATCACACCATTACTGGCAACAGTCGGCATCGCAGGCATTGCAGTAGCATTTGCTTTGCAGGAAACACTTTCAAGCTTCTTCGCAGGACTTTACATAATGGCTGACAGACCTGTGAGGGTTGGGGATTTTGTGAAACTTGAATCAGGTGAGGAAGGATATGTATCTGATATTGGCTGGAGAAGCACAAAGATAAGGGCTCTATCCAACTATGTGATAGTTATTCCAAACTCAAAACTTGCAAACTCCATTGTTACAAACTACTACCTGCCTGAGCAGGAGATGTCCTGCCTTGTTCAGGTCGGCGTAAGCTATGATTCAGATTTGGAAAAGGTTGAAAGGGTAACAATAGATGTCGCAAAAAATGTTCTTGAGAATGTGAAAGGTGGGAAGAAAGGTTTTGAGCCATTCATACGCTACCACACATTCTCTGATTTCAGCATAAACTTCTCGGTAATCCTGAGGGTTAATGAGTTTGTTGACAAATACCTTATAACGCATGAGTTCATAAAGGCACTGCATAAAAGATACAAAGAGGAAGGCATTATGATACCCTACCCGATAAGAACGGTTTACATGAAAAAATGATATTGCAAAGATAAAACAACATTTATTTAAAAAATAGTGATAATAAGATATACAGAAGGATTAATATGAAAATTCGAGCATGCATGAAGTGTGGGAGCAGAAACCTCCAAACACCTACTCTGGAAGATGGGCGAATACCAGGGCGGATTGGTTCATTTGATGAATGGCTCTGCAACGATTGCAGATACTTAGGAGTACCAATAATTTTTGATAATGAGCAGGCATATGAAGAATTCAAAAAGACTCGGCAATAACAACTATTTTTAGTCGCTTATGGGTTTCAATGATTAATGTAATGTTTTGTCCATAAAGTTATCATCAAATGGTACAATTTTGTTTGTTTCCATAATTATGTCTCATGTTACATGTGTAACATTTGTAACAATATAAGTCTTCTGCCCTGATTTCAGTCTATCACAAATTGGTCATATTCAATAAAAAAATAAAAAAAGAGAATGAATTGACTACCACTTTTCTTCTTCCGTCTCTTTACTCATCTCTCCTGAGCAGATGTAGTCATTCTTGCAGTATTTACAGACAAACTCACCGCATTCTGGGCACACACTACCTGTCTCATTACCACATTCTATGCATTCTCCCATTTTTATCACTCCCCTTGTGGGTTTATCCTATCTACTATTTTCTTTTTTTACTCTTCAGGTGTCGGCTCGGGCTGCTTTCTTTTCTTCTTGTCCATTTGCTCACCCCCCTTCCTCTATGCATTTGATTATCCGAGGAAGTCTATGTATTTATGAACCCAATGCTGGGCATATTTACACGGTACAGAGGGGAAAATCCCACTGGTATTATAAATCTTTGTAAACAAGGTATATATACAACCTTTGTATTGCGGCCTAGGTTATGCAAGAAAAAAAGTCTACTGTTTTTAACACAGGTTTTATCCTGTTCTGCTGCAGGTCCTGGAGTGTTTGTGTTGCTGGTATCCCTTTTTTCAGTAGGAGGAAGGCTTGTGGGCAGTATGTGTACGTCCCAATCTCACTAGCACGCAACACACTTTTTTTATTTTCACTCATTGTTTTTTTTCACCCCCCCTCGTCAGATATGATGTTAACGCTGGGCTTAATTTCCAAACTCTTTCACCATTTTTTCCAATCTCCATAACGGCGTCTTTACTCATCAAAGCATCTAAATATGCATAGATACGGGGCTGGGTGACGCCAATGCTAGCAGATATTTCTTTACTTACAGCTAGGATTTCCCCACCATGAGACAAGAGATACTCAACCAGTTTTTTCTGTGTTGTCAGCAGTGAGGCGTAGATTGTTTTTCCAGTAGCAAAAAGTACCTCATCCACATTTTTTTTATCTATCTTTTTTAGTCCTATTGCAGCCGCATTTTCCACCGCGCCTCTGCAGAGCACCATCATAGCCCTGGGTATACCGAAGCTTTGTTCGGCTAAAGCATCTAAAGCATCTTCTGTAAATGGCTGCCCTCCCGCTGCTTTGCAGTATTTAATAGCCGAGTTTTTCAAATCTTTTGTAGACATCTCTGGGAGCTCAGTTTTGATATCGAATGCACCGTACTGTGTAGAAATTATTGTTCCCGCTAGAGAGAGAAAGGTATAGGAGCCTGTAAGCATAAAAGAGGCGTGGTATCCTAAGATATCCCTTATGCTGGCTATGAGTTTATTAAAATATCTTGGATTCATTTTATCTATTTCGTCAACTCCGATGAGTATTCTGTATTTTTCTGACATTATTTCAAGTGTCTCCATAACAAAATCTTTTGTATAAGCGGGGATGAGAGTGGTTTTAAAACTTTCACCTTCTGTGCTTGTATATTTTCCAGCGCCTTTGACTACCATGCTGAAGCCTGCTTCTACTGCGGTTTCCATCCCCTTGCTTCTCTCTACTCCACCCATTTTATTATAGATGTCTTCTGCGCGCTTGTTTTCTGTTTTAAATTGTTTTGCAAGTGCGAACGCTATAATGTTAAGAAAATCGATTTCGGAAGTTCCTGTAAAGGTTGTGTATATGCTCGCCACTTTTGGCTTCTTAAGTCCTGCTAAATCAAAGAGAAAGTATTTGAGAAAAGCTGTTTTTCCTACACCGTAGTATCCAT
>Ga0172362_10005773_pt1 | contig 10704 bp, 6 predicted proteins | sample LakKivs1_kivu2a2_FD_114534 | JGI IMG/M metagenome (GOLD analysis project Ga0172362, IMG submission 114534) | Sediment microbial communities from Lake Kivu, Rwanda - Sediment s1_kivu2a2 | ecosystem: Environmental > Aquatic > Freshwater > Lake > Sediment | place: Rwanda: Western Province, Lake...
AACTGTACTACTGCTTGTACAACCTGTAGTGGAGCTACTTCGGGCAGCTGCGTTAATATGACTGACAACACTCAGGATACCCAAGGAAGTTATACCTGTTCTGCAACCTGCAAGAAATGTTCAGCAGGTAACTGTGTCAACCAATCGTCAGCCGAAGATCTGTTTAACCAGTGCGATGCTTTTAGCTGTGGCGTAATTCTAAATGAGAAAAGCGGGCAAACATGCACAACCCTGTGCTCTGCATATGCCCCGCAATCGGGGTTGTGCACCGGGGCGGGCGCATGCTCACCTCCGGGCGCAGCCTGTGGCTGCGCGAGTGTGGGTACCGATAGCGGTGGCACTAACGGTACGAGAACAAACTCATACAGCTGCGACACGCCGGTCGCTACATGCGCAACATTGATCTACAGCCAGGGGTACGGTTCACCGTGTTGCTCCGCGCTGGGACCCTACTATTGCCAATGGACGTTTTGTAAGTGTGGGCCGTAGCACCGTTACTCGGGAACAATGGGGTCAACCTCTATTTACTAACCATGGATAAAAAACAAAAATTAATTATTTTATCTGCCATTGTAATTTTAGCTGGTTTTAGTTTTCTGTTTTCAGCTGGCCAAACTTATGCTTATAGTGGCACTTTCACTTCTTCAGCCATAGATACCGGCCAGAATTCGGATTTCACGACTTTGAATTTTACGATTACTGAGCCGGCTAATACTGATTTGAATTTTCAATTGAGGTCTGCTGCTACTTCGGATGGATTAGCAGCCGCCACCTGGTACGGTCCAACCGGAACCTCAGATTATTACACAACCTCAGGAACAGCTATCAATTCAGTTCACGACGGTTATAGATGGATTCAGTATAAGGCATATTTTTCCGCAGATGACTCAAATGTCCCAAGTCTATCAGATATAACTATTAACTATACCTATTATGCTGTCGGTACCTATAATCTTATTTCCTCACCCTATGACACTTCTGATCTAACCAATGCTCTGGCTAAGATTCAATGGACAGAGAATTTGCCATCAGGTACCGAAATTAAATTTCAATTGAGAACCGCGCCTGATGTTTCCGGTTCTCCCGGCACCTGGTCAGACTGGTGCGGCCCTGACAATGGCGGAGCAGGTTGTTCAACTACCACTTACTTTACTGATCCTACTGGCGGAGAAACAGTTGATGCTATGTTTAAAGACGGAGTTGATGACCAATGGATTCAATATAAAGCTTTTTTGGAGGTAATTACAGCTGGCCACCAAACTCCGACTTTATCTGATGTTACTCTCCAATATGTGGTTAATGCCCCACCCGAATTTGACGCCACCTATGAAAATAACGGAGTTTTAGCTTCCCAGATTGGGGCTGGCCAAACCAACGAAGTAAAAGTAGAAATTAAATACAAAATTAAAGATACCGACACCACTTCAGGAACCAATTCCCCAAACTATGTCACGGCTACTTTTAAATACTCTTTAGACGGAGGTAGCACCTGGAGCGGTACCATAGATTCCAGCTATATCACTTATGGAGATGCCCCTTCAGGCGGAGAAGTCACTAACTCTTATGGAGACAGCCACATGGAAAACAAGGTCTTAAAAGACAGTTATCTTATCTACACTGCCTACTGGGATGCTAAATCTCAATTAGGAGCTAATACCTATGTTACTAACGCCGAAATGAGAGTAACCATTAATGACAATGAAGCTGCCCACAATACCGCCACAGCTGATTCTGCCAACTTTATTTTAGACACTAAGAATCCTTTAATTTCCTTTAATATTGATGCTAGGGATTCTATCCCGCCTAATACTCCTGGCACTTTAAATATTTCAGCTTCCGATGATTCCTCTATCCAGATGATGCTCTCTAATAACTCCGATTTCACGGCCGATGATTTAAATACTGATTCGGGAACTTGGATCACTTTTGTCACTACCAAATCCTGGAAATTGGCTACGGAGCAAACCACGGTTTATTTAAAAATTAGGGATCAATATGGTAATCAATCAACTGCCAACCAAATTCCTCCCAGAAAACCTTCTAATCTCTTTTGGCGAGATATTTCCAATCCAGATCCGGAAGTTAATAACTATCGAATCTTTATTGCCTGGGGAGCAATTCCTAATCCCAACCCCGGTTTTAAGCATTACAAACTTTGGTATACCACTGAATCAGCTGATGGAACCTATTCCTTAGCTCAGACAATCACCAGTCGAGCAACTAATTACTTCATTGCTGGTGCCCCAACCAATGATCCTCCTTTGAATAATGAATTAACTTCCAGTTCGACCTATTGGTTTAAAATCTATTCTGAAGATTTAAATGATAATACTTCTCAATGGTCAGCAGTTGTTCCTTCAGAAGGAGATAAACCTGATGGAGCAGGTGGAGCGGATATTTTGCCACCAGCTATTTCTGATGTCTCGGTCTCCGATATTAATACCGTCTTTGCCACTATTAACTGGACAACTGATGAATTAGCTAATTCCACTGTTGGTTATTACCAAGAAAGTTCTGCCCTGCTACCCTGTTATCTCAATTATTCTTGTGAAAAGGGGTTGCCGAGCTATGTTATTTCTCATTTAGTTGTCATCACTGATTTAAATCCTAATACCACTTATTATTACCGAGTGAGATCAGCTGATGCCGCTAGCTCGGTTAATACCTCGGATTGGATCCAGGGTCCTTCTTCTTTTACCACCAATCCTGGACCAGTTATCTCTGGAAGTACTGTTTCTTCAGTCACTAATTATTCTGCTACCATCACCTGGCTGACCGATATTGTTGCTAACTCCTCAGTGACTTATTCTTCCAATTCTGATTTATCGAATTCATTGACTAAGATTATAGATACCGAGACGCCGGTTACCAATCACTCAGTGACCATTACTGAATATGGAGGTAATCCCTTAAATCCTGGAACCAGATATTGGTACTATGTTGAATCAACTGAAAGCGGTAATACCGCTACTGATAATAATGGAGGAGAATATTATTCTTTTAAAACCACCCAGGATACCACTTCTCCCACTATTACCTTTAATCGAACCACCGATGTCAGAAACCTTTCTTCAGCTTCAGTAGATATTGTTTTTATTACTAATGAATATGCGACAGGTAAGGTAAATTATGGTACCACTGACAGCTATGGTTCTTCAGAAACAGAATCTAATTACAATCTAAATCATTTAATCAGCCTCTCTGGTTTAAATCCTGGTCAGACCTATCACTTCCAGATTCAAGCCACTGACCAAAACTCAAACACTATTTCTACTTCTGATTATACTTTCACCACTTTACAACCTACTGATACCACTCCACCAACCATTTCTAATCTTTCCTGCCCGGTCACCTCAGTCACTTCTTTCACTGCCACCATTACCTGGACAACCAATGAATTATCCAATTCTCTGGTTGATTACGGTTCGACCACAGGTTATGGATTTACTCAAGGCAATTCAGCTGACAGCGAAACTGACCACTCTGTCACCTTAGTCGGATTATCTCCTTCAGCCTCATATTATCTCCAGGCAAAATCCCAGGATGTAGCCGGCAATACGGTTACCTCTCCCTGCGCCACGGCCTTTACTACTTCTGAAGCTCCTCCGCCACCACCTGAAGGAGATACCACACCTCCAACTATTACCTTTGATTCTCAGACTGGTATAACCAATATTACTTCCAATTCAGCTAAAATTTCCTGGACTACTGACGAAGCTTCTGATTCCACCATTGGCTATTCAACTTCTCAGGGCGTCTTTACCTTTGAGCAAGGCTCAGCTAGTTTAGTTACTTCCCATCAGGTGACTTTAGTTAATCTTTCTCAAAACACAACTTATTATTTCAGAATCAAATCAACTGACCAATACGGAAATCGAGCCACTGACGATAATTCTGGTCAAAGCTACGCTTTTATTACTTCCTCAGGAGCAGATACAGTACCACCAATTATTTCCAAGGTTGCTTCTTCTGGTATTTCTATCACTCAGGCGACCATCACCTGGACCACCGATGAAAATGCCAACTCTTTGGTTGATTATGGTATTACTACCTCTTATGGCTCTACCATTGGTAATACATCAGAAAGAGTCACTTCTCATACAGTTATCCTGAGCGGCTTAGCCGGCCAGACCAAATATTATTTCCGGGTGAGATCAAGCGATACCAATTCTAATCAAGCAATTGATGATAATAACGGTGCAGGCTACACCTTTACCACCATCTCTGACACTACTGCTCCGACTATTTCCAATGTTACCACCGCCGTGATTAAAGATGTTTCAGCCGTTGTTACTTGGCAGACAGATGAGTTATCTACTTCCCAGGTAGCTTACGGAACTACGATTTCTTATGGTAGTTTGACCGCTGAAGATACTACTTTAACTATCCAACATTCAGTAACCATCAGTGGTTTGACTAAAGAAACAACCTACTATTACAAAGTAATTTCTAAAGATGCCTCAAATAATTCAGCCCAGAATGATAATTCGGGTCAAGGATACACCTTTACTACTACCAAAACTCCAGGTGAAGTTATCACCATCGTAAGTGGAGGAGGAGGTGGAGGTGGAGGAGGAACAGTTATTGATACTTGGCCGCCCCAAATCAGCCAGGTTGAAGTATCTAATATTACTCGCAATTCAGCTACTATTTCTTGGAAAACCGGTGAAATAAGTTCTTCTCTGGTTTCTTACGGAAATAACACTAATTATGGTAGTTTAGAAGGCAACGCTGAAGAGAAAGTAACTAATCACCAAGTCGTTTTATCCAACCTTGTTTCTGGAACCACTTATCATTTCAAGGTAATGTCTTTTGACTCCGCCGGCAACAAAGGCGCTTTCACTGACCAGACCTTTACCACCTTAGAAGTTCCACCAGAAGAATTAGCCCCTCTCCAAGAAGAGATAACAGGTCTTTTTAGCACTTTTAACGCGGCTAGTATTGGTGAGGCCTTTAATGAAATAGCAGAAAGAATGGTCTCTGCCCCATCTATTACTGGAGAATATCCTCAGGTTGAAGTCAACCAGACAACTGCTAAGATTTCCTGGTTGACCGATAAGAAAGCTAACTCTTTAGTAGCTTATGCTCCGGAAGATAAATATGATCCAACTAAAGACGAACCATATAGTATAATTTCTGGTTATCCAGACGAAATGGTTACCTTCCACCAGGTTGAAATCACCGGTCTTGAACCAGCCACCATATATTATTACCAGGTTAGGTCAAAATCATTAGTCGGATCCACTGCTAAAAGTGAGAGCAAAACCTTCGAAACTTTAAGTCTGAAATTAGAAATCTCTGATATTACTTTACAAATAATAACTGAAAGCGAAGTGACTATTTCTTGGAGAACAAACTTACCATCAGCAACAAAGATTGATTATACTAATTTAAGAACCGGAGAAAAGAAAGAATTGGAAGATATTTCCTTTCTTAGAGAGCATACCATTTCCTTGAAACAACTGGAATCAAACACCGATTATTCTTTCTTTATCAAAGCTACAGATGAGACAGGTAATGAAGCCATCTCTCCAACCTTGACTTTCTCCACTGGCAAAGACACCGTTCCTCCGGAGATTTCCCAGGTTAGAACTTCAGCTGCCATTTCTCCCCGAGGAGACACTGTTCAGACAATCATTATCTGGCTGACCAACGAATTCTCGAGCTCAAGGGTTTACTATCTTGAAGGAGTAACCTGGAGAGAAGAATTGGTAAAATCTACTCCCTTAGATAAAACCTTGGTTCAAAAACATACGGTAGTCATCCCCGTCCTTAAACCGGGCCAGGTCTATGGATTTAGAGTGGAATCAATAGATCCTTCAGAAAATGTCGCCATTTCAAAAGATTATACCCTGCTTACTCCTCAGCAAAGGAGAACAATCGTTCAGATTATGATTTCCCAATTTGGACAAATCTTCGGCTGGGTTAAGAGACTGGGAATTTAGATGTAAGGTGTAAGATGGGAGATGTAAGATGTAAGCTTTATGAAGAAAATAGAAAAAGTTGAAGACTTGGATGTTTATCAAAAACTGTGTAATTTAGTGATTGAAATTCATGAATTAACTTTGACATTTCCAAAGTTCGAAATATATGAATTAGGTTCTCAGTTGAGGAGATCATCTAATTCGGCGCCTGCGAATTTAGCCGAAGGATTTAATAATAAACATATTAATATTTATCTTGAAGGGATAAGCTGAGCTCAAGCTGAGATTAGAGAAACTAAACATCACTTAAATATAGCCTACAAAAAGCGATATTTAACCAGAGAAAAACTTCAATATTTCCTGACCAGTTATGAAGAATGTAGTAAAACGCTAAAAGGCCTTAAAAAATCACTAGAAAGGTATATTTAATTGGAACTTGTATCTTATATCTTTTACCTTACATCTTAGTATGAAAAAGATATTAATTGTCGAAGATGACCAATTTTTAATGGATATTTATGCCACCAAATTAAGGGAGGAAGGATTTGAGGTAAAAGAGGCAACTAATGGAGAGATGGCTTTTGATAAATTGAGAGAAAGCCAGCCGGATTTGATTCTCTTAGATATCATTTTACCAATGAGGGAGGGATTTGAGATATTAAAAGAAATAAAGCAGGATGAGAAATTAAAAAATTTGCCAGTAATCATCATCTCCAACCTCAGCCAGAGAGAGGATATAAAAAAAGGTTTATCTTTGGGAGCAGTTAAATATTTAGTCAAGGCAGATTATACTCCCGCCCAAATAGTTAAAGAAATAAAGAAGATTTGCAAATAATGGAACCAATAATTAAAGTTAAAAATTTGTCAGTGATTTATAATTTAGGAAAGAGTAATGAGGCCGTAGCCTTAGACGATGTTAGTTTGGAGATTTATTCTGGAGAATACATTATTTTTTATGGTCCCTCAGGTTGCGGAAAGTCAACTTTGCTTTATTGCCTGGCCGGGTTGGAAACTCCAACCCGAGGACAAATTCTTGTTTACGGTAAAGCACTTTCAGAGTTAAGTCAGGAGGAAATGGTGAGCCACCGAAGATTGAAAATCGGGATGGTCTTTCAGGCTTACAATTTGATTCCCACTTTGAGAGTTTTAGATAATGTGCTTTTACCAAACATCTTCGGAGGTTTAATTCCGGGAGTGAGTTCAGAGAAGGCAGAATCCTTACTAAAAAAAATGGCAATAGAGACGTTAGCCAACCGTTATCCTCCTGAACTTTCGGGAGGTCAACAGCAAAGGGTAGCCATCGCCAGAGCCCTAATTTATGATCCCCAAATTTTATTAGCGGATGAGCCGGTGGGAAATTTAGATTCAGTTTCAGCAAAGATTGTCATGGATACCCTAAGCGAAATAAATGAAAAGCTTACTAAAACTGTAATTTTAGTTACCCATGATCCCTTTTATTTAGATTACGCTCATCGAGTCTTCCACATGAAAGATGGAAGAATTATCAGGGAGGTGACCAATCCCAAAAGAAAACAAATTGGCCCCTTTGAGGAAATGAGAGTAATCAGGAAGGCTCCTCTTAGGATAAAACCCCTTTTGCAGCCGAGAGCCTTTGCTCAGTATCTTTTAACTTCTTTTGATAGGCCGGTGATTAGAAGATTAGAAAGGGGAATTAAAAAGAGAATGTTTGGGAAAATTACCGAAGCCCAATTTAGGAAAATTTTAGATAGACCATTTGAAAAAGGAGGAGTAGGACTTTATCGTCAGACAGCCGAAAGCTTTAGCCAGAAAATAGAAAGGGTGCTATCCGAAAGCGAATTTTTGAAAGAGGAAATTCCAACGGAGCAGCCCTTGGCCGAAATTGATATTAGAGTGAGGAATTTGAGAAAATTTCTCTTAGAAAGCTGGGAGGGTTCCCTAAAGAAAGAAGAAGAATTGAATAGATTGGATAACTTCATTAGATTGAGGTTGGAAGGAAAAATCGACGGAAAGGAATTTCAAAGACGCCTTGACCTTCCTTTCAAGGGGGGAGGGGTGGGATTGAACAGGAGAACGGCCAGAAATTTTTCTCGGAAATTAGAATTAACTTTATTAAGATAATATGGATTTAAAAAACTTAATTAAACTTTCTCTGAGAACGTTCACCACCAGGCCAGCCAGGACTGGATTAACCATTTCGGCAATGGGGGTTGGGATTGCGGCGATTTTAATTTTTGTTTCTCTTGGCTATGGCCTTCAAAAGACGATGTTAGAACAAATTACCACTGCCGAATCCCTTTTAACTTTGGATGTTACTACTCCCAATCCCGAAATTCTCCCCTTGACTGAAGAAAAGCTTTCCGAAATTTCTAAAATTGAAAATACGGAAGAGGTTAGTCCTTTGGCTATCTTGCCAGGCCAAATCAGTTTAGGTCCCTTAACTTCAGATACCACCTTTAATATCTGTCATCCCTCTTATTTCAGGTTAGGAGGAATTGTGACCAAAATTGGTAAACTTTTTGAAAAAGAAGATGAGAAGAAAGTGGTTATCTCTTCAGCTCTGGCCGAATCTTTGAATCTCGAAGGGGAAAAGGCAATTAATAGCGAAGTAAAAGTTAGTTTGTTTTTGACCAAAATAACTGAGACCGGAGAAGAGAGAATAGAAACGTTAGAAGTGGAGACACCTTATTCAATTTCCGGAATAATCGATGATGAAATAATTAGTTATGCCTATATTCCAACCGATACCTTAAAGGATTTGAAAATCAGCGAATTTTCTCAAATTAAAGTTAAGGTGAGTCAGGCTAAATTCATTGCCGGGGCAAACGAAAAACTCGCCCAGATGGGTTTTATAGTTTCTTCATTATCTGACACAGTGGACGAGGCAAATAAAATCTTCAGGGCAATCCAGATTATTTTAGGAGCCTTTGGAGTGGTGGCTTTGATTGTGGCCGCAATTGGAATGGCAAACACGATGACGGTTACTCTTTTGGAAAGGACAAATGAAATCGGAATTATGAAGGCAATTGGAGCTTCGAATCGAGACATTGAAAGGATGTTTTTGTTTGAATCGATGGCTATCGCCTTTTTAGGAGGAGTGGGAGGAATTGGAATAAATTTTTTAATCTCCCATTCTTTAAATGCCATCGTTAATATGTTGGCCCGGGGATTGGGAGGTCAGGCAGTATCTCTATTTTATACTCCTTCCTGGTTTATTATTTTTATTATCGTTTTTTCTACTTTAATTGGTATTCTTTCTGGAATCTTTCCAGCCAGGAGAGCAGCAAGGATGAATACTTTAGAAGCACTGAGGTATAAATAATACACTACGAATTACGAATTAGTACGAATATACGAATAAGAAAAGAAAGACGTTTCAAAACGCCTTTTTATTTTTTTTAAATAAGGTAAAATAGAAGAATGGAAAATTTAATGGAAAAAATTATATCGCTTTGTAAAAGAAGAGGATTTATTTTTCCGTCTTCAGAAATTTATAGCGGTTTTGGTTCTTGTTATGATTTTGGGCCCCTGGGAGTGGAAATGAAAAATAATATTAAAAAAGCTTGGTGGAATGAGATGACAAAAAATCATGAAAATATAGTTGGTTTAGATGCCGCAATCTTGATGTCACCGAAAATCTGGCAGGCCTCAGGCCATTTAACTGCTGGTTTTGCTGATTTGTTAGTGGAATGTAAAGGATGCCATAAAAGATTTCGCCTGGATGAGTTAAAAATAAAGAAGTGTCCAGAATGCGGTGGCCAATTAACCGAACCCAGAAAATTTAATTTAATGATGAGGACTTTGGTCGGGCCGGTTGAAGAAGAAGCAGCAACTGCCTATCTAAGAGCTGAAACCTGTCAGGGAATTTATGTCAATTTTGAAAATATTTTAAATTCAATGAGGTTGAAAATTCCCTTTGGAGTGGCTCAAATTGGAAAGAGTTTTCGAAATGAAATTACTCCCGGAGATTTCATTTATCGAACCCGAGAATTTGAACAAATGGAAATGCAATGGTTTTGTCATCCGAAGGAAGCTGAAAAATATTTTGATTATTGGCAAAAAGAAAGATTGAATTGGTACATCAATTTTGGGATTAAAAAAGAAAATTTAAGAATTAAAGAAGTTCCGGCTAAAGAAAGACCTCATTATGCCAGACAAGCTCTTGACCTGGAATATAAATTTCCTTTTGGCTGGAAAGAGATTGAAGGTATTCATAACCGGGGAGATTGGGATTTATCTAACCACTCAAAGTATTCTGGAAAAGATTTGAGATATGTCGATGAGCTTCGCTCATCTTCACCTTCGCTGCGCTCGGTTTATAATGAGGAGACGAAAGAGAAATATTTCCCTTATATTATTGAAACCTCCGGGGGAGCTGATCGATCATTTTTGGCTTTTTTGTGTGACGCTTATCAGGAAATACCAGGTGGCCGGACCAAAACTACTAAACCAACAAAAGAAGTGGAAATTTTGCTGAAATTAGATAAAAAAATTGTCCCAATTAAAGTTGCAGTTTTACCTTTGGTCAGGAACAAACCCGAATTAGTCAAAAAAGCCAAAGAAGTTTATCAATTGTTAAAACCCCATTTTACTTGCCAATATGATGAACTCGGCTCAATTGGCCGTCGTTATCGAAGAATGGACGAAATTGGAACTCCTTTTGCCTTGACTATTGATTTCGATACTTTTAAAGATGAGACCCTTACCATCCGTGACCGCGACACAATGAAACAAGAGAGAATAAAAATTTTAGATTTAGTGAAAGTTTTGAAAGAAAAACTCGAAATTTAAATGTTCAAAA
>Ga0172362_10005776_pt1 | contig 10701 bp, 12 predicted proteins | sample LakKivs1_kivu2a2_FD_114534 | JGI IMG/M metagenome (GOLD analysis project Ga0172362, IMG submission 114534) | Sediment microbial communities from Lake Kivu, Rwanda - Sediment s1_kivu2a2 | ecosystem: Environmental > Aquatic > Freshwater > Lake > Sediment | place: Rwanda: Western Province, Lake...
ACCTGGCGAGGAGATGAAGACCCCCCTGCGGGGGGGAGAAAGAAACGACCGAGGACGACGACGACGAGGACGAGGACGAGCGGGACCGGGAGCGAGAACGAGTACGAGCGCGAGACGGAAACGACCGACGACGACGACGAGGACGGGCGGAACGAGTCCACGGATTCACGAGTCAACCAGTCAACGAGTCAACGAGTCAACGAGTTCACGCCCCATGCAGGCGACGCCACCGAAAACCCGCGACGAGCTGGCCCTTTTCGTGCGGGGCCACTTCCACGTTCGCCTGCCGGGCAAGCCGATCACGCCCGGCCATTCCACGCCGCTGGAGTTCATCTGGGACGCCCTGTCGCGGCCGGGGCAGGACATGGCCGTCTGGGCCAACCGCGGCGGGCTGAAGACGTTCAGCTCGTCGGTTGTGGCGGCGATGGAGTTCCTCATCGAGCGCGGCCCGCTGCACGCCCGCGTGCTGGCCGGCAGCGAGGAGCAGGCCCGCGTCCTGTACGACTACTGGGCGATGTGGTGCAAGGAGGCCATCCGCGACCGCTGCCCCGCCGGGGCCGGGCGAAGCGTCACCATGCTGACCAACGGCGACCTGGAGCTGGTCGCGGCCTCGCAGAAGCAGGTCCGCGGCCCGAAGGTCCAGCGGCTCTTCCGCGACGAGGTCGACGAGATCGACCCGGAGGTCTACGCCGCCAGCGTCGGGATGCTGTCGCGACTGGGCGAGCTGCCCTCGCGGACCATCGACACGTCCACCTGGCACCGCGCCGGCGGGCCGATGGGCAGGCTGGTGGCAGAGGCCGACCTGCGCGGCGTCAAACTGCACAAGTGGAACATCTGGGAAGTGCTGGAGCGCTGCCCCCCGGGCCGCCACGAGCACGGCCGCGGCTGTGGAAGCTGCCGCCTCGCCCGCGCGTGCCTGGCCAAGGAGGCCGAGACCCGCGGCCGGCGCGACCCGGCCGTCGGCATCGCCGCCGAGTGCGACGGCGTGATGAGCATCGACGACGCCGTCCGCCAGTTCACCAACTGGTCGATGGAGCAGTGGCAGGCGGAGGCCGAGTGCCGCCGACCGGCCCTGCACGGGATGGTCTACGCCGCCTTCGACCGCTGCACGCACGTGCGGGCCGACCTGGCCCGCCGCGACGAACTGCCCTGCTGGCGGGCCATCGACTGGGGATACAACAACTTCGTGTGCCTGTGGATCCAGGCCGACAAGCACGGGCGAATCTACGTCGTCGACGAGCTGCACGCCTCCGGGGCGACCACGGCCGACAACGCCCGCCGCGTGCGCGCCGCCGACGACGGCCGGCGCGTCGAGGCGACATACTGCGACCCCGCCGGTGCCGGCCCCAGCGACCAGACCGGCTTCAGCGACGTGGAGGTGTTCGCCGGCTTCGGCGTCCCGTGCACGTACTCGACCACGTCGTGGGCGCGCGACGTGCACAACGGAATCAACCTGGTGCGCGCGGCGCTGCGCCCGGCCGAGGGGCCGCCGCGCCTGTTCGTCTCCGCACGCTGCCGCAGGCTCATCGAGGCATTCGAGGACTACCGCCTCCGCCAGGTCAACGGCGAGTGGGTCGACGAGCCGATCAAGCCCCAGCCGGCCGACCACGCCATGGACGCCCTGCGGTACTTCTTCGTCAACCACTGCCCGCCGCTGCGCACCGAGACGCGCGTGCTGAGCTATGTGTGAAACAGGGATGCTTTTGTATTGCCCCGGAGCTGCCAAGGGCTAGAATGCCTTACCCTTTCGGCAGATTCGGACGATAAGCCAAACGCTATGGCGCGCAGAACCAGGAAACAGCGGCAGAGCTCGCTCGGTCAGTCGCGCGCGGTACTCGACGGCATCGCCAAGGCCTTTGCCGCCGAGCCGATCATCTACGCGACAAGCACGCGGCAACGCCCAGACCTCTTCGGGGCGGTGATAGCAACCGACGTTTTGCCTGTGTTCGCGGAACACCTTGACCGAATCGGCATGCCCGAGAACCTGGCGCTGCTGTTGCACACCCACGGCGGTTCGCTGGATGCGCCGTGGCCGCTTGTCAACATGCTGAGATCGCACGTGACCGAGAATGGCAAGTTGCTGGTCTTGGTTCCCGAAGCGGCGCTAAGCGCAGGCACGCTCATTGCTCTGGGCGCTGACGAGATCTACATGGACCCGCATGCGTTCCTCAGCCCCGTCGATCCGATGAGAAGCCAGGACGTCGGCGGGAAGAAGACGCAACTGGCAACCGAAGATGTCGTGGGCTACGTGGACTTCGTGACGGCCCGCGTGGGCATCCGTGACCAGACTGCCCTCGTTGAGGCATTGAAGGAGCTGACGAAGGAGGTGCCGGCGACTGTCCTTGGGAACATCCACCGGACCTGCTCCCTGATCGAGCGCCTTAGCCGGAACATGTTGGAGCTGCATCTCACCGATGCGCGGGACAGGAAGCGGATTGAGCAGATTGTCGACATGCTCACGCACAGCCTCTTCACTCATTCGCACCTTATCCCACCTCGGGAAGCGAAGCATGTCATCGGCCTGGGAGACATGGTCAGAGACCCGTCACGTGTTCAGAGGCGGACGATGGTCAGGGCCCATTCTTTCCTGCTGAAGGAAATGCAATGCCGCGAGCCGTTTGACCCGGATGCGCTGCTGCGGGTCGCTGCTAAGCCCGCGAAGGAAGGCGGAAAGGTCGCACTTGCCGAAGTTCAGAGCACGCGGGCATTGGTCGCGAGCCGTTACGCAACCCACGCCTTCATCTCCAAGTACAGGCTATCGCGAACCGAGGCCGAGCAGATCCAGATCAAACCGATTGGCGCTTCCCGCTGGGAGCGGGTAGAATGATGGCGGAGGTGGCCCATGAGTATGACGGAGACAGGTCTGGTAGCTGACGTCGGGCGGTCCGGCACCACCGGTACGGTGCCGCGCACCGAGGAACTGTTGACTGTGCCGGCCTCTGAGGCGCCGATCGAGGTGCTGGAGCCGGACGTCGAGGAAGTCCTTCCGGACGTGCTGGAGGAAGGCGATGTCTGGATGTACACCGACGAAGCCCAGCGCGAGCTGGCGGAAGCCGAACGGGACGTACGGGCGGGTAAGGTGACAAGGTTCGCCGACATTGGCGACCTCCTCGCGGACCTTCACGCGTGAGTGCATGATCCGCCATGCGCATAGTCGGACGGACGGAGCGCTTCAAGAAGATGTACAAGCGGCTCTCTCCTCCGGACAGGGCCCGGGTTGACGCGGCGCTTCTGAAGCTGGCGACCGACCCCTGGCACCCGAGCCTGCGCACAGGAAAGCTGGAGCCCAAGGAAAGAGGAATCTGGTACTGTCGGGCGAGCCGGACGCTGCGAATCATGTTCTCCCTCGACGGTGACGACGCCACGCTGCGGACTGTAGGCCCCCACAGCATCCTGGACCGCTGAACGCCCCGCTCGTTCCCTGCCCGATGCTCCCAGGTCAACGGCGAGTGGGTCGACGAGCCGATCAAGCCCCAGCCGGCCGACCACGCCATGGACGCCCTGCGGTACTTCTTCGTCAACCACTGCCCGCCGCTGCGGACGGAAACCCGCGTGCTGAGCTACGTGTGAAAAGGCGGCAGGCCCGAGATCGGTCCGATCGGTCGGATCGGTCCGATCCGTCAGATCGGTCAGACAGCAGGAGAGACCATGCCCGAGACATTCAACCCATTCGAGGCCGGCGAGCTGTACCGCCGGCACGCGGCGCGCTGGCAGCTCGAGACCGACGCGGCTGAGATGACGCTCGACGTGCTGGCCGGCGGGCAGTACCTGCCGCGGTTCAGCGCCCGCGAGCACGCCGACGACTACGCCTACCGGCGGAGCATGTGCGTGCCGCTGGACATGTGCCGCGACGGCGTCCGCATCCGCGTGGACAACCTGTGGCGCACGCCGCCGCGACGCAGCGTGGATGCCTCCAGCCGCCACCGCGACATCCTCCTGCCGCTGCTGGGCGACTGCGACGGCGAGGGCACCGGCCTCGACGAGTTCATGCGCCGCGCCGTATGGCAGCACTACGTCACCGGCGTGGACATCGTCGCACAGATGCCGGAGCTTCCCGACGGCGCGGCGGTGCGCAGCCGCGGCGAACTGGTCCGCCGCCGCCTGCTGCCCTACTTCCTCCAGTTCGGCCCGCTGGACCGCCTGGATTGGGCCTGCGGCGGCTCGCGAGGCTTCCTGTGGGCGCGCTACTGCCTCGGCCGCGCCAGCAGCGGCGACGAGCTGGCCGCCGCGCCCGACGCGACGGATTTTCTCACGCTGACGGCCGGCGGCTGGCGCCTGTGGCGCGCCGAGTCGCCCCCGGCCGGCGGCGACGGCGGCGAGAGTGAGCCGCCGCGCGTGGTGCTGCTCCGCGAGGGCGCCCACGCGCTGGGCCGCCCGCCCATCGTCAAGCTCTACTTCGCCGAGAGCGCCAAGAGCGGCCAGGGCGGCGTGCCGCTGAGCCTGCTGACGCGCCCCGCCGTCGTCGCCCGCGTCGCCATGAACCTCAAGAGCCAGGCCGACGCGGAGCTGCTGGCGGCCGTGCCGCGATGGCTCGCCACAGGCTTTCAGAAGGGCGAGCTGCCCGAGGCCTACGGCGGCGGGATGCTGATTGCCGCGCAGGACCCCAAGGCCGCGCTGGCCGTGGTGCAGGGGGCCGTCAGCCACATCGCCGAGAAACGCGCGTGGCTGATGCTGTACCTCGGCGAGATCCTGCGGCTGTTGAAGTTCCGCGGCGGCATGGCCGAGGTCGAGGCCAACAGCGGCAGCGGCCTGAAGCTCGCACTGGAGCGAACCGACCTGGACAACGAGCTTCGCGCCACGGCCGCTCAGTGCGAGCGGGCCGAGCTGGAGATGATGCGCCAGGCCGTCGTGCTGGCCACCGGCGAGACGATCCCGCCGGACCGCGCAGCCGAGACGCTCGGCTACGCGGTGGCGTACAACCGCGACTTCGTGCTGGAGCCTGCCGGCGAGATGCTCGACAACATCCGCAAGTGGGTGGCCGACTGCGCCCCGCTGGCCGGACGCATGGACGAGATCACCCGCGAACTGGCCCGCCAGCTCGCCAACATCCTCGCCCGCGACGGCTCCCCCCAGCACCGCAAGATGGCCGAGCAGATCGACTCCGCGGAGCTGGACGATGCAGCCCGTAGCCCGTAGCCGGTAGCCGGTAGCCCGTAGCCCGTAGCCGGGAGCCCGTAGCCCGGAACCCGGAACCCGGAGCCCGGAACCGGGAACCGGGAACCCGGAACGCGGAACCAGGAACCGGGAACCCGTAGGCCGGAGCCGGGAACACGGAGCTCGGCACAGGGCGGGCCGCTGGAAGCTGGTACCTGAAAGCTGGAAGCTGGTAGCTGGAAGCTGGAGGCTGGAAGCTGGCCATGCTCATCGCCCACGTCAGCTTGACGCCGCAGGAGGGGGCGGTGTGGGCCGCGGCCGCGGCGTTCCGCGAGGCCGGCTTCGAGAGCTTCTGCATCGCCCCCGAAAGCTACGACGGCGGGCGGACGATGGCGACCGACTACCGCTGCCCGCCGCCGCCCGACGCGGCCGAGCGGCTGGCCCGCGCCGACGTGGTCTTCTGCCACGACGGCTGGGCGTATCGCGAGAGCTGGTATCCGCGCGGCGCGGCCACGGTGGCCTGGTACCACTCGCCGCCGGGGCGCGCCAGCCGCGCGGCACAGGCCGACGGCTGGCCGTGGGCGTCCGACGGCGGCCCGGCCGGGCGGCACTACGCCTCCGCGAGCGTGCTGCCGCTGCTGGTGCCGCTGGATCACGAGTGGTACCGCCCGGCCGACAAGCCGCTCGATTGCGTGCGGATCGCCTGCCGCGTCGAGCACCGCGACGCGCTGGCCGGACTGTGCGGCGGGCACGGCACGCCCTGCGAGACAGTCGTTCTCGACGGGCTGGGTCTGCGCCAACGGCTGGGCGTGCTGGCGGCGGCGCACGTGGCCGTCGGCGACCTGGCCGGACGCTCATGCGGCCTGGCCGAGCTGGAGGCGCTGGCCGCCGGCTGCGTCGTCGTGGCCGACCCCGATGGGCTTTCGGCCTGGAACACCCAGCGGGCGACCGGCGGCTGCGGGCATCCGTTCGAAGTGGCCGGCGCGGCCGCGATGCGGCGGACCCTCGAGCGGCTGGCGGCGATGGGGCCGGAGCTTCTGGCCCATCTCGGCCGGCGCAGCCGCGCCTGGCTGCTCGACGCCTGGCAGCCGGCGGAGATGATCGAGCGGAACTTCCGCCCGCTGATGGAAGAGGCGATAAGGAAGCGGTCAGCGATCAGCGACCGCCGACAGGCGGGCTGATGGCTGGAAGCTGGTAGCTGGAAGCTGGAAGCTGGAAGTCTTTCGTAACCCCATTCACAGAGGATCCCATGTACGACGAATTCGAGATGAGCCTGGCTGCGCCGCCGGAAGATGCGGCCAGTCGGGCGGCGGGGGCCTCGCACCAGGCCCTTGCCGCGGGCGAGGCGGACGCCTCGCCGGAGTCGCTCGGCGGGTCGGAGGCGGCGTTCGTGCCTCGCGCCGAGTTTCACAGGGTTGTCGGCCAGCGGCAGGCGGCCAAGGAGAAGGCCCGCCAGCTCGCGGCGCAGGTCGAGGGTCTGCTGGAGCGGCTGAGAGCCGCCCCCGAAGAGGCGGAGCTGCGCGAGTTCCGGGACTGGAAGGCGCAGCGTTCCGCCGGGGCGGACGGCCCGGACGGGCCGCCCGTCGCCGGAGGCGATGGCGGCGCGGAGGCCGACGACGTGGGCGCCATCGAGGGGCGCGTTCGAGGGCCGCTGGAGCAGCGGCTGGCCGCGTTGCGCGCGGCGAACGACGCGGCCCGGCGGCGCCTGGCGGACCTGCTGCGCGACCAGGAGCTTCGTGCCGCGGCCGGGCGGGCGGGGGCGATCAACCCGGACCAGGTTGTCGCCCTGCTGCGCGACCGCGTGCGCATCGAGGCGGGGCCGGACGGCCGCGTCGAGATGCGTCTGCTCGACGCCGACGGCCAGCCGGCCGGCGAAGGCGACGGCGGCGGAGGTCCGCCGGGCCTTCAGCGGTTCGTGGAGGCGTTCCTGGCGGCCGAGGAGAACGCCAACCTTGTGCGGTGCAGTGTGGCCCCCGGCAGCGGCGCCAGGCAGGCCGGCGGGCCGGGTCCCTACGTTCCCACCGTTCCCCGCACGCGGGCGGAGTTCCTGGCACTTCCGCCCGAGCAGCGGCTGGCTGCCGCCCATCGCATGACGCGGCAGCAGCGCGACGAGCTGCTCGGACGGTCCGCCGCGCCGGGCGGGGGATACCTGTAACCTCAAGGAGAATCGTTCATGGCTCTTACCACAACCACCACGCTCGACGCGTGGGTGCCCACCGAGCTGATCGCCGCCGACGTGCTGCAGGAGGTCCGGCCGAACATCGTCGTGGCCAACCTCGTGCAGCGCGAGTTTCTCGGCAGCGGCCGCGGCAAGGTGTGGCAGCAGACGCAGCTCCCCGTGACGGCGGCGGCCAACGTGGACGAGGACGCCGACATCGACGGCGGCGCCCGCACGCCGACGACGAAGGCCAGCATCACCGTCGGGGAGGTCGGGCTGTCCACGCACGTGACCGACCTGGCGATCGAGACGGCCGTCGTCGGCGACCTGGCCGTGTGGGCCCGCTCCAGCGGGCGGGCGATCGCCCAGAAGGTCGACGGCGACCTGTGCGCCCTGCTGGCGACGCTGAACAACAGCGGCTCTGGCCCGGTCGGCAGCACCGGCGTGGACCTGACGATCGCCGACTTCATCGAGGCGATCTACACGCTGGAGGTCAACAACGCCCCCGGCCAGCCGGTGTGCGTGCTGCACCCCGTCCAGAAGATGGACCTGTTCAACGCCCTGACGGACACGTCCAACAACGCGGCGGTGTTCACGAACCTGCCGGAGCTGGTCCGCGAGGGCCGGCTGCCTCGCGGGGCCGCCACCAACGGCTTCTGGGGCGTCTTCTGCGGCGTGCCGATCTACGTGACCACGGAGGTCGACACCGCCAACAGCGGCGCCGACCGCGCCGGGGCGATGTTCGTGCCCGAGGCGATGGTGCTCGTGCAGCTCCGCCCGCTGCGGGTGGAGTACCAGCGCGACGCCTCCGCTCGCAGCACCGAGGTGATCGCCACCGTCGCCTACGGCGTCGGCGAGAACGTCGACACCTACGGCGTGCCCATCATCACCGACGCCTAGCGGCCTGCGGAGGGCCGCCGGGACCGGATGACCGGAAGACCGGAAGACCGGAGGATCGCGGGTATGCAGCAGCTCCCGTGGCCGCCGACCCGCCGGTCTCCGGTCTCCGGTCCCCGGTTCCCCGCCCAGGCCGTCCGGCCTCCACGAGTCAACGAGTCAACGGGTCAACGAATCCTCGAAGGGAAACCCATGTACGAAGACGCATTCGAGATGACCGAGCACGAGCGGCGCCAGGTGCAGGAGATCCTGGCCGACATGCAGCGCCGCGGCGGGAAGCTGACCGACTCGGCCGGCAAACCCGTCGAGTACCGCGTCCTGGGCGGGCGGCGATTCCTGGTCTGCGAGCAGGGGCGCGTGTGGCGCTACGCCCCGTCGGGCAGCCCGTGCGAGCCCGGGCGGCGCGGCGGCAGTCTCCGCCGCAACGACGCCGTCGAGATGTGGACCGGCAAGTGGCGCCGCATCGCCGACGCCGACGGGCGCAGCCACCACGACAAGTGCCTCGTGTGGGTCGCGCTCGACGCGAACATCAACGGCCGGCCGGGCATCGCCAAGATCGCCTGGTACCTCGCCGAGAAGGGCTTCCGCCACCCGCTGGAAGGGCCGGGCGAGCCGAGCGACGGGGAGCTGGCCGCGCTGGCGGGCCGGCAGGCCGAGGCGGCCGACGCCGTCGCCGCCCGCATGGCCGCCGAGGGTCTGGCCCGCGACGAGCCGGCCGCGCAGCGCGCCGATGACGCCGCCGGCGAGCCGCAGCCCGCCGCGCCCGTCGAGAAGCCCCGCAGTTCGGCCGTCAGGCTCGTCGCGATCAGGAAAGGCAAACGCCGTGGGCGTTGACCGCGTCACCGTGGAGCGTCTGGCCGGGCGGCAGATCGCCGACCTCCAGCAGACGCGCCACGTCACCGACGAGGAGAAGCGCCGCATCCGCCGCCTCCATGAGCTCGCCGCGCGCAGGGCGGCCGAACGGAAACGCAAGTGACGACACAGCCGGCGTACCTGGACATCCCGGCCTTCGTCCTGGGCAACGGCCCGACGCTGCCGGTCGGGGAGCTGGACCTGCTGGCCGGCCGCTTCACCGTCGGCGTCAACCGCATCCTGCGGAGCGGCTTCGTCCCGACGGTCGTCCTGTGGGGCGACCTGACGGTCTACCGCGACGACGGGCCGGCCATGGACGCCTCGGCGGCGCTGCTGGTCTGCGATCGGTCGGTGGCCTGCCGCGCCGCCCATGTGGGCCTGCGGGCGCTGGCCGGCGACGAGTCGCGCCGGCGCCGCCCCACGCCCTGGACGCTCCTGTGCGACGGCAACACCGGCTGCTGCGCCGCACGCTGGGCACTGTCGCTCGGCTGCCGGCCCGTGTGGCTGCTCGGCATGAGCGCCGCCCGCGAAGGCGAGCGCACGGACTTCTACGGCCGCAACCGCTGGCACGGGCGCGGGACGCTGGCCCGCATGGGGCGCGAGCTGCGGCGGCTGCTGGACGAGCATGGCCGCGACGTGCGGACCATCGACGACGGCGAGCAACTGCGGCAGGCCGCGGCGGCCGCGCCGCCGACAGACAACGAGCAACTGCGAACCACGCTGCGCCGCCTGCTGAGGCAGGGCGGCGGATAGGAGCCCGCGATGAGCCGCAAATGGGAATCGATCATCTGCTACGAGGACCGCGGCGAGGCGTTCCACACCTCGCGCTGGCGCCTGGCCGGCGTGCGCACCAAAGCCGGCGCCGCCAACAGCGACGACGGCGTCCTGTGGCTGCGCATGACGCGAGCCGGCGAGACCGCGACGGCCGAGCTGTTCAAGGCCGCCGCACTGGGCGCCGGCGACAAGGTCGCCTCCGGCTCTGCCGACGTGTCCGGCTGCGACGGCACGGCCGCGGGCGCCGCGGAGGTTTCGCTGACGGCGGCCAACGACAGCGGCCTGAGCGGGTCGTTCTGGATCCACGACTACCGCGCCGACGGCGTCTGCCCCGTGCAGGTGGCCCTGTGCACCGACGATGACCTCGACGCGCTGTGGGACGGCATCGAGTCGCTGGCGGGCTACGAGGCGACGGCCGGCTGCGCCGAGTTCATCCGCCTGGCCGGCGAGGACGTGCTGGCGCGGGTGGCGGCGATCTTCCGCGACGCCGTCGGCGGGCACGGTGCGGCCGAGGCGTGGTTCCTCACCGACGCCGCGCGGTCGCTGCCGGACCTGCGGCGCGTCGCCAATCCGGCGCAGCTTCGCCTCGCGGCCGCACACAGGGCACTCCAGATCGCCCTCGGACGCGGGCACAGGTCGGGCGGCGAGACGATGTACAGCCGCCTGCGCGACTACCACGCGGCCGAGTACGAGCGCGCGATCGCCTCCCTTGTGCTGGCGGTCCGCCCGCCCGCCGGCGGGGCGGCCGACACGGCCTGGCCGGCGGCCGTGCGCCAGGTCCGCGTGTAAGAAAGAGCAGGATGCACGGGATGCACGGGATGGCCAATGCTCAATGCCAAATGCTCAATGCCCAATACCGGGAATCGTAGGCGACAGCGCTCCGGCCAGATCTCGCGGCGGCGTTGACCCCCAGACCCCTCGTTTAG
>Ga0172362_10005777_pt1 | contig 10701 bp, 17 predicted proteins | sample LakKivs1_kivu2a2_FD_114534 | JGI IMG/M metagenome (GOLD analysis project Ga0172362, IMG submission 114534) | Sediment microbial communities from Lake Kivu, Rwanda - Sediment s1_kivu2a2 | ecosystem: Environmental > Aquatic > Freshwater > Lake > Sediment | place: Rwanda: Western Province, Lake...
GAATGTCTGTTATGAGGTGTCCGTTAAATCTTAGGGTTGTCATTTTTGAAAAGGCTAAGACAATGTTTCGTCTTTTTCTGGCTGTTTCTAAAATTTCTTTCATGAGTGGGGTTGGTGTGTCCGCGGTTCCGCTGGTTAGTGAGCCGTCGAATAGGATTAGTCCGTTGTTTATTGTTTTTGTGAGCATTGTTTGGAGCCATCGTTCTAGGAGATTTGCTATGCGTGTTGGCATCTGCAAGAGGTTTGGCGAGCTTTGATTTTGTTCATGTGGAGAGTTGAAGTATGCTCTTTGTAACGCGTTGTAGACTTCCTTTTTGTTTTCTTCTGTTATGTGGAATATGAATGGACCTAAGCGTATGTAACGATAGCTTTTGTTTTGTTTCCAGACGTTTGCGCCTCTGACGGCGATTAACATGCCTGTGGCTGTTTCGCCGATTTTCATGCTTGACGTGTCCACTGCGGCGACTATGGTTTCCTCGTGTTTAGCATGTATGGGTATGGGTTGTTGTTTAAGTTGAAGAGCTTGTAGTTGAACGTCTATGTTGTTGGTTTGTTGAAAAATCTGTTGATTTAGTTGAAATGGCTGGTTTTGCGCATGCTTGAGCGAGTGGAGGCTCAGTTCTATGAGGCGTTGGGGTAATGTTGTGTCCATGGTGGGTTGTGGAAAGTTATATTTTGGTGTTGTTGCAATAGTGTATTGTGTGTTCACCAAGATTCACCAATAGCCAATAGTTTGAGAAAGACATATTTAAGTGTTGTGCATGAACAAGATGTGCAATACAATAAACAACAAGGTGAAAAAGTGAACGGACAAGAACAGAAACCACCAATACGAGTAAAAATGAAAGTAGGCGAGATAGAATTCGAAATAGAATGCCAAGAAGACCAGCTACAAGCGACAGTGGACAAAATTCTCTCTACAGTAACAGAAAAACTAAAAGAATCGCCACTGATAAGCGAAAGGGCTGCAGCGCCGCCACGTGCGGAAACGTGCAAGGGCATAATACAGAAGCTTTGGGAAGAAGGCTGGTTCTCAGAGCCAAGAGGTCTAAATGATGTACACAATGAAATGGCAAGAAGAGGGTATCATTATGACAGGACAGCTGTGGCTCATGCGCTTATAGATCTTGTTAAAGACAATCTATTAACTCGAGATGGACCACCAAAACGATATAGATACGCACAAAAAAAGCCACCAACGCGTCAATAGTTCACTGAATTCAAAAGTTATATTATGCTAGCATGCTAGGATTTAGAAATTTCTTGGCTATATTCAAGTCTAAAGTCTAGCGGCTTGTTTCCACCTTCTATTAAAAATTTCGGTTAGTGCTTCAACAACGTTTTTGCTACTCTCTGCAGTTAGAACAATTGCGAAAGACTCTTTACTCCCTAAATCCTTCAGACTATGACCCAAAATAACTAACGAGTTTTCAGAGATTACATATCGATCATGAATATCTGTATTAGGATAATTTCTGAACTCAATCATTGAGTATTCTGTTTTGAAGTCTTGGAGTTCACGCAAAAATCTATCTCTCTCTTTATCATTGAGGTGTTCTACTCGAGTTAAAAATTCGATTGTTTTGTTCTTGATGTCTCTTAAAATGTCCAATGTTCTTACGCCACAATATGGGTCAACAATTTGCAATTTTCCTTGAAGCCCTTCTAGAATACTTTTTGATAGCATTCTCTTTGTGCTAAATTTTTGGCCCGGCTCAAAGTAAAATACTTCCGCTGAACCTTGTTTTAGTAAAGACAATAAATGGTCTTTCCCTGGTTTCATTATTTCAAAATAAATCTCGCCATTTTCATGGTAGATGTGAATCTTTCCCTTGGCTGGAGTAAAAGAGTTGTTAATTGACTTACCATCAATACTGATCTCTTTAACATCACGTATGACTGAAGCAATTTCTTCTGCAGATAATTTCTTAATTTGAAGTTTGTCTTTTGCTACCCATAAAACCCACAACCCCATTTCAAGGGGATTCTTGTAGTTATAAAAATCTGGAAGATCTGAAGTGTCTACTTCTTTAAATTTGGTTATAATGCTAACTTCCAAATCTGTCACTGTTCTTTGAAATCTTTCTCCACAAATTTCTCGCCCGAATTAGTCAAAACATATGCTTTGAGTTCATCTTTTTCTTCCGCTGCTTCCATCATATGACCTTTTGCAATATTTTTCTGAATTTTATCGGGGACATTTTGGGGAACCTTCTCTTTAGAGTCTCTAAACCCTTTTTCCAAATCCTTTACGTTAAAGGAAGAGAAGTCCTCAAAATTTTCAAGATAATAACCGATGGCAAGAGCCTTTTGAATATCATTTTTGGTTTTTTCTGTAGGATGAACTCTTTGATAAATATCTTCTTCTTGGGCATCTCAATTTTAGTTTCAGGTAGAAATTTTTCCAGTTTTGAGATTCTTTCTTCATGGTTTTCTAATATCTTTTTTAACTTCTGAATTTCCTCAATTTCTGTCATTTTTTCCTACCTAACTTACTTTTTCAACTTTCTTGTCTACTGCTTTCAATGTCGGTTCAACAAGATTAATAGGAATATAGTGGGCTACCTGTCCCTCTTCCTTTACCTGTTTTATACCTGGCTTTTTCCTTAAAGCCATCAGCCACGGTAGTAAAGAACCTTCTGGAATGCCTAATTCATTCATTAATTCTTTGTTGCCTACAGTATCAGAGGGTGCAAGTCCTGCTTCTTTAGCGTATAGCTTACCTATGAGATACAATAAAATTCGATCTTGCCCGCTTACTTTGTCCTTAACAAGAATATCAACTCTACCATCTTTTGTTATTCGGATAAATTGCTTTGCCAGGTCAAAATTTTTCTCAAGTGTACCTGAATATTCTACGGTCATTTCTTCAATTATTTTCCGCTTTAAACTTTGGCTATCTGTATTATTCATAGTCTTCATCTAATCGCTATAATGCTTGTAATATGCATAATGTCAAGCATTTAAACCTATCGTTCTCTTAGATTTCACACTCACACTTTACACATGTGAGCTAACCACCGTGTTTAGAGGATTCTGGAATCTTATATATCCTCACATCATAGTTAAAAGAAGGAGCTGTTGCATTTGCGAGCAAGTAAGCAATGCGTTAAAGCGGTGACTTTTGATCTTTGGGAAACTTTGCTTCTTGAAAGAGATGGCTGGGGCGTGAGAAGGGCATTTGCTCGGTGTCGAAATCTCGCGGATGTTTTTCAAACGCTTGGAGTTGAGGTTTCTGTTGAAAAGGTTAATTCTGCTCTGAAGGAGACGATTTCTTCGCTTTTGAAAGTTTGGGATACTAACAGAGATGTTACTCATTTAGATCAGATTCGACTTATCGTAAAACATGTGTCTGGAGGTTCCGCTGTTGCAAAAGATGAATGGATTAGCTCATTAAGTTCTGCTTATGTTTCCGGTTTCTTCGAGGTTCCTCCTTACTTGAACCCTGATGCGTACAAAGTTTTACAGTGGTTGAAGAGCCGAAAAATGCTCATTGGGCTTATATGTAATATTGGGTTAACGCCAGGATTTGCGTTGCGAAGATTTCTTGAGGATCAGGGTGTGGCGGAATATTTTGATGTTATGATTTTCTCCGATGAAGTGGGTGTTCGCAAGCCTGATCCGAGAATATTTCATTTAGCCTCTAAGAAGTTTAAGGTGAAACCCTGCGATGTGGTTCATGTGGGTGATAATTTGAAGAGTGACGTGTGGGGCGCAAAAAACGCAGGTTTTAAAGCTATATACTTTTCGTGTGTTGTGGGACGAGATAGAATTGCGGAGTCTGATCCTGCGTCAGTTGTGTCGCTTTCGAGGAAGCTTGGCAATTTAAAGGAAGAAGAGATTGTTCCTGACGCGACAGTAATATCGCTGAGTATTCTTAAAAAAGTGATTAGGGAGTTAGAAACATAGTTTAGTGGAATCTTGTTGAAGTGCTAAGCGAATAGTTCTATCCAGTTTCCGTCTGGGTCCTCTATGTATGCCCAGCGTCCGCCATTTGCTTTCATTTCCAATATCACGCGATGTCCTGCTTTTCGGGCTTCTTCTAGGGCTTTGTCCAGGTTGTCAACTTTGAAAGCTAGGTGGTCTAGTCCTTCGCCTACACTGTAGGGGGTATTGTATGGGCTGTCTTTTTCGTAATAGTTTAGTTCTAGGGTGAAGCCGCCTTCTTCGCTTTGTAGTGCAACGGTTTCTCCTTTGGTTTGTTCAAGCTTTCCTCGACCTGCGACCTTCATGCCGAGTAGTTTTGTGTAGAAGTCTATGGATTTTTGTAGATTTGTGACTCTTATTCCAACATACGCGAATTTTGCCTTCATAATCATCATCCTATCGCATATTGGTGTCTGTTTGTTTCGTTGATTTAGAATAAAAGTCTTCTTATCAGATGGAAACTGCGGTTATTTCTCTTCAGCTAGCCTGATGACCTTGCAGCATCTTCGTTCCAGATGTCCCATCAAATCTACACCTGCTCTGGCCCTTTCCTCTTCTTCTTCCAGATGCTTCTGAAGACCTACTTCCTTGACTCGCTTGTAATTATCGACTATGAATGGATACCATTCTCTCTGGTATTTTGTGTGTTCACAAGTTAGGTAAGTGTCGCATAGTAGACAGCTAGGAAGCTTCTTTTCTGCTGCGCATTTTCTATTTTCGCATGGTGCACCGCCGCCGTTCAAACACATTGGGCATTGGGCTGCAGCAAACCATTCTAATCCTTTTCTGAATTCTGCAAATTTGAAGGATTTTACTACTTGTTCAACCCAGTTATATCTCACAGTGTCAACTAGTCTTTTCAATTCTCCTGCGTTGAACTTCACTCTTCCGTTTCCATTTGGACATTGGCCACAATAAACACCGCATATTCCATAATTTCTGTTTTCCATTTCATGCCACCATTGAAAAGGAGTAGCTGATGCATCATAAAAAGGCTTGTGATTGCATCAAAAAAGACTGTCATAACCATTAAGAGTCAGCTTTTCCAGCTTTCAATTTTTTCGCAATCAAAACATTTCTTGTTATGAATGCAGATTACCCCTCTACAGTTAGGGCATCTATATTTCTCTCTTTGATTTTTGAGGAATTTGTCGATTCCATTCTTTTTTATCTCATTAAGGTTTTCAATCATGCTTATTCCAAATTTTTCCCTGTAACGGCAATCTAAACGGCTAAGTCGATGACATGGAAAATCGCCACATTCAAAACAAAATCCTATCTCACCATCCCTCAATCTTGCACAATACCCTTTAAGAAATGCACAGTTTTTCTTACGAGGACGACATCCAACACAATAAATAATTTTACCTCTTTTCCTAGGAATATTTCTTGAATAAGCCAAATAGGCACTGCAAATTCCGCAATTCATTCCACAAGGCGCAATCAAATCCCTAGCGAACTCTTTCATAGGATAGACTTGAAAATTCTTACCTCAAATATCTTTCCCAACTTGCCTTGCATCTGAGAAAATAAAATGAACAGTTATCCTTTCATGAACCATTTTTTGCCTGTAATTTTCTTTGGTGTTATTGCGCAGATTCTTAGTGCTTCCAGTTCTATCTCCCTGTTTCTTCCCGGCTTGTTCATATACGTGTCAAAGCTTTCTGGAACCCGATACTTGTCAATAAGCCTCTGCAAATAAGGAATCATCCTCTCCTTATCCTCAATTATCTCTGCCGTGCCAAACACGATTACACTCTTAAACATTGAAGCGTCTGACAAGGATTCATCCACCTCAAAACAAACATTCGCATTCCGCCTAATCGCATCCATCTTCAAACCCTTATTGCACGTGTGAAAGAATATTTTGCTATCAGCATACGCATAGCCAACAGGAACAACATAAGGCTGTCCATTTTCAAGCACAATGCCTATTCTGCCAACCCTTGCACACGCAAGAAACTGCTCAATCTCTTTCTGAGTCATTTCTTCCGCAGGCATAGTGGCTTAACCTCTTTCTTTAAGTCGGTTGTTCAGATAGAAAGATTTTATTGCGAAAAACACTAACATTCATGTCTTCAGATGATGAATTCGAGCAGGGAATGGAACTTTCCGGCTGTAATGACAGCAAAAAGGTTGCTGATGAAGTATCTTAGACTAGGGTATGTTGGGTGGATGGTTTGGTGAGGGTTTTGTTTGTGTGTTCTGGTAATGCGCATAGGAGTCCGTTGGCTGAGGCTTTGTTGAGGAAGATGAGGCGTGATTGGGTTGTGGATTCTGCTGGAATGCAAGTGACTATTCCTATTGTGGATGAGGTGAGGGAGTTTTTGAGGAGGGAAGGTGCGGAGGAGTTTTTGAAAAGTTGTCCTGAGAGTTTGGGTGGTAAGAGGCTTGGTGATTTTGATGTTATTGTGGCTATGGAGGAGGTGCATAGGGATTACGTGTTGAGCTTGTGTCCGGAGTGTGGAGATAAGGTTGTGGTGTGGAATGTTAAAGACCCATACTTTTTGGATAGAGAAAACGCTTGGAAAGTTTACGAACAAATAAAAGAAAAAGTCATAGAGCTAGCCAAGTTGTTGTAGAATTTAATGCTGTGCAGATATAACTAGGGACAAAGAAGATGGACTATCAAGTGAGGCTAAAGAATATTCCTGTGTGCGGAAAAAGCAGCAGCTACATCAACCATCATTCTGCTATACGTCATTTCGAATCTTTATGTAAAAGGTACGTCTATTTTTATTCGACTTAGCGAACCTTCATATGATGGCTGATGTGACTTCTATGTACTACTTCAAAAATTAATACAAGTATGCAAAATGGAAATCAGCCAGTATGCAGGTTACTCAGTCTTTTTATTAGTAAATTGTGGATATTTTCTAACATTCAAATTAAATTGATTACACATTCAGTTAAAACAATGTAGTTACATCAGCCATCATCTAATACATCGTTTTTTCGAAATATACATAAAGAAACAATAATATTTCGAATTGTCTTCTATAGTTTATTTGTGATTTTTATAGCTACGGAAAGTTTTAAATACACACCAATATTACCCATATTGGGGGGTAGATAGTTGAGTGAGATGTATCGAATCAAGTTTAGAAAAGGCGATTTTGAACTTGAAGTGCAAGGAGACAAAGACTGGGTAGAAAGCAAGTTTAAAGAACTAACTACTCAAGAGGTTGCAATTCCAGAAACAAAGGGAGTTGAAGCAGAAGTCACGCCTGCAACATTGGGAGAGTTCCTTGACCGAAAAGGAAATCCTTCAAAGCACACAGACACTATGGCTGTTTTTGCATACTGGCTGTTCAAAGTAGAAAAGATGGAGTCATTCAATGTGAAAGACATTATCAGTTGCTATGACAAAACAAGAAAAGCGAAACCAACCAATCCAAATCAGATCATAAACCAAAATGTTGCACGCCATGTATTTGCTGAAGCCCCAAGCGAAAAGGACAGCCTCAAAGCTTGGGTGATCACACGAACAGGGGAGGAATACGTAGAACAGATGAAATAGTGAGGCGCTATTATGTCTGAGGTTAAATCTCGCTTCAGAATTAAGAAGGGAGAAATCGAGATAGAATATGAAGGTCTCGTGAAGGATGTCAATGAACGATATAAAGAAGCTCTAGATTGGCTCAGGTCGATTACTTACGAGACAAAAGAAGAAAAAGAAGCAGAGAAAATAGGAGAAGAAGTAGAAAAGAAAAAGGGGACGCGCGGTCGAGAGCTCTGGTCTCCAGCTATTGACGATTTAATTCAAGAAGGCTTCTTTAAACTACCAAACAGAAGAGACAATAAGGCTGTGATGAAAGCATTAGAAGATAAAGCACTACCAGCGAAGGGAAAAGCTAAGGAAATTCTTCAAGCTCTTACGAGAAAGGTTCGAAGGGGCGCTCTTAAAGGAACACATGGTCCAGAAGGATGGACTTTTTGGACGGAATAAGAAATTGATATGGAGAATGCGGATTGTCTCTTGAAATTCCTGAACTTATAGGAAAAGAAAAGGAACACTATAATACGCTTAAGGACCTTTATGCATATTCTTGTGGAGAAGGAATAGCTGAAGATAGGTTATACTGTGAACTTAAAGACACCATAAGTGACTGGGACAAGATGATGGGAAGTCGAAGCAATCTTCACGCTTTCATTGAACCCTATCTCACAGCAATAAAAAAATCGGACAAAGATAGGGCAAGGAACCTTTATCTTTTTTTAAGTCCAATCTTTTTCTACATTCTTATTCTTTATGAAATGAGAAGAAGAGCATGGAGAATCGCAGTGACATGGGGCGGAATATTTTCTGAAAGAATAATTGAGACCATGTTCAAAGCAATAGACAGAAAAGATGGGTCAAATCTATGGGAAGTCATCTCCAAGGATCAATCGTTTGAAAACCGTAGCAATAGACTAAGAAAAGAGCTAGAAGAAAGACGCTTTGAAGAAGCTGATAGTTTGACAAGTTTATTGAAGAGCATCTATTTCACTAGAAGCCATAGTGGTCCTCATGATGTTCCGCCGCCTGAACCTATAGAAGCAGATATGAGTCAAAGAATATGTCTCCCAGTGTATTTCAAATATCTAAAGTGTCTCATTTTTCTGGGAATTGACTTAGCTTCCGACTTTTCAACATTCGTCTCCTTCTTTCACAACTTAGCGGAAACCCATGTTGCTCTGATATTTCCTGAGGAAGAAATTACAACTACTCCGAAGGAAGTTATAAAAGACTTGTATCGCCAAGGCTTTTTCAAGGAAGGCAAACCGCTTAAAGAAACGATTACAAGAATGGGAGAATTGGGCTTTCACTGGGATACTTCAAGAATAGCTCACGAGTTAGAATATTGGTCTAAAGGCAAAAAAGCCTTCTTGACGCGCAGTGGGAAAAAAGGAAATTACAAATATTTCGAACGCTATCCTCCAGAAGAATTCTTCAGAACAACAATTCAATATGCTTAAAACCATTAAGGGTGGTGAGAAAACAATGGCAAAGAAACTAGATGAGGTTGAAAAAATAATTACAGTTCATGAAAAGCGAATCTCAAAACTTGAAAACGCTGTATTTGCAGAAAGAGCAAAGCCTAAAGGAAAACAAGAGTTCAAAGGATTAAGTGGAGGGATTGAATACCTCATTTCGAAGGGTTTCTTGGATACTCCCAAATCAGTTAAAGAAGTTCAAGAAGAATTGAGAAAGGAAGGTTATCATTATTCATACGGATCTGCCGATAAATTGCTACGTGTTGATTTCATGACTAAATGAAAAACATTAACCAGAATAAGAGAAAACGACTTTTGGAAATACGTTATAAGAAAGTGACCCCATTCTACTTTTTTATTAACTGCCAACTTTTACCTTAATCTTTGACATAATGTCTTTCTGCATTTGCACTAAGCCAAAAGTAGTAATCTTATACTTATCATCAGCCGTCTTCACAACCATGTCACTCTTGACAAGCTCCCCAAGCCTTGCACTCATAATCTTCCCACTCTTTCCTAGCTTAGCCTGCAACTCCTCCTTCGAAACACAGTCACTCCCAACCAAACCCAAACCGAAACCCACATAACCAGCCAAAAGCCACAGCAACAAAGTCTCATTATCCGTCAACCTATCCTTACTCACAAGCAAACTTGCACCTTCCTTAGAAAAACCAATCAAACTCTCACATGCCTTAACAAGCCCCTCCAAATCCACACTCAACACAAGCCTCTTCGCAACCTCAAAAGAAGGCAAAAACTCACCAAAAAACCTATTCAAACTCAACCAAACATCCTCAACACTACCACTAAACGTCTGCTCAACATCACCAAACCTAACATGAACCGTAACAGCCTGTTTAACCTCACCCACCCATAACTCACCCATCACATCAAACTAGAAGCAGAATAGACATTTTAGTTTGTTATCTCTCCTTCCAAAAGCTTTGAAGCGTAAAGGAGAGCAGCCTTAACATCATCCTCTCTAAGCTCTGGATATTCCTTCACCACATCCTTAATGGTCATACCGCCAGCAATCAACTCTATAATCAGATACTCAGGAATCCTTGTACCCTTAATTACAGGTTTCCCAACAAGTATGTTTGGATGAACAACAATCCTATCCAACAGCTCTTTCATATCAGTCACTTCAGCAGACGTTTGAATTCCTACAATCACATGCTGTTTGGTTCTATTTTAATCATTTGTCCTCGTAACATATTTGGATCCATATCTGTGCCCTCCGAAGTCTCTGCGCACAAGAAAACCCTCACCAATTTGTCCCGACAAAGAGATTTTCCGCTGTCCAGACAAATCAGCACTGAGTCTCTATCCCTTTGTGACGCAAAAGAAAATTTCCCCCAGCACGCAAACAAGCAAGGAAACCGACCCCAAAAATCTCCCTCTTCATCGCGTCATCATATTTGGATCATATACTAGACCCGTGGGGGTAGGCTGTAGAGCACAAGAGCTCAGCCAAAACGGGACATCCTTGTCATCGCGTTATCATATTTGGATCCGAATAGACGGGCCTAAACCCGTTGCACGCACTCACGCACACGCCTAACCCATCTTGCCCCTAAGCCTAGCCAAAACATCATCCTCAATCCAACGTTCACCCTGCACAGTCAACTTAAACTCCGGCCTCGCTGGATCAGGCTTAAACACCTGCCCACGCTTAGTCATCTCATTAAGCCTAGCAGGAACCATACACTTAATCCCACTTGACTCCAAAAGCTTCGTTATTTGCGCCGCCGTGTTTTTCTTTTCCTCTGAAGTATACAATATTAAACCTATCGC
>Ga0172362_10005779_pt1 | contig 10699 bp, 8 predicted proteins | sample LakKivs1_kivu2a2_FD_114534 | JGI IMG/M metagenome (GOLD analysis project Ga0172362, IMG submission 114534) | Sediment microbial communities from Lake Kivu, Rwanda - Sediment s1_kivu2a2 | ecosystem: Environmental > Aquatic > Freshwater > Lake > Sediment | place: Rwanda: Western Province, Lake...
TCGCCGGCGATTGCCACAGGCGGGACGCCTGTGCTACCCGGCAATCTGCGGATGACATTGACTTCAACTCGCCGGTGCGATTGAGAGCAGCCCGAATCCGAATGCCTTGCCGGGGCCGATGCCCGCGAAGATTGTCTTCCTGAAAGCATCGGGATCCGCGACTGCCAACAGCCCTTCATACCGGACGGCGAGCAGGGACATCCGGTGCTCGCCGTTCTCGGTGTGCTTGATGCCCTTCAGCATGTCTTTGGGGCCGTCTTCGCGGGTGACGGACGTGGACACAATGCGGAAGCCGGCCTCTTCGGCCCTCCGGTGCAGCCACCGGAGTTGCTCGTCTTCCGCGATGATGCCCACCCGGGGGTTGTTCTTGCGGCCGGCGGGCGCCTTTTTCGCAGGGTTTGCGCGCAGGCGGAACGACAGCATCTGGCCGGCGTGGAAACGGTATTTCTCGTCGAGGTCGTCCCGGCAATCAGGATTCTTCTCCACACCGGCTTCCCCGGCATCGAGCAAGTAGCCAGGATGTGCGGCGGCAAGAGCCGACCAATCCGGCTCGACGTGCGATTGCACGTAGACGACGATCCTGCTGGTCCGGCGATCGACGTCCAGCCGCCACAGCACGCGAGGCTCCTTGGGCTGCGGGGCGTTCAGAGGCGGGAATGCCCGCATGATGGTGCGGTGCATTTCGTAAGGCCGTTGCAGTTCAATCTGGACCTGCCGCATGCGCGGGTTGAGGATCAGCCGGGAGAGGTACATAAGGTGTCCTCCTTGATCATGTCGGGTGTGAGGTCGATCCAGTCGGTCTTGACGTGCCGGATGGTGAAGCGGCGCTCTGCGAACGACAGCGGCACGTCGCAGCGCACTTCGGGCGTGGTGCCGAACTCGGCATCGAGCACGACGCGCAGGCGAACGGGGTTGCCAGCTTGATCCATGCGTGCGATCCGTTGCAGCATCGCCTCGCGCTCGGCCGGGGTGCGGGCCACCCAGCGGAGCTCGGCGAACGCCTGATCGAGGGATTGCTCCACGATGCCCGCCGGCACAGGCAGCCCCGGCACGAATGACTTGCGGCCCAGGAACAGGTGCCACACGGGCTGTTCGAGGGCGCGGAGCAGACTGGCGGCGAGGCCGGGCTCGCATTCGATGCCGACGAGGAAGTCGGCGTCCGCCAGGTAGTAGCGGGTGGACAGTTCGCACTCTTTCAGGCCGCCGCCTGCCCGCTGCACGTTCAATGCGGTGTGGTAGTCGCGCCGCAGGGAGCCTTCGCGGTTCACGCGCACGCCCATGCGGAGTGCGGTGAGGTCGTCCACCGGCTTGGTCCGCGGGCGGCCGAGTGCGGCGCACAGCAGGCCGATCACGCCGCTCTTCGATGGCTCAAGGCCAGTGTCGCGCACGGAGAACCGGCTTTGCGTGCCCCACGATTGCATGGGGCCGGCGAGGCGCAAGAGAAGTGTGCTCATTTGCCGGCCTCCTTGGTGTTGTTGAACTTCAGGCTTTTCATAACCTTCTCGATGAGCACCTGGATACTTCCGACATTCTTCAGTGACTTCAATTGGCTTCCGTCAAGCACGACGGCCCACTTGCCATCACCGACGGTGCCATACATCGCCTCGAGGCACGCCCAGTACTTTTCCAGTTGCTCTATGGACTTGGACACAAGGTCGCCGTCGCGGCCAGGCTGCACCGGCTTGACAAAGGCATTGGCGAGCGACCAGAGGCCATGCTCGCGCACCACGGCGAAGACCAGCGACGGCGGGTTCTGCGCCGCCATGCTGTTCTGCTTGCCGGTGGGGATGGCGGCGACGGCGGCCCGGATGAACGCCTCCACCGTCTTGCGCGCAAGCTCCTCGTCGCCGCCGAGGTTGCTGTTGAGTTGGTCGAGGTCGATGTTCGCATAGCGGTAGAAGCAGCCGGAGTTGAACTCGATGGTACCCATCATGCCGGCGCCGGTTTCGCCCTGGGGCTGGAGGTCGTCTACCGCGGTATAGAAGTCGAACTCCACGCCCACCTTGTTGGTGGAGATGGCGTGCGCCACCTGGCAGGCGGCATCGATGTTCTTGCCGGGGATGTCGGCGAGCATGCGCCCGAAGAGGGCGAGGTCGGCAGCCTTCCCGCCGTCGAGGAACCCGAGCACCTGCTTCTTGAGGTCGGCAGGGAACTCCTGCTTGGCAGCCTTCTTGCCCTTCCTGGTGGCTTTCCCGGCTTCATCGCCCGTGCCGGGCTTGGCGAGGGCGGCGAGGGTGTCCCAGTTTTTCTCGCAGAGGGTTGCGAGCACCTGGATCTCGTCTCTGCCGAGGAAGAGCAGGTATTGAGTTGCACCATTGTCGGTGGCAAGCCCGGCGCCGCTGAGTGCCGTCTCAACGACCGCTTGTGCTTGCTGCCGATCCCTGCCGGGCTTCTCGAGCCGCTTGGCCACCTCTTCAACCAGCAGCTTGGTGCGCCGGGCAAGGTTCTCCTCGGGGAGGAGCGCACTCTTGCCGAAGCACGTGCGGATGGAGCGCTTCAGGCACTGGCTCGATATGCGCGCCCGGCGGAAGCCGCCGAACTCGCATTCCTTCGGCGAGTTGGTGTCGTCGCGGTTGAGGCACGAGGGGGCGAAGTTCTGGAGGATGTGAAGTTCGATAAACATTGGTCAGTGCTCCTTTCGGTTCAGTTTCCTTGGTTCTTTGAGTCGTCCTCGGCAGCCGCCTCCGAGGTTCCCTGTTCGCTCGATGCCGGTGCGGTGCTTGGCGAGTTGCCCCAGAAGGCCTTCGCCCACTTGCGCTGCACGCCGCGTGTCTCGAAACCCCAGCGGCGGACGTCTGCCAAGAGCTGTGCCCAGTCGATGGGCACTTCCTTCGACTTCAGCAGCGACACGGCGTGCTGGAGGTGTGCGGGGAGGTCGTCGCGGTGGCAATTGAGGAGTGCGACGAACCGCTTCTCGATGCTTTCGCTCTTGGTTTCCCGCGCGAGCCAGGCGAAGGACGCCCCGAGGTTGGTGGGCCGGGTAGCGTCCGCCGCGCGATGCCAGCTCTTCTGGTGCAGGGCGAAGAGCGCGGCGACCACGTAGTAGGCGTCGTCCTGCCAGGGCTTGGTGTCGCTGCCCAACCAGGGTGCGACGTAGGGGTGCATCTCGGGCGCGGTGCCTGGGGGCTTGCCCAGGCCGCGCCGGAGCGCCGCGAGGGCGGCACGATTGTTGTTCCGCACCAAGCCGTCAAGAAACTCCGCAAACTTGGAGCCCTTGTCGGCACTGTCACTGGCGTTGTTCATTCTCGATCTCCTTTCCTGGATCAATTTAAGGCTGAAGGACCGTGTTGATGTCGTGACGGAAGGCAATCTCGGTTTTCGCGATCGCTTTCAGCGAGCGCGGCGAGCGTTCAAGCCCGTGGACGACATCGGCAAAGGCGTCGAGCGCGGCGTTGCGCAACTGCACCGCCCACCGGGCCGTGAGGGACGGAGCATCACCGTGCGGCAGCTCCACGATGAACTCCTTGAAGGCAGTCTCCAGCCGCGACCAGTAAATCCTCGTGGCAGCCAAGTGCTTCCACAGGTTTTTCACTTCAAGCTTCTGCTGCTTGTTGAGCTGCTTGCTCTCGTCGGGCAGGAGGGTGAGCCGCGCGAGCTTCCAACCGCTGCTCGAGAGCGTGTCGCCCACGTTTTCCGCGAGTGTCAGTGCATCATGGAGTTTCCCGACAAGCCCCGGGTCGTCCAGATACTCCAGCGGCAGCGGCAGCCGCTCGTGGCGCCAGAAATGGATAGTAGGCTGGCCGGACTCGAGCCGTTGGCCCAGCACGCAGAGCTGGAACCGACGCCGGCGATCGAGCGTGCCCTGGCGGACCAACATGGAAATGCGGTTGAAGGCGCGGGGCAGCATGAAGGGCGAATCAGCAGCGAAGTTGAGCAGGCTGTGGCTGTCGCGCCACAAGGCTCGGTCCTGGTTCAGCATCCACACCAGCAGGCCAGCCTCTTCGTCGCGGCGGTAGGCGAGCATCGGATCGGATCGGAAGTCCTCCTTCACGGCCCGCCCCTGGGCCAGGTAGCAGTTCCGCACGAAGCCAGAGGGCTCGGGCAGCAGGCGCAACCACCGGCTCTGCCACGTGAGGTATTCCAGCAGGCCGGAAGGCGTCAGCCCGTGTTCGGGCTCTCCGTTGCCGTCGCGCTCCCACGCGGGCAGGTCATCGCCGACCGTCGGGAAGTCGTCGCGGAGTCCGTTCAGGAGGTTCAGGGCGAGCGTCTGGAAAAGGTTGTCGCCTTGGAAGACGATCACCGCGCCGCGCGTCCAGGGCGAGTCCTTGGTGTGGAGCGTTTCGCTCTTGCCGGCGGATGGGGCAAACGTATGGCACACTACCGTCCACCGTGCAGCCACGGCCGGCGCAATCTCAGGGCGATCATCGTCGGTGCTGTGGTCGAACAGCGTGGCGTTGTTTTGCGCTGCGAACTCGAAAGCGAGGCGCTTGACGGGCGTCTCCTTGCGAGCTGCAAATCCTGCCTGCTGGTAGAACGGCGCAGAGGGATCAAACAGGTTGAACCTGCCGAACCAGCGGGAGAAGTAGTTGGCAAGAGCCTCGGCCTTCCAGCACCCGTGATTCCACAGGGCCTTCCACTCGGCGAGGTTTGCCGGCCCGAAGTTCCGGTGCAGGATTGCCAGCATGAGGCGGTGCAACGACACGGTGACGAGTGGCGAGGGGTCGAAGACCTCCCGTATCTCGTGCGCTCGCGCCAGCACCTCCTTCAGGCCCATTTCCTGCGGCGGACCCTTCTGCATCAGGCAGGGAATCCACTTCTCGTCCACAAGATTGAACTCTCTCATAGGCATTCCTCCTTTTCCTTTTGGCGGAAACACAGTCCCAGTTCGGGATCAAGACGCAGATCGAAGTCGCTGCATATGCCATTTGCGTCGAAGAACAGCAGCCTGTGGTGGCGGAGAAGAGCGCACTTTGCCCAGCTTGCCGGTGCGGCGGCGCCTGCGATTATGCGCGGCACCAGGCTACGGTGGGAGATGGTGAGCGAGCGCTTCAGCAGCATGAGCGAGAGGTCGCGGTCGGGAACGCAAGTGAGGTCAAGCGGGTTTCTGCCCTCCGCATCGCGGGTGGAGTGGTTTTCGTCGCCATACAGGCACACCACCGACACGGTTGGGTCCGACAGGCGAGTGAGTGCCTGAAGCGCCACATTCAACTCCGGGTTATCCTCCTCAAGCTTGCGGTTGAACTCCTCGAGGATGTCGTCCTCGTAGAGCGGCGAACGAATGCGGTTCAACTGCGCCTGCCACTCAAGGTCCTTCAGTTGCTCCACCAGGCTCTTGTACGAATCCAGGAAGGCCCGGCGAAGAGCGTCCGTGGCGCCGGGTGGGCAAGAGCGATCATCGTATGCGGCCTCAACAAGTTCCTGCACGTCGTCGGGGATGATTATCAGCGGCTTGTCTTCGAGGGCAAGCCAGGTTCGCAGCAGGATGTGCCGGTCGTAAACCGCTTCGGTTCCTCTCCCGAACTGCGGAACTCCATCATCCCCCCGGACAGGCTGGATGATCCGTAGCGAGGATTGCTGGAGGTGCCCCGGCCGCCTGCGCCGGTGCCTGTGCAGCCTCCCGGCACGTTGCAGCAACAGGTCCACCGGCGCCATCTCCGTAACCATCAGGTCGAAATCGAGGTCGAGGCTCTGCTCGATGATCTGCGTAGCTACGAGCACCGCGCGGCGTGGTCGGCGGTTCGGCTTGCCAGCTTCCGGTGGAGGTCCGAATCGTTCGACACAGCGCTTCTCGCGCTTTTCACGCTCCTCATAGAGATAGCGCGCGTGCAGCAGATCAAGCTCCTGCTCGTCTCCGCCGGTGTTGGGGAAGAACTCTTTGAGGGCCATGTACACTTCCTGTGCCCGGCCAACGGTGTTGCACACTACGGCCGCACAGCCGCCTTCTGTCAAGGCTTCATGAAGCTTGCGGCCCAGTTGGGCAAGGTCGTCAGGCACCCAGTCAAGTCGGATGGTTTTCCTGCCTGCCTCATCGCTTGCACGGAACCCCCGCGACCCGGCTTGCGTTGCCGATAGCCACGAAACGCGCGGATACGGAGAATCCTCGCTCGGATCAGCCGGGTTGCCCGCAACGCGGCCGTACGCCGCCACCAACGCTTTTCGCTTCGCCTCGGGCAACGTGGCCGACAACAGCACCACCGAGCAACCGAGCGCCGCAAGCCACTCCAGCAGGCGTTCGAGCAGCGTCGACATGTAGGCATCGTACGCGTGCACCTCATCGATTATCACCGTCTTGTGGGCGAGGCCGAAGAGCCGCACAAACACGTGCCGTGTCTGCAATACCGCGAGCAGCGCCTGGTCGATGGTGCCCACGCCGAAGGGGGCCAGCAGCCCGCGCTTGCGGTGCGTGAACCACTCGGCGGCCACGATGTTCGGCGGAGCACCGTCATGTGCCTTCGTATCATCCGCGATCTCCGCTGGGACGAGCAAAGAGCCCGGCCGCTTGCGCAGCAGATCGAACTCGGCACTCAGGGCAGCATGGCCATGCAGCAGCAGAAGGTTCAGGGCCTCGACGTCTTCGGGCGGGTACCGTCTTGCCAGGAAATCCAGCACACGGCCGAACATCTGGTTGCTCGTGGCCATCGTTGGAAGCGCGAAGTAGCATCCCCGCTGCCGCAGGGTGACGGCCCAGCAGTCGGCAAGATACAGTGCTGCTTCCGTCTTGCCTTCGCCGGTTGGAGCCTCGATGAGTACGAGCGTCGGTTCATTCAATGCCGGTGCGAGGTCGATCACGGCCTGTTGCAGCGGACGAGGCTGCTTATCGAACATGGCAGGGAAAGAAATTGGTGTCTCGGCGGGCGTCCATTGGCTCCAACACAGGCACGCAAGGGCATTGCGCGCTTTGTCCTTGGCACAGGCCGCATAGTCTGCGGGCACCGTCGGTTCGCAGGTATGCGGGAAGTACTTCTCTGTCGAGCCTATCCAGTCGGCCACGGACACCAACCCGGCGAGTGTCATGAAAAAGGCATTGTCCGGTTCACACTCGGCGCTGATCGCAGGAAGGTCACCGACACAAAAGACACCGGCTATGTGTGAAGCGATGTCCTGCCGGACATCGTTCCACCGCCCGACGCCGCGATCGTGCTGGCCAACGCCATTGATCTCGTCGGATCGGGGGAATACCCCGTGATGGCCGCCCACGGCCGTTGCGATGCGGCTCGCCAACTGCTCAGCCAGCGGCGGACGGCCTGGCGCGGCGGCGCCCAGGATACCTGGCAGCACAGATGCTGTGATCAGGCCGTGATACTCAGACGCACTTGGTGGGAAGCTGAAACCGATTGCTGCGAGCTGTTGGCGTGATGGTGCGTCCTTGCTCTGAAACCCAGGAGATGCTTTTCCTATGTCGTGCAGCGCCGCCCAGAACGAAAGCCACTTGCCTGCATCCTTCTGGTTCTTGCACCCGATGGCTGAAGCAACGGATGCTCTGCAGCCATCGCCAATGACCGTATCCCACAGGCACATCGCCACCGAGCCAACGTCGATGCAATGGTAGAGGAGCGGATGAAACGGCTCAGACTTCGCCCAGAGGCGCCTCCACGAATCCATTGCCGAGTCCTCCTCTTCGCTTCATGGCTCGCCAATATACCATTTCTACGTTCGCTGTCAAGAAGAAATTCCCGTGCTTGTGGCCCGTGCTTGGCGGTGAGCCATCTCGGGCTGGCGATCTGCCAAGGCTGCCGGCGGATCGTCAGGCCACCCAAGATGAAGGTCGCGGCTTACGCAGAAAAGTACGCACAGACTCCACGATGCGAGGGGCGGGGGCCGCGTGGGCAAGTGAGCTGCGGATGCCAATCATGAGTTCCTTTCCAAATGCACTGAACTATTTCTACGAGTTCTCGCCGCTCCTGATCCAGGAACCTCGCTCCATCCTTGAGCAGTTCAATGCCGGCGCCCTTGACGCGGGGACAGCGTTCGCGGCGTGGCGCAAGGCGCTCGACGAGGAGATCGCTGGCCAGAGGTTCCACGACTTCGCCGTGGAGCAGTTCAGCCCGATCATGGCCGCCATCGCCCAGGGAGAGGACGACGTGATGCTCTTCAGGGACGTTGACCGGCGGGTGTTTCTGCGGATCGGCGGGAAGGAAGTGGGCGTGCCGCGGTGACGCTCCGGGTGCACAGGTCGCTGCCCGAGTTTCGGTACGCGCGCCCGAGTTTCGGCTTGACAGCGGCTGGTTCATGGTGTAGACTTGCAGTGGTTGGAGGAGGACATTCGGCTCACGCCGTACCCGAGCCTGTTCCGGTGGACTTCGCCGCCGTACCGGGCCAACCCACCCTGGTCCTCCTCTCCGGTCCGTTCCCGTCTTTGTTCGTCCGGCTTCAGGAGGGGGAGGAGGACTCCATGAAAGCGTTCATCGGCGTCATGATTCTGCTCGCGTTCCATGCCTCTCCGGCTCACGCCGCCACGCTCTACGTCGGCCCCGGCGAGACCTACACCACCATCCAGTCCGCCATCGACACAGCGGCGGACGGCGACGTCGTCATCGTGCGGGACGGGACATATACGGGGACGGGGAACAGGGATATCGACTTCAAGGGTAAGGCGATACACCTGAAGTCGGAGAACGGGCCGGAAAGATGCATCGTCGATGCTCAGGGAAGCGAAGCGGAGCGCCACCGGGGCTTCATCTTTCAGTGCGAGGAAGGGCAGGGAAGCATCTTGGAGGGCTTCTCAATCATCAATGGGTATGCGAGTCAAGGCGGGGCCATCCGCTGCTACTCCTCTCCGGCCATCATCGGCAACGTCCTGCGGAATAACCGTGCCGAAAGCGTGGTTGACGGCAATGCCGAAGGGGGAGCAATATGCTCCTACTCCGGCTCACCGGTCATTAAGGACAACCAAGTGCTCTCCAATTGGGCAGAGGGTTCTGGAACCTACGCCGGCTCCAGGGGAGGCGGCATATTTGCCAGCGGTTCGGCCACCATCATCGGCAACATGATCAGCGGCAACCAAGTTCGGCCTAACAACGCCGTCACCACCAACCAGGGCGGGGGCGGCATCTATGTGTGTTCGAAGAGCACCGCGGTTATCGACAACGTGATCATGCAGAACATAGCCTCCGGCGAAGGTTACGCTTTTAGCATGACAGGGGGAGGGGGCGTATATGCAACCGCGGGAACGGTCACCGGAAACACGGTCACCGGGAATTCCGGGGGCGGCGCGGGCGGTGGCGGCCTGTACGTCACCGGCTCGGCAGTCATCTGCGAAAACCTCATCTCAGAGAACTCCTTCGGCTACGGTGGCGGCCTGTATGCAGACTCGGACTCGCGCCAAGCGCAGGTCACAAGAAACACTATAGCTGGCAATACCGCGGGTTGCGGCGGAGGGATGCACATCAGAGCCGCTACCGTTGTGTCCAACAACCTCATCATCAACAACAACTCATCGCAACAGTATGGTGCCGGAGCTTGGCTTGATGCTCAGTACGGTGCTGCCATCAGCAATTGCACCTTCGTAGGGAATGTAGCCCCTTGGGGTTCTACCGTAATGGTCGGCGGGAAGGGAACCATCAGCAACTGTATCCTGTGGGGCAACGATACAATATATGAAATCGACTGTAGTGGAAGCTGCATGGTGCGATACAGCAACGTATCAGGCGGGCGCGAGAGGGTAAGGTCGGACCCCGTTCCCAGTTTGGGTTGGGGACCGGAGAACACCGACACCGACCCGCTGTTCGCCGACTATCTCAACGGTGACTTTCACCTCAAGTCTCAGGCCGGGAGATGGGATCCCGAGGCAAGCGATGGCGCGGGCGGATGGGTTTACGACGTGGTGACTAGCCCCTGCATTGACGCTGGGGCACCGGCCGACAGCTACGCGAACGAAACACTCCCGAACGGCGGTCGGGTGAACATAGGCGCCTACGGGAATACGGATCAGGCGTCAAAGTCGCCGTGGGTTCTCAGCGTGGATTCCAGCCCGATGGGCGGACTGGGTATCACGGGCAGCGCCGCGGGGGTGACGGACTATCAGCGGCTGTGGCGCCACGGCGAAACGGTATCGCTGCGAGCCCCGATTGCCGTGGAGTTTGGTGGGACCACTTACGCCTTTCAGCAGTGGATGATAGATGAAAAGCCTTCGGCGTACCGCATGACGACGGTGCAGGTGCAAATGGACGGGCATCACGCTGCCAAGGCGATCTACGATTTCCCCAACCCCAGCGCTCTCCCGGCCGATGTGAACGGAGACTGCGTCGTCAACATTCTGGACCTGCTCGAAGTGCGGAACAAGCTCAACGCGCGCTGTTCCGACTGAAGCAGCGGTGATCGGGCGTCGGACACATGCGACAACCGACGCGGGGACGTGAACGAGGATGGGCAGATCAACGTGCTGGACCTGATCTATGCAAGGAACCGGATGGGAACCAGCCGGCCATGAATGCCGGGATGGAACAGCGTCTACTGAAAAGGAGAGATGTGATGAAAGGACTTGTTATGAAGACCGCCGCCGCACTTGCACTCGCGATGTTCTGCCTCATCATCGGCCCGCCCGCGCTGCGCGCAGAGGATATCGTCACCGAGCCGATCCTCATCTTCGGCGAGGGGCACCGTATCTTTTCCGTCGGCTACTCGCTCGACGGTACCAGAATGGTCACCGGAGGCGGGGACGGAACCGCCCGCCTGTGGGACGCCGACACGGGCGCGCCCATCCGAACCTTCACTGGGCACACTGACAGTGTCTCTTCCGTCGCCTTCTCGCCCGACGGCA
>Ga0172362_10005781_pt1 | contig 10697 bp, 9 predicted proteins | sample LakKivs1_kivu2a2_FD_114534 | JGI IMG/M metagenome (GOLD analysis project Ga0172362, IMG submission 114534) | Sediment microbial communities from Lake Kivu, Rwanda - Sediment s1_kivu2a2 | ecosystem: Environmental > Aquatic > Freshwater > Lake > Sediment | place: Rwanda: Western Province, Lake...
CGGGTGCGCTGACGGGCTCGACGTGTACTGGGACGGCCCTGACTATGCTTACGACCATTTGCGTTCCCGTGAAGCAGTTTCTTAACCTTTTTCCTTGTACCTTGTAACCTTAACCCCGAAAACCTTTTGGTTTTCGGGGTTCCTCTTTTTTATAAAAATTGATATAATAAAATCGGCTAATATAATCGGTCTCGCGGTTGCGGGATAGCGGTTTGCCAAAATTCAGGAAACTGCTTGTTCGGTTTTAAAGAGGGTGTCGCCAGTGGTGACTGTCTCATAAAAAAATCTCCGTGCGTTCGGAGTCAACCCAGATAGTCTTTTAAAAGATTATCGGTGTATTAGACGAAATCGGACAAATTATCGGGTTCGCGCTATGACGATGGCAACGTGCCGAACGTGAACTGGAACAGGTACAATGACAAGCTCAACGTGAACTGGAACAACCCTGACAATGCTAACGACAATTTGCGTTCCCGTGAGAAGTTTCCGAAATTAAAAAGAAATCCCGCTTTATCGGGATTTCTTTAATAAATACTTTATCCAGCCGTTTGCCATTTTGGAAATTTCTTGTAAATTTAATTCTATGCTTATATAATTTTTATCATTTATGATATTTAAATCTCTGCAGACTCTTATTAGTCGTTTTAAAATTTCGATTTTTATCCTTATAGAATTCAAAAGAGACAATTTGCCCTTGTTTGACTCTAGTGCTGCGGCGATAGTCAAACTTATTGCCTCCAAGCAGAAATTCTTTATTTTCGGCCAAATTCCGAACCTGTCTCTTTTGGGTATTTTTGATGATAATAAATAAAGATTTTGGTATAACTCGCAAATTTTATGCACAACCGGAATTTCGATTTTAAACCCGTTGGGGGGGGGCATTAGTAGTCATAAATTTAACAATATTAATAATTACGACGATTTAATAACCCTGGAAAACCTGTTTTTATCCTGGCGCGAATTCAAAAAAGGAAAAATAAAAAGGAAAGACGTGTTAGAATTCGAATTTAATCTCGAAGATAATCTCTTTCAATTATATCAAGAATTAAGAATAAAAACCTACAGACACTCCAATTACAGTTCATTTTACGTCCAAGACCCGAAACTGCGTCATATCCACAAGGCCGAAGTGCGCGACCGAATCGTCCATCACTTAATTTCGAAATACCTCAACCGAATTTACGACAAAACCTTTATTTTCGATTCTTATTCCTGCCGTTTAAATAAAGGAACGCATAAAGCAGTAAATCGCTTAAAACAATTCTCTTTAAAACAAAGCAAGAACAACAAGCTTAATTTCTATTATTTAAAGTGCGATATTAAAAGGTTTTTCGATAGCATAGACCACAACATCTTAACTGAAATCTTGAAGCGGAAAATCAAAGACAGGGATATTTTAGGAATAATCGCGGAAATTATCAGCAGTTTTCAAACGGAAAAAGACAAAGGTATTCCACTCGGCAATCTCACCAGCCAGTATTTTGCCAATATGTATTTGAACGAATTCGACCAGTTCGTAAAACATAGATTAAAAGCAAAATATTATCTTCGTTATACCGATGACTTTCTGATTTTAAGCAGAAACAAGGAATATTTGGAAAATCTAATTGCGCCAATACAAAACTTTCTCAAAAACCGATTGAATTTATTGCTTCATCCTGATAAGATTATGATAAGGAAATACAATCAGGGAATTGATTTTTTAGGATACGTAACCTTGCCGTATTACCGCGTATTGAGAACCAAAACCAAGCAAAGAATGCTCAAAAAGGTGAATCAGAAGAATATTCAGTCGTATTTAGGGATTTTGAAACATTGTTGTGGTTATAAATTAGAAAGAAAATTAAGAAAATTATGTTAATTGATACTCATTGCCATCTGAATTTCGAAGATTTTGAAAACGACCGAGAGCAAATCATCGGTCAATGTTTAAAAAATAATCTTTGGTTAATCAATGTAGGAGTAAATTATAAGAGTTCGCAGGAAGTAATCAGTATTGCCGAGAAATATGAAAAAGGAATATATGCTGCTGTTGCTATGCATCCTCATGATGTCGGCGGATATGAAAACAGGCCAAAAGAAGAATTTCATTACGATAAATTTTTAAAACTGGCAAAAAATAATAAAGTCGTAGCAATCGGTGAAACCGGGCTGGATTATACTTATTGCGAAAACGATGAAAAAATCCAGAAATTACAGCAGGAAGTTTTTATCAGGCACTTAGAACTGGCAAAAGAATTAAATAAACCGATTGCCATTCATTCCCGTCGTTTATTCCCCGAAATTTTGGAAATCATTCGAAATTCAAAATTCAAAATTCAAAATTCGGGCCAAGGCGTAATTCACTGTTATATGGGCCGCTGGTCTTATGCTGAAGAATATCTGAAAATGGGCTTTTATATCAGTTTCACGGGCCTGATTACTTATGCGCGGGATTATGATAAAGTAATTAAAAATACGCCCTTAGAAAGAATTTTAATTGAAACCGATGCGCCGTATCTGATACCTGTTCCATTGCGTAAAGAAGGAGAAATTGTGAGAAACGAACCGAAAAACGTGGAATACGTTGCCCGCAAAATTGCAGAAATAAAAGAAATTTCTTTTGAAAAAGTAGCTGAACAAACCACCCAAAACGCCAAAGAACTGTTTAATTTGCTATAATGTATTTATGGAATATAATCCAATAAAAATTGAACCCAAATGGCAGAAAAATTGGGAAAAGGACAAGATTGATTTCTGCGATTTAGACGAGAAGAAAGAGCCGAAATTTTACAATTTGGTAATGTTTTATTATCCATCGGGTGACAAAATTCATATCGGCCATGGCTACAATTATACCGGAGCGGATGTTTTTGGAAGATACAAAAGAATGACAGGTTTTAATGTTTTGGAGCCGATCGGCGCGGACGCTTTCGGTCTGCCTGCGGAAAATTATGCCATAAAAACAGGCGTACATCCTGCAGAAAGCACAAAAAAGAATATAGATTTTGGCAGAAAACAGCTCAAATCCCTGGGGATAATGTTTGATTGGTCAAAAGAAATAAACACCTCTTCTCCCGAATATTACAAATGGACGCAGTGGTTGTTCGAGGTTTTATACAAAAACGGGCTGGCTTACCGCGCAGAAGCACCGGTCAATTGGTGTCCGTCGTGCAAGACCGTCTTGGCGAACGAGCAGGTAAATGCCGGACTGTGCGAAAGGTGTGAAACTGAAGTCGTTCAGAAAAATTTGAAACAATGGTTTTTTAAAATTACCGCTTACGCGGAAAAGTTATTAGAAGGGCATAAACAATTAAATTGGCCGGAAAGAACCATCGCTATGCAGAAAAATTGGATTGGCCGTTCCGAAGGAACGACAGTGAAATTTTCAATTTTCAATTTTCAATTTTCAATTGGTGTGTTTACAACACGGATAGATACGATTTTCGGCGTAACCGCCCTGGTTCTGGCCCCTGAACACGAATTAGTAGAAAAGATTACTACGCCAGAGCACAAAAAAGAAGTTGATGAATATATTTCGGCAAGTAAAAAGAAATCGGAACTGGAAAGAATGGACTTTGAAAAAGAAAAAACCGGAGTTTTCACCGGCGCTTACGCAATTAATCCTTTAAACGATGAAAAGGTTCCGGTTTGGATCGGTGATTATGTGATTGCCGGTTACGGCGGAGGAGCAGTGATGTTTGTGCCAGCGCACGATAAAAGGGATTACGAATTTGCTAAAAAGTACAACATTGAAATCAAAGAGGTTATTGCAGGTGGAGATATTTCTAAAGAAGCGTATGTTGAATACGGCAAATTGGTTAATTCCGGAGAGTTTAACGAATTGAAATCTGAAGAAGCAATTAGAAAAATCACTACATGGTTGGAGAAAAATAAATTGGGCAAAAAAACAATAAATTATCGACTGCGCGATTGGCTGATTTCGCGTCAAAGATATTGGGGCGCGCCGATTCCCGTGATTTTCTGCGATAAATGTGGAGAAGTTTTGGTGCCGGAGAAGTATTTGCCAGTAATGCTGCCCAATTTAAAGGATTTCAAACCCACCAGCGAAGGAGAATCGCCACTTGCTAGGTCAAAAGAATTCGTAAATGTTAAATGTCCGCAATGCGGCGGCAATGCGAAAAGAAGCACAGAAACTATGGATACCTTTGTTTGTTCTTCCTGGTATTATTTAAGATATCTTAGCCCACATTTAGATAAAAGCGCATTCGATAAAAAACTTGTTGATAAATGGCTTCCCGTTGATCAGTATATTGGTGGAGCGGAGCACGCCTGTCTTCATTTGTTGTATTCAAGATTTATTACTAAAGTACTTTTTGATCAGAAGCTAATAAATTTCAATGAACCGTTTACGAAGCTTAATCACCAAGGAATGATTCTGGCTGCAGACGGCAGTAAAATGTCAAAATCCAAGGGGAACGTAGTTATTCCCGATAATTATATCAAGAAATACGGTGCGGATGTCTTCAGAATGTACGTATTGTTCATTGCGGCATTTGAGTGTGGCGGCACATGGAACGATAAAAGTATAATCGGAGTGTATAAATTATTGAAAAGAATTTGGACACTAATTGAAGATGAGAATAAAACCGGAAAAAATACGACCAAGAACTTGGTGCAAAAAATTAACTACGTAATCAAGAAAGTCGGAGAAGATATAAATAACTTTAAATTCAACACCGCTATTGCTGCAATAATGGAGTTTGTAAATTTTTGGTCGGAAAAAGAAAATACTCTGTCACTAAAAGATGCGGAAAATTTTCTCAAAATCCTGGCCCCGTTCTGTCCGCATATTGCAGAAGAATTGTGGTCGGAAATGGGCCATAAAAATTCGATTTTTAAGGAAAAATGGCCGGAATATGATGAAAAGCTGATAAAAAAAGAAACCATTGAAATGGTAATCCAGATTAACGGAAAAGTCAGGGATAAAATTGAAGTCAGCGCGGAAATCCCCAAAGAAGAAGCGGAAAAACTGGCATTAAACAGTGAGAAAATAAAAACCTGGCTTGAAGGAAAAACTCCTAAAGTAATAATATTTGTAAAAGGAAAATTAATTAATATTGTAATATGAAAAACATCGCGGTTTTAATTTCCGGAAACGGAACAAATTTGCAGTCAATCATTGATCACATTAAAAAAGGCAAGATAAAATGCAATTTAGCAGTGGTGATTTCCAATAAAGCAGACGCTTATGGTTTGGAGCGCGCTAAAAAAGCAAAAATTCCGGCATATTTTATTGACCATAAAGATATTCCTCGGGAAGAACACGAAAAAAAGATTATTGAGATTTTAAATAAATACAGTGTGGATTTGGTGGTTTTGGCAGGATATATGCGCATTATTACTCCGTATTTTATTGAGCAATATAAAAACCGGATAATCAATATTCATCCGGCGCTGCTTCCTGCATTTGCAGGCACTGACGGCTATGGCGATACATTCAGATACGGCTGCAAAATCGGCGGCTGCACTGTGCATTTTGTGGATTCAGGAGTAGATACGGGTCCGATAATTATTCAGAAAACAAATCCGATAAAGGAAAACGACACTTTGGAATCTTTTAAAGAACGTGGATTGAAAATTGAGCATCTGGCTTTACCTGAAGCAATTAAATTATTCTGCGAAGACAAGCTGAAAATTGAAGGAAGAAGAGTGATAATTAAAAAATAAATCTTTTCTTAAATAAAAACAACCCCGTATCAAACGGGGTGTTTTTGTGCCCGGGGAGGGAGTCGAACCCTCATGGACTTGCGTCCATACGATTTTGAGTCGTACGCGTCTGCCAGTTCCGCCACCTGGGCTTACGAAAAATAAATTAACACATTTTTATTATTTTGTGAAGTCGCAGTCTTTATTGGAGCATTTGACGTTTTTGCCGCGGGTTTCAACCAGAAGTGAGCCGCATTTCGGGCATTTTTCTCCGGTTGGTCTGTACCAAAGCGCATATTTGCACTTAGGAAACTGGTTGCAGCTGTAAAATATTTTTCCCTTTCTGGTTCTTCTTTCGGTTATTTCTCCTATTCCACATTGAGGGCATTTTACTCCTACCTGTTTTTCAATGGTTTTTGTGGTTTTGCATGTCGGGTAATTGGAACAGGCTAAAAATTTTCCGAACCTTCCGGTTTTTATCACCATGGGCGAGCCGCATTTTTCGCAGATTTCATCGGTTTTTTCCTCAATGATTTCTTTTTTAACCAAAGTGTCATATTTTTCTTTTAAAGTTTCTTCAAACGGTCTGTAAAATTTTCCCACAATCGGAACCCATTTCTTTTTTCCGTCAGCAATGCTGTCTAAATCATTTTCCATTTTCGCAGTGAAATTTATATCTACGATTTTAGGGAAATGCTCAACCAGAAGTTTATTTACCACGACTCCGATGTCAGTGGGGTACAGATATTTCAGTCGTTTTGCAACATAGCCTCTTTTCTGGATGGTTTCAAGAATCGGCGCATAAGTTGAGGGCCTGCCGATGCCGTTTTCTTCCAGTGCTTTTACCAGTGTTGCTTCAGTATAGGGCGCAGGCGGCTGGGTAAAATGCTGCAAAGGTGATATTTTTATTAAGTCCAGAACCTCGTTTTTTTCCAGCTGCGGCAGCATTATATCTTCTTTTTTCATCGGCCAGACCCTTAAAAATCCGGAGAATTTCAAAATGTTTCCGTTGGCGCGGAAGAGATAAATGTGGTTTTTGGCGCTTTTATTTGTTTCAATATCAATTGTCGTGCTGTCAAAAATAGCGGGATTCATCTGGCAGGCGATTGTCCTTTGCCAGATAAGATTATATAGGGCCCACTGGTTTTTATTAAGATACGGCTTCAGTTCTTCGGGAGTTTTTTCCGGATAAGTCGGCCTGATTGCTTCATGGGCTTCCTGTGCGCCTTTGCTTTTGGTTCTGTAAAAATTTGCTTTTACAGGCATGTATTCTTTGCCGAATTTTTCTGCAATTAAATCCCTGATTTTTGATACGGCCTGCGCTGCAAGATTTAATGAGTCGGTGCGCATATAGGTAATCAGGCCTACAGATTCCTTTTTTCCGCTGCCGATAGGTATGCCCTCATATAACTGCTGGGCAATAAACATAGTTTGTTTTGCGGAAAAGCGCAGTTTGCGCGAAGCTTCCTGCTGCAGGGTACTTGTTGTAAAGGGCGGATAAGGATTTCTTTTAGTTTCTTTTTTTTCTGTTGCAACAATTTTATATTTCAAATTTTCCAGGTCCGCAGTAATGGCTTCCGCATCGGTTTTGCTTTTTATTTCCAGTTTTAAGAGAAGCTTGCCGTCTTTTTTCAGAAGTAGCGCGGGAAATTCTTTGGCCTGGCGGTTGCGCAGCAGCGCTTCAATGCTCCAATATTCTTCGGATTTGAATTCATCTATTTCTTTCTGTCTTTCTGCGATAAGGCGCACTGCTACTGATTGCACCCTTCCTGCGGAAAGACCGCGCGCCACTTTTTTCCATAAAAGGGGAGAGAGCTTGTATCCGACGAGGCGATCTAAAATTCTGCGCGCCTGCTGTGAATCTACGAGATTTGTATCAATATGGCGCGGGTTCTGCAGTGCCTCTTCAATTGCGCTTTTGGTAATTTCGTGGAAAACAATCCTTTTCGGCTTTTCGTTTTTAAGTCCGAGTGCCTGGGTTAAATGCCAGGCAATAGCTTCTCCTTCGCGGTCTTCGTCAGTTGCCAGAATTACATCATCTGCTTTTTCCGCCCTTTCTTTTAAGAGTGTTACGACTTTGCGCGATTTGGGAATAATAATGTATTTCGGTTCGAAGTTTTTTTCCGTATCAATTGCCAGTTCTTTTTGCGGTAAATCGCGTACATGCCCGAAAGAAGGCTCCACAATGTAGTCTTTTCCTAAAAATTGTTTGATTGTTTTCGCCTTAGTGGGCGATTCAACGATAATTAGTTGCATAAAACGTAATTTCCTTTACCCAGGTTTCTTACTGCCTTTTTAAGTTCAAGCATCATCAGCGTGGCATTGACCGCTGATGTTGCCAGTCCGCTTTTTTTAATGATTTCGTCTATGTGCATGGGCTGCAGCGACATAATTGAGAAAATAATTTCTTCTTCTTTTGTTTCGGGTTTAATGTTTTTCTTTTCCGTTTTAATCAGGTGCAGAAGATTTAATTCCTCCAAGATGTCTTCAATGCAGGTAACTGCTTTTGCACCGGCCTTAATCAGCCCGTTTGTGCCTTGGGAATTTTTTTCATAAATCTGTCCGGGAACAGCGAATACTTCGCGGTTCTGCTCTAGGGCCAACCCGGCAGTAATTAATGCCCCGCTTTTTTCCGGAGCCTCTACAACTATTACGCCTAAAGATAATCCGCTGACAATCCTGTTCCTTTGCGGAAAAGTGAATTGCGTGCCCCTGGTGCCGTCGGGATATTCCGAAATCACAGCTCCTTGCCTGCTGATTTTTTCCGCAAGGTGCCAATTGGCAGGGGGGAAGAATGTTTTTTTGTCTAAGCCCGTGCCGAGCACCGCGATTGTCCTGCCTCCGGCTTCCAGTGCTGCTTCGTGCGCAAAAGTGTCAATTCCTTTTGCCAGGCCGCTGACAATGGTAATTCCCAGTTTTGCCAATTTTTCCGCAATATCAAAAGTAACCTGTTTTCCGTAAGCACTGTATTTGCGCGTTCCGACTATAGCAATTGCAGTTTTGTCAGCGTCAGTAAATTTTCCCCTGATATAAAGCTCTTTGGGTTTGCTATGGATTTCTTTGAGCATAGCAGGATATTCTTTGTCTTGTAAAGTGATTTTTCGCGCTTCCGCCGGTCTATCTATTGACATATTTATGGTATTATGCTATTATTATAAATAATAAAGAATTTTTGATTCTTTTTTAAAATATACATTCGTGTTTCTGGTCCTGCCCATCGAGTGGCGAAAGTCGAATCTTCCCTCCTTGATTTGATGAATAGCCGGTAAAGTTTTCAGGTCTTTTCGCTTTTGTGAAAAAATTTGAAACGCTCGTTGGCAGGACTAGGAGCATGAAGACAAGAGAGCAGCGATTATTTCGCATGCTCTTTTTGTTATGCCTTCCAGTTCCTTTTCTTCGGGTTTTGAAAAATTCTTTAAAACAAATTTTGTAGTATCAATTTTGGGTTTTGGGTTTTGGGTTTTGGGTTTTGGGAATATGCCGATCCTGACTCTGATAAATTGCTGCGTTTTCAGCTCGTCAATTATTGACTGCACTCCTTTGTGTCCGGCTGAACGCGAATCATTGCTGACTTTAATTGTGCCGAAAGGAAGATCAATGTCGTCATGGATTACTATTAAACGGTCTGTGCGCAAGTGATAATACTTGAGCATTTTTTTAACTTCTTTTCCCGAATTATTCATGAATGTCTGAGGCCTTAAAAAAACAATTGTTTTATCTTCGGCAAAACCCGGCTCATTCTGCATGGCGTCAATAATTCTAAATCCTATATTGTGCCTTGTTTTTTCGTATTTTTTTCCGGGGTTTCCCAGACCTGCTACGAGTTTCATAAGCTTTTTGTTTTTAATTCTATTTTGATGCTGGTTAACTTAGAATTAATTTTGTACTGTATTTTGACCGATAAAACCGGAAATGAAATTTTTTATCTGCGAAAAGTCGTCAATTCCCGCAATGGGCTTTAAAATGTAGGCATTAATTCCGCCCAGAAGCATGCTGTCGTTTATCAGCAGACGGTTTTCTTCCATATCCAGCGTGGTAAATTTAATTGTATCAAAATCAGTTTTAGAAACCAAATTCCATGCGTATTTAATATCGGTAATGTCTATATCGGTGGAGGTGTGGCTGTTGAAATTTTTCCACAGGCTTAAAATTGTAGGGAAGTCCCAGACAAAATTCAGCGCGGTGATTTTGTTTTTTAAAATATTTAAAACTTCCTGCTGTCTTTTGATGCGCGAGAAGTCGCCTTCGGGATTGTTGCGGCTGCGCAAATATTTCAGCGCGGTTTCTCCGTCAAGGTGGTGTACGCCTCTTTTTAAGGAAAAAGTTTCGTAGGAATCGTAAGGTGCGGGAAATTTCGGGTCGTAAATATCGTTTTGCACCGTAACGTCTATTCCTCCGAGCGCATCAATAATATTTTTAACTCCGTTCAGGTCAAAAACAAAATAATAATCAATATTTAAGCCGGTCACTTCTTTGATTGCGGATTCCAGTAATCTTATTCCTTCTTTTTTATCTTCGCTTGAGCCATAAAGCGCGTTGATTTTTGTATAATAATTCTGTTGGGGGAATTTGACCAGCAAGTCTCTGGGAATGGAAAAGCCGACAGGGCTCTCTCCTTTCGGGCCGCTGTTTATAATAATTATCGTATCAGTCATATTTTCTCCGTTGTATCCTTGTCCGGGTATTCCCGCAAACAAAAGATTTACCCTGCTGCCCGGAGATAAAGCAGAAGGGAAAACCAAGCCCATTGTCTGCCCTTGTGCGGCAATAAAAATTTCTCTTTTCAATGCGTTTCCCAGATAAGGAATAGAATACACGGCTGAAAAGAAAAATATTACAATCATCATTAACAGGCCGATTTTTTTTAAAACTTTTCCCAGGGCAACTTTTTGCTGTTTCGGTTCAAGTTTCGGCTTGATAACTTTATTCAGTTCTTTAAGGCCTTTTTGCATTGTTTTTTACTTTCTTTTTAACATTTGTTTTGCATTTGTTAAATTTTTTTAATTGATTTATTTTATTTATTTTTTAATTTTGGAAGAAGAAAATAA
>Ga0172362_10005782_pt1 | contig 10697 bp, 9 predicted proteins | sample LakKivs1_kivu2a2_FD_114534 | JGI IMG/M metagenome (GOLD analysis project Ga0172362, IMG submission 114534) | Sediment microbial communities from Lake Kivu, Rwanda - Sediment s1_kivu2a2 | ecosystem: Environmental > Aquatic > Freshwater > Lake > Sediment | place: Rwanda: Western Province, Lake...
AGAAGCCCCAGGAGTTCCGCGTGCTGCTGGAGACCGCCGGCCGCCCCTGGACATCCGGGCCCCAGCACGCCTGGATAGACGAGCGGCGCGTGACGCTCCGCGTCGAGCTGAAGGGCAGGCTCCGCCGCGCGGCGATCGTGATCCCGAAGAGCCCCGATTCTTCGACGCGTAAATTCTACTTCGGCGGATTCTCCTTCGTCAGCGGCGGGCGCGAGATCATTGCGGATTACTTCGGAGGCGAGCGGCCCTCGCCCGCGTGGGCGGACTCGCAGACCCTTGCGGTCGCGGACGTCGGCGGCCGGAAGCCGGAGTCGGCGCTCCTCCTCCACGAGTCGCAGCGCCTCTCGGCCAGCCGCGACCTCTCCGGCTGGGACCTCCGCCGGAGCCGCGGGATCTCGTTCAAGACCATGTCCGAGGCGGAGGGGCAACTGCACGTGGAACTGCTCGACTCGCAGGGCGGACGCGCCGCGAAGTCCTTCAGCGTGAAGCCCAGCGCGACGCGCGAGACCCAGCGGGCCGAGTTCGCGAGCTTCGCCGGCAGCATCGATCCCGCGCGGCTGTTGGGGGCGCGCTTCACGTTTGAGCCGGCGCCCGGTGATGCCGGCCGCTTCTGGCTCGACAACATCACCTTCACCGCCGCGCGCAGGATTATGGGCGTGATCGACCCCGGCTACGAGATCGTGAAGGCCGTGCAGGTGGCCGTGCCGGCCTTTCTCGGGGCGATCGCCTTCGTGACAATGATCCTCGCGCTGCGAATAGAGGAAGCTCGGCTTGTCTTCGACTGGGTTCTCAGGCAGGGGCGCGCACGGCTGAGGAAATCGCCGGGCGGCGCACCTGCCGCGTGACAGGGGGAAGCCTATATGCCCAAAGTGATCCTGGCGTACTCCGGCGGGCTGCACACGTCGGTCTGCGTGCACTGGCTGCGCCACGAAAAGAGCATGCGCGTCATCGCCGTGGCCGTGGACCTCGGCCAGAAGCAGAGCCTGCGCGACGAGGCCGACCGCGCCATCGCGGCCGGGGCCGACGCCGTGCACGTCATCGACGTGCGCGAGAGCTTCGTCAAGGACTACATCTTCAAGGCCCTCAAGGCAAACGCCCGCGGCCAGTCCGGCTACCTCCTCACCACCGCCCTCGCGCGGCCGCTGATCTGCCGCGAGCTGGTCAAGATCGCCCGCGAGGAGAACTCGAGGATCATCGCCCACGGCGCCCGGGGCAACCGCAACGACGTCATCCGGTTCAGCACGTGCATCTCCGCCCTCGCTTCCGAGATGCAGGTGATCGCCCCGCTCACGCAGTGGCGGATGAAGACACGCGAAGAGGAGATCGACTACGCCCGCCGCAACGGGATCAAGATCGAGCCGCAGCGCGAGACCGCCTTCGGCTACGACCGCAACCTCTGGGGCGCGTCCATCCGCTGCAGTGCCCTCGCCGACAGTTGGTCCGATCTCCCTCCCGAGGTTCCCTACCAACTCACCAGGAGGCCCGAGGACGCCCCGGACGAGCCGGCCTTCGTCGAGATCGGCTTTCAGCGGGGCATCCCCGTCTCACTCGGCGGCACCGAGATGAGCGGCATCAAGCTCATCGAGACGCTCAACGCCCTCGCCGGCGAGCACGGTATCGGCCGGCTCGACACCGTGGAGGATACGCTCTCCGGCATCCGCACGCGCAACATATACGAGGCCCCGGGGGCCACCGTCCTCTACGCCGCCCACGAGTCCCTCGAGCTGCTCGTGCTGCGGCGGCTGCTCGTGCGCTACAAGGAGCTGCTGGGCCGCAAGTACGCCGACCTCATCTTCAGGGGCGAATGGTTCGACGAGTTCCGCGAGTGCCTCGACGCGTTCTTCGACAAGTCGCAGCAGCGCGTCACCGGCAGCGTGCGGATGAAGCTCTACAGGGGCTCGTGCTCGGTCGTCGGCAGGAAATCGGAATACTCCCTCTTCACGCAGTCGGCCGCGGCTGTCGAGGCCGCCTCCGGCTGACCGCCGCGTACGGGAAATTGACATGGACGCGGAAATAATCTCCGTCGGGGACGAGTTGCTCCTCGGGATGATCGCGGACACGAACAGCGCGTGGCTGTCGAGCACGCTCGCGGCCCACGGCATAGCCGTCGCGCGCCACACCGCCGTCGGCGACGACCTCAACGCCGTGCAGGAGGCCGTCGAGGAAGCCACGCAGCGGGCCGGCATCGTCATCGTCAACGGCGGCATCGGGCCGACCGTCGACGACGTGACCCGCCAAGCGGTCGCAGCAGCCGCGGGCGGCGAGATGCGCCTCGATGATGACTGGCTCGCGACGATGCAGGCCAAGTTCCTCTACCGCAACATCCCGATGCCCCAGAGCAACGTCGTGCAGGCAATGATCCCCCTCAACGCCACGCTCATCAACAATCCCGTCGGCACGGCCGCGGGGTTCTTCATGAAGATCAACGGGGCCGAGGTCTCCGTCTTCCCAGGCGTGCCCGCCGAGCTCAAGGCGATGTTCGAGCACGAGTACCTCCCCCAGTTGATCCTCAGGGTGCAGACCGGCAGGGCGCTGGTCACGCGCACTCTGAAATGCTTCGGGATGCCCGAGTCGCTCATCAACGAGAAGATCGCCCACCTCATGGGCGCCGGGAAGAACCCGCAGGTGGGGCTGCTCGCGAAGGACGCCGTGATCAGCGTCAAGATCACCGCCTCCGCCGAGAACGAGCGCCTCGCGATGGCGATGATCGACCAGGCCAAGCAGGAGGTTCGCGCGATCCTCGGGCGGGCCGTCTTCGGCGATGACGACGACTGCCTGGAGACGGCGATCGCCCGCCTGCTCACCGGGCGGGGCCGCACCGTCTGCACCGCCGAGTCGTGCACCGGCGGCATCATCGCGCAGAGGCTCACGAACGTCTCCGGCAGCTCGAGGTACTTCCTCGGCGGCGTTGTCAGCTACTCGAACGGATCCAAGACGGACTTCCTCGGCGTGCCCGAGCACCTTTTCCGCGAGGTGGGGGCCGTGAGCCCCGAGGTCGCCAGGGCCATGGCCGAGGGAGTCCGACGGCGCATGGGCGCCGACTACGCCCTCGCCGTCACCGGGATCGCCGGCCCCACGGGTGGCACGCCCGACAAGCCCGTCGGCCTCGTCTACCTCGCGCTCTCGGACGCCGCCGGCACGGAAGTGCAGGAGTTGCGTCTCTCCGGCGCCCGCGACGTCATCCGGGACCGCAGCTCGAAGTTCGCGATGGAGATGCTCAGGGCGAAGCTCATCTCCGGCGGTTGACGCCGCCGCGTCACCACGGTCTTCCGCGTCTGCCGCCCAGCCACCTTCGATCGACAGCGTTGGCGCGCGTATACCTGTTTGCCAAAGGATCTCGCATGCTTCGCATCGTCGCGCTGGCATGTGCCCTTGCTGCCGGTCCGGGAGCAGAACAGCGCTCGCCGACAAGAACCGCCCCAAGCTCCTGCGGTAGCAGCGAAAGGGCACCCCGCATACCATCGAGCCTCGTTCATGCTTGAAACACAAGGCTCTTGTCAGTATACTTTTGCGTTGTTCCTGAACGAGTGCAGGCGCATTACCAACAGGAGGATCCGGTGCAGAAGTACACTGTGGCGGTCGTCGGAATCGGGATGGTGGGCGGCGAGATGCTGAAGGTGCTGCGCGAGCGCAACTTCCCGGCGAAGAAGGTCAAGGTGCTCGCCACGCGCGCCCGCAAGGAGACGATCCACGGCTACGAGTACGACGTCGAGCCGGCGTCCGAGGAGGCCTTCGAAGGCGTGGACTTCGCATTCTTCGCCGGCACCGAGGGCGCCCGCGGCGCGTCGCAGCAGTATGGCTGGCCGGCCGTCAAGCGCGGCTGCATCGTCATCGACAACGGCGACGACTTCCGCATGGACGACCGCGTGCCCCTCGTGGTGCCCGAGGTCAACGCCGAGCACCTCAGGAAGCACCAGGGGTTCATCTCGAATCCCAACTGCTCGACCATCCAGATGGTCGTCGCCCTCGCCCCGCTCCACCGCCGCGCGAAGATCAGGCGCGTCGTCGTCAACACCTTCCAGGCCGTGTCCGGCACCGGCAGGGCGGCCGTCACCGAGCTCGAAGAGCAGGTGAGGAACTGGGCCGCGGGCAAGGATATGACGCGCGAGGTCTATCCGCACCGCATCGCCTTCAACGTGATGCCGCAGGTGAGCAGCCTCAAGGACACCTTCCCCGGCTACTACGGCGAAGAGATCAAGATGATCCGCGAGCCGCGCAAAATCATGGGCCTGCCCAACCTCGCGGTGAGCGCCACCTGCGTGCGCGTGCCCGTGCTCAACGCCCACTCCGAGTCGATCAACGTGCAGTTCGAGAAGCCGATCACGGCCGACGAAGCCCGCGAAGCGCTCGCCGCAGCGCCCGGCATCAAGGTGCTCGACGACCCGGCCAAGAGCGTCTATCCCTTGGCCATCGACGCCTCCGGCAAGGACGAGGTCTTCGTGGGGCGCATCCGCAAGGACACCTCGGCGGAGAACTGTATCGACTTCTGGTGCGTGTCGGACAACATCCGCAAGGGCGCGGCTCTCAACACCATCCAGATCGCCGAGAAGATGATCGAGATGAAGCTCGTGAAGTGAGCGAGCCGCAGCAGGGAGTTCTTCCGGAGCCGCCTGCCCGGCGCAAGGGCCGGCGGCTCCGCTCGTTTCCGGAGAAGCCGCGATGAGTGATCCCGAACCGGCCGAAGGCGAATTCTCCTGCAGCAGCCCGGCCCTCACCGAGGCGTGGCACCGCGGCAAGGAAGCCGTGCGCCGCTTTTCGCCCCCCGACCAGTTTCACGCCCTCCCGGCGGCCATGCAGCGGATCGTGGCCCTTGCCGCCTACCAGTGTTTCCGCGGGATCCTCAGCCCGGCCCTCCTCGACAGGACGCACGCGAACCGCGAGGACGAACTCGTCCGCGTGCTTGCGATCGACGATCACTACACCTTCACGGGCGACAGCCTTCTCCTCCGCTGCAACTACGACAGGATCAGGCTGGCGGTGGGGGAGAGGGGCCTTCCGGCCGGGCCCGGGGCGTTCCTCGCCTACGCCGCCCTCCGCATCGCCGGGCGGCTCGCGCTGCACGTTGACAGTAAGTACGACTCGAATGCCTTCCACCTCCGCGCGATCGAGATGAAGCGCGACCTTGCCAGACCCGCAGACTCGCCCGACCGCCTCTCCCAGGCCCTCGGCGTCGCCTACGGCGTCTTCCCGGCCGAGATGTCGCTGCGGCTGGCCGACGAGCTCTTTTCCGAGCCGGTTCGGGCGGTGGGGGACCTGTTCGCCGCGCTGCTCGCCGCGGACATCGTCCGGCGGCGGGCCCTCGAGCGCCTCGAGGGGGCCGCCCGCGAGCCGCGCTTCCTCGAGGGCGCTTCGCCGGCGCTGTTCAGTTGGTACCTCTCCACGCGCGTCCTCGGCGTGACGCCGATGGAGCCCGGCTACCGCACGATCGGCGTGGCCCCCGCGCTGGGGCACCTCGCCCAGGCCTCCGGCAGCGTGCCGGCGCCCGCCGGGCACGTCACGGCGTCGTGCGAGAGCCGAGACGGGGCATTCAGGGCAGACATCGGAATTCCAGAGGGCTCGCTTGCATCAGTCTCCCTTCCTGTGTGCAGAAAATCCTACCCCCGCGTCTCCTGCAACGGCGCTGCCGTCTGGGAGGAGAACATCCCGTTGCGAGGGGGCTGCAGGGGGATCATCGACGGCGAGATCGCCGCGGGCCGCATCACGTTCCTCGTCCGCCCGGGCAGCTATGCCTTCGAGCAGATCGAGTCCTGAGCAGCTCGCGCCGGGGCGGGTCAGTCCGCCAGCTCCTTCCACACCGATACCAGCCTGAGGGCCGCGCGATCCCACGTGAAGAGCTTCGCGCGCTCGATGCCTTTCTCCGCCAGCGTGCGGCGGAGGGCGGCGTCGCCGTCGAGCTGCTCCATCTTGGCGAGGATGTCGCGCGGGTCCAGCGGGTCGACCAGCAGCCCCGCGTCGCCGACGATCTCCGGCATCGCGGAGATGTTCGACGTGAGCACCGGTGTGCCGCACGCCATCGCCTCGACGATCGGGAGCCCGAAGCCCTCGCAGAGGCTCGGAAACAGCAGCATCCTCGCGCCGGAGTAGATCGCGGGAAGCTCAGCGTCCGGCACGTAGCCCGTCAGGATCACGTCGTCCGTGAGTCCCAGCCGCTCCAGCACGTCGTGCGACTCCTGCCAGTGCTCCGTGCTCCCCGCGAGCACGAGCGAGCTTTCGAACTTCCGCGCCTTCCTCAGCCGGGCATAGGTTTCGAGCAGGAGGTTCACGTTCTTGCGCCGGGAGAACGACGATACGGCGAGGGCGTAGGGCCGCGAGACCCCGTACTTGGAGCAGACGGAGGCGACCTCGGCGTCGGGCCGCGGCGTGAACTGCTCGCCGACGCCGAGGTGATTGACCACGATGCGCTCTGCAGGGATCGAGAGCTGGCTGACGAGGTCCCGCCGCGTGCTCTCCGAGCTGGCGATCACGCGGTCGGCGCGGCGCGCGATCTCCTCGTAGCGGCGGTGCTTCTTCTCGCGGAACTTCTCGGTCGCGAGGTCGTCGCGCAGCAGCGAAAACGTGTCGTGCACGGTCACGGTGGTGGGGATCCGCGCGTAGTCCGGCAGGCGGGCGTCGCCCCCGTGGAAGACGTCGGCCGAGCGGGGGAACAGCAGCGGCTCGCACACGAAACCCACGCGGAAGTTTTCGGCACGGGGGCAGCGGAACTGGCGGCAGTGGCGCAGCCGCGAAACGCGGTAACACACCGTGTAGTCGTTGTCGCGGTCGACCTTTGCAAGTGCATCGAGCAGGTTCGACAGGCAGACGCCCACGCCCGATTTTCGCGGCGTGGCCATCGAGCTGGCGTCTATCGCTATGCGCATGTCCGTTCCGCTTCCCGTGCGCTGCTTCAGATCACGACGTAGCCCGCGCCAAGCACTTGCCTCGGCTTCGCGGCGAACTCCATCTTGATCACGGTGATGCCGACGGTCTTGTCGGGGCTTTGAGCCGGCAAGCTCCTGAGGACGATGCGGTTGGCCGTCTGCTCGAAAGCGATCGGCCTGCCGGAGTCGAGCAACGATGCCTTCCGGAGCTTCGTCCGCAAGCCGCCGATCGCGAGCTCGCGCCCCGGCCACCAGTGGACCCAGAAGTAGGCGGTGCGCCCGGCGGCCGTCCAGTTGCCCACGGGCATCCATTCGAGGTTGCGCACGCGGTCGAGCCTGCCGTAGACGGCCTCGCCGTTGCGTGCGAGCCACTTGCCCACGGGCAGGAGGCGCTCGGTGGCCTGCTCGGGCACCGAGCCGTCGGGCTTGGGGCCGATGTTCAGCAGCAGGTTGCCGCCGCCCGCGGTCACGTTCTGCAGCAGGCCGGCCACTTCGCGCGCGGGCCGCCAGGTGGTCGCGATGGGCATGTAGCCCCAGGAGCCGTTGAAGGTCATGCAGGCTTCCCAGGCGCGGCCTTCCTTCTCTGCGGCCACGTGCTCCTCGGGCGTGCCGAAGTCTTCCGGCAACTGCGAGCGGTTGTTGATGATGATGTCCGGCTGGAGGCGCCGCACCATCGCGTTCATCTTCGCGCTCTCCCACAGCTCGGGCGATTGCAGCGGCCAAGAGACGTCGTACCACATGATGTCGATCTTGCCGTAGTTCGAGCACAGCTCGCGCACGCAGCCGTGCGTGAAGTCGACGAATCGACGCCGGGCTTTCTCGTCCTTCGCGCAGCGGGCGCCGTCGGGATGGTGCCAGTCCATCAGCGAGTAGTAGAAGCCGATGCGGAGGCCGAACTCGCGGCACGCGTCGACGTACTCCTGCACGAGGTCGCGGCCGGGGCCGCGCTTCGCGGCGTTGTAGTCGGTCTGCTGGGTGTCCCACAGGCAGAAGCCTTCGTGGTGCTTGGTCGTCATCACCATGTACTTCATGCCGGCCTGGCGGGCGAGGCGGGCCCATTCGCGGGCGGGGCGTGGCTTTGGCTTCCAGGTGTCGGCGAGCTTCTCGTAGTCCTTCAGCGGGATGCGCTCGCGGTTCATCACCCACTCGTGGCGGCCAAGCTGGGCATACAGACCCCAATGGACGAACATGCCGAAGCGGGCGTCGTGCCACCAGCGCATGCGGCGGACCCTGTCGAGTTCAGCTTTGGACGGGCGTACGGCTTTCCCTGCCATCTGCGAATCCTTTCATGAGGCTTTGTGGTGCGGACCGGAGCTCAGACTGCCGCAAGTATACGCCGCCGCGTCCCGGCCGTCAAGGTGGAAAAGCGCAAAGCGTTTCAGCGGGCCACGCGCGCCATATACATGATCGGCCGGCGGCGCTTGAGGACATCCAGAAGCGTGCAGGCAGGGGGGCAGTAGTAGTTCCTGCTGGCGTCGATGCGGAAGCCGCGAATCACCTGCTCCCACTCCTTGCGCCGCAACAGCCGCTCGTCGCCGAACTCCCGCTGCGGGTAGTGGTTGTTGGGGACGCTGAAGACGACGCTCGACGCCACGCGGAGCTGCTCCGATAGCAGCCGCCGGATATCCTCGTCGCTGAAGTGCTCGAGGAAGCCCTGGTGGTAGCAGACATCGAAGGACGAGTCGCGGAAAGGAAGGCGGAAGGCGTCGGCTCGCAGGAGCCGGATCGAGCCGTTGAGGTCGCGGGCGATCTGCCTGGCCTTGAGGAGCAGCGCCTTGTCGCGGTCGATCGCGGTGACGTCGATGCCGCGGTAGGAGAGGAAGACGCTCGTCCGCCCCGTGCCGCAGCCCACCTCGAGGGCACGCCGCGGCCGGAGGTGCAGGATCTCGTCGATGTAGATGCTGTGGACGTAGAGCTCGTCGATGAACTGCAGCAGGTCGGAGCCGGCATTCGAGTAGTAATCGTTCCAGGTACGATCGGCCATATGCTGTATCTGACGTGTCAGCGGGGAGGGCTGTCCTTGCGCACCACCTCGCACCACATGAGCTGGTAGAACTCGCGCGACTCGCAATGCCGCGCCAGGAATTCGTGCGCCTTGCGCGCAAACCGGCTCTTCCACAGGCGGCAGCCGATCGACGCGTCGATCTTCGTGTGCTCCCTGAAGTTCTCGATGCGCCCGCCGGCCGCGTCGACGATGTTGGTCAGCTCTTCCTTCGTGAACCCGCAGTGCATGTGCTCGCGGCTGCCGAGGCCTAGCTGGTGGAACTCGACTATGCCGAGCTTCCACATCTCCTCGTTGCGCTTGGGGACGTCGACGATCGCGTGGGGGGCCGCCGAGAGTGCCTTCCTGAGCACGCCCACGGGGTCGCTCACGTGCTCGAGCACGTCGTAGACGATCGCGGTGTCGGCCTCCGGCAGGTCCATCGTCAGCACGTCGCCGATGAGGAGGTCCACGCCGGGCGGATAGGCATAGCCCTCGTAGCGGTTGACGTCGACGCCCGTGTACTTCCCCTTCCAGCCGTGTTGCTGGAGGTAGACCCAGAGCTGGCAGGTCGCGCAGCCGATGTCGATGACGTCGCCGCGGTTGTGCCTGAGTGCCAGCTCGCCCAGCGGATAGCCGATGCCGGTCTTCCAGCCGAAGTCGAATTCCATCTTCACGTACTTGGCGGCTTCGGGCTTGTCGGTCATGATATCCTCGCGGGGACGTCAGGGCTGGCCGCTGAACCTCGGCCGCTCGGCGAGCAGGCCGAACTCGTGGCTGAAGAGCATTGGCCGCCGGTTGGCCAGGCGCTCGTGGAAGGGCTTTGTGACGCGGTGGAAGAGGTTCCACCAGCGCCTCCAGTGGCGGTCCTCGTAGCTGCAGATGCCCGTCCACTTGTAGGACCGCTTGAGGATCCGGAAGCCGGTCCGCTCGAAGAGCTCCTCGAAGTCCTGCAGCGTGAAGAACCGCAGGTGGAAGTAGTTGTAGCTGCGGTAGGGCTCGTGGCTGTTGATCACGAGCGACTTGCCGCGCAGGAAGCGCAGCCTGCGGATGATGGAGTAGTAGTTGGGCACGCTGGCGATCGCGCGGCCGCCGGGTGCCAGCACGCGCCACGCCTCGCGGACGAGCTGCTCGGGGTCCACCAGGTGCTCGAGGACGTCGCCCATGATCACGAGGTCGAAGGCGGCGTCGCGGAAGGGGAGGGGCCTCGAGGCGTCGCCGTGCACCGGGCGCAGCCCTCGCCCGGCCGCCTCCACCAGCATCGGCCGGAGGAGGTCCATCCCGACCACAAAGTGCGAGCCGGCGAGCAGCGACGTGACGGTCCCGCCGGAGCAGCCGCAATCGAGGATGCGCATGCGGGGCGCGACCTCGTCGAACAGCGGCGAGATCTTCTGGAACTCGGCGCCCGCGTCGATGTTGCGCGCGATACGGTCGAGGTAGACGCCGTCCTGCACGGGTGTGGACCTCAGCTCACTTGTAGCCCTTGATGACGATCCGCCCGGCCGAGTTGCAGACGAACTCGGCGCGCCCGAAGCCGGCGCTCCGGATCATGGCCTCCAGGCACGCGCGCGTGGGCACCCACCAGTTCGTCGAGTCCTTGTTCAGCTCGTCGCCCTCCAGGAACCGCGCGACCGGCTCGCCGCCGTATTCCTGGGTGAACTGCGACTCGAGGATCATCATCTCCTTCGTGACGGAGGCCACCTTCTCCAGCGCGAGCACCGGGTGCCGCAGATGGTAGATCACGCCGAGGAAGAGCACGACGTCGAACATCTCGACCTTGTCCGGCGAGAGGTCGTAGACGTCCATCTTGCGGAACTCGGCTTTCGAGGCGAGAATCTCCTTCGCCACGTTGAAGCCCT
>Ga0172362_10005783_pt1 | contig 10697 bp, 10 predicted proteins | sample LakKivs1_kivu2a2_FD_114534 | JGI IMG/M metagenome (GOLD analysis project Ga0172362, IMG submission 114534) | Sediment microbial communities from Lake Kivu, Rwanda - Sediment s1_kivu2a2 | ecosystem: Environmental > Aquatic > Freshwater > Lake > Sediment | place: Rwanda: Western Province, Lake...
CGATGTGGTCGTCTGCACGCACGTAGATACAGCTACCGGCGCCTGCGCACCCGTCCGGGAATATGCTGAAGTGATTCATCAGCAGACACCTGAGGTTCTTTTTGTAGTCGATGGCGTCTGCGCCACAGGCGGCATTGAAGAAAGGATGGACGAATGGGGGATTGATGTCATCCTGACAGCAGCTCAGAAATGTTTTGGCGCTCCTCCGGGTCTGGCCGTTGATATTTTTTCAAAAAGAGCTCTGGAGAAGCGACGGAAGCTCGTCCGTGTTAAAGCCTATTATGCTGATATTCTCCGCTGGCTGCCTGTCATGGAAAATCCAAACAGGTATTTCTCCACCCCGTGTGTCAACGAAATCCGTGCTTTTTACGAAGCAACACGAATTGTGCTCGACGAGGGCCTGGAAGTGAGGTTTCAAAGGCATGAGCGCTTTGCTGCTGCCATCCGCAACGGGTTTAGATCACTTGGTTTTTCTATCTATACTGATGAAACCTGCCTGGCAGCTACACTTTCAGTCATTCGTTACCCAGAGGGACTTGACGACCCAAGCTTCAGGAAGAAGCTCTTCGAATACGGGCTGGTGGTGGCTGGCGGGCTCGGGCCCACTGCCGGTCAGGTTTTCAGGTTCGGGCATATGGGAAATCTCACCCGTGAACAGATTATTTTTGCCTTTGACGCCATTGAAAGAGCACTGCTTAATCTTGGATATGAATTTTCCTCAGGTGACGGAGTAGAAACGGTCAGGTCGCTTCTGATAAGATAATTCTTCGGCGATTCAAGCTAATTTCCCTGGAATGAGGCTCGGGATGAAAAGTAAGGTTTTCTTCATCAAAGCTGCAAGGCAGGAGGCTCCCCAACTAATTGCTGAAAAGGCCCGAACCGTTTATCTGGCCCTCGGTCTTAATGAAAAAATTGAGCCAGAAGATTTTGTAGCTCTCAAGATTCACTTTGGAGAAAAAAATAATACCGGTCATATCAAGCCCCAATGGATTTCGGGAATTATTGATGAAATCCTGAAAAAAAGTCAGCGCACATTTCTTTCCGACAGTAATACTCTCTACGTGGGTAATCGTTCTAACTCGATCGACCATATCCGCCTGGCCTGGGAGCACGGTTTCAGACCAGAGGTGGTCAGGGTGCCGGTCATAATCGCTGATGGGCTGGTTGGCCGGGAGAAGCTGGAAATAAAAGTGGAAGGAAGCAAGATAAAGTCTTCGCGAATCGCGAGCGCTTTTCTTAGTTCAGATGCCATGGTCTGTCTGACTCACGTCACCGGCCATGTTCAGACCGGCGTGGGCGCAGCCATAAAAAATCTGGGCATGGGCTGTGCCTCCAGAGCGGGCAAGCTTGACCAGCACTCGGTTGTTCATCCCAGGGTTAACGCCAAGCAATGCCGGAATTGCGGTATATGCATGGATTACTGCCCGGCTGGAGCCATAGTCCAGGCTCAGGGGCACGTGATTATCGATGATGAAAAATGCATCGGTTGTGGAGAATGCCTGGTCGTCTGCAAGTACGGAGCCGTCAAGATGAAATGGGATGAGGATTCGCAGCGTCTTCAGGAGAAAATGGCTGAATATGCGCTATCTGTGAAGAATCATTTCAGGGACAAAATCTGCTTTCTGAATTTTATCCTTCAGGTGACCAAGGACTGCGATTGCATGGCTAAGAATCAGCCCGGCCTGGTCGACGATATTGGCATAGTTGGGTCGCCTGACCCGGCGGCAGTGGACCGGGCTTCGGCTGACCTGGTTAATAAGGCTGCTGGCAAAGACCTTTTTCGAGAAGGCTATAACGTTGACTGGTCGGTCCAGCTTGCCTATGGCGAGAAAATCGGGCTCGGGACTCAAAAATACGAACTGGTTAAATTGACATTGGGTTAAGTCGCCCTGCCAGCAACTTTTAAGCCATAAAAAAATAAAATTATAAAGTCGTTTAAAATTTATTTTTAACTCATTTTGTGCTCTTAATCAACGTCTTCGTCCCCGCGAGCGCCATTGGTGAAGAAGGCGGGCGGTAGTCATGCTCGTTATGCCCTATCTGAGTTTTTTTATTTTCCGGCCGAAAAAGAAGATGGCCGCGGCATAAATTAGAGAAACACAAGCGGCTACAAGGACCGGGATTTTTTCTCCAAAGGGATGGGCCGCAGCTCCAATCCAGAGCGCAGCAAAGGGCATGAAACCGAAAAACACAAAACTGTAGATGCTCATCACCCGGCCGCGAATTTTTTCAGGAGTTTGAACCTGGACAAGAGCGTTGCAAAGATTGAAAATCATGATCAAAGCCGCTCCGGAAAGAAAAATCAGAAATAGTGACAGGGGAAGGACGGATGAGAGTGCAAAAACAATTATAGACAAGGGGAATAAGAATGTTCCCAGCGCAAGAAGTTTACCTCGAGAAAGATGGTGACTGAAGGATGCGATGAAAAGGGCTCCGATGAGTGCGCCCAGACCGGCCGAAGCCTGCAAAAAGCCATTAGTTCTGGCATCTCCATGAAGAATTTCAACTGCCCAGGCAGGCAGAAGGGTGGTGAAGGCGCGTCCGAATAATGTCGTGATGGCTACGGTCAATACGAGTAGACGAATGGTCGGATGATGGAGAACATAATGAATACCTTCTTTCAAATCCCCGATGATTGAGTTTTTTACTTCTCGAGGAGTAAATGGCTTGAGCTTCATCATAGCCAAGGCGATTATAACAGCAATAAAGCTGAGGCCATTTATGGTAAAACACCAGGCCGGTCCCATGGCTGCGTAAATCAAGCCGCCGGCCGCTGGTCCAAGGGCCTGAGCTGTATTGAACATAGCAGAATTCAGGGCAATGGCGTTGGTCAATGCGTCTGGTTCAACCATTTCCAGAACAAAAGCCTGGCGGGCTGGAGCGTCAAAAGCATTGGCCATTCCCCCAGCAAAGGCCAGGATTATGATGTGCCAGGGCTTGACCATGTGAAGAAAAGCAAGAGAAGCCAGAATGAAAGCCAGGAGCATCATGCCGGTCTGGGTCGTGATGAGAATTTTTCGCCGCGGAATACGGTCGGCGACGACACCTCCATAAAGCATGAAAAGCCAGGTTGGTAAACCGGCGGCAAAGCCAACAAATCCCAGGTAGGCAGGAGAATGAGTAAGCTCGTATACTAAGAAGGCTTGAGCCGTCATCTGCATCCAGGAACCAAACACAGAGATCATCTGTCCCCAGAACCAGAGGCGGTAGTTCGGGTATTTCAGGGCATAGAAGGTCTGCTTCCAGGAGAATTTTCCGGGCAGAGAAAGAAGCCTGGCCAGGAGTTGGGTTGAGGTTCCATTGTATTGTTGATCCATCAGAGTGGTCTATTTTTATCAGGATTGTTTATTGCCCGGTTCTCCAGATTTATTTTTAGAAAAATTTTCTAAATGGCTTATTCTTTTACCAAGGATTTTTCTGGGACTTACTAAAATATCCTCACTGTGCTTGTGGGTCATTTTTTTCCTCAGATTTGTCAGCCGCAGTCCATCTCTTTTTCTGAGTTTCCTCTTTCTATTTTCTCATCCGCTTCTGCCATGTGCGTACAAAAAAATCGGGGAGGAGGGATTCGAACCCACGACCCCAGCGTCCCGAACGCTGTGCGCTAACCAGGCTGCGCTACTCCCCGAAGGTTGTAAATTATAGATTAATCAGAGAATTATGTCCAGCAATCGGCCCGGGCAAATGAGGCTGATCTGACTGAGGATTGGGGCTGGTGTATAAGAAATTCATTATAAAAGATAAAAGCATCCAGAATACTTACTGATTATAATCTTCTTTTCTGTGCAGTCATAGGGGTGACTGTATACGATAAAGCGGATGATTAAGAGCTGCTCGGGGTTGACCGTGAAACAGGCGGATCGAGCCCAGGATAACACCGGTCACAGAGATAGCGAGTGAGTTTAAAAAAATTAAAAATCGTGACAATATCTTTAGAGGAGTTCCGTGATGAAATCTAAAATCTTAGCTCTTTTTTTAGTCCCCCTTTTTGTCGTTTCTTTCCAGGCTTCGTCAATGAGAGCACAGGAACAAAGCGGGCAGGGCCAGGTGCAGGAAGGGTTGAAATTCTTCAGCAAGATTCTCGGAAAGGAAGTTCGTTACACAATTTATCTTCCGTCTGACTATGCAGCCTCAACGCGGCGCTATCCAGTAGTTTATCTGCTCCATGGCTATACCGATGATGATACTGCCTGGGTGCAATTTGGAGAAGTCAATCTCATTGCTGACAGGGCTATAGCCAGAGGAGAAATTGCGCCGGTGATGATAGCGATGCCGGACGCTGGGTCATCCTGGTACATCAATGATTATCAGAATAAAGTCCGCTACGAAGATGCGTTTTTCCAGGAATTCATTCCGCATATAGATGCTACTTTCCGGACCAGGCCATCTAAGGAGTTTCGCGGGATTGCCGGGCTTTCCATGGGCGCATGGGGAACTTTGATTTATTCCCTGCGTCATCCTGAAATGTTTGCCGCCGGTGCAGCTTTCAGCGCAGCGGTCTGGACAGATGAAGAAGTAATAAGCACAGATGAAAAAGTATATGAGCGGATTTTTGCTCAGCTTTTCGGACCCGGGCTCAAGGGTAAAGACCGTCTAAGGGCTCATTTCAGAAGTTATAATCCGCTGGACCTTGTCAGGAACCTGCCAGATGAAAAGATAAAAACGGTGAGATCCTATATAGACTGCGGGGACCATGATTTTCTCTACAAGGGAAATGCTGCCCTGCACGTGGCCATGCGCGACCTCAAGATTCCGCATGAGTTCCGGGTCCGGGACGGCGGCCACGGCCGGAGCTACTGGCGCACCGGAATTCTGGATGGCCTGAAGTTTATAAGTGAGAGTTTTCATCGTTGAAAAATATCGACGAATATGAAAGTAGAAGGGGCTGACCCTACAAGCGAAAACGCACCGATCTCCTGCCTCTGACAAGCCATATAATTTGGTGTCAAATCTTTCATAATCGCCTAATAATAATTTAGGATAAAATAAAATAAGCGGGGTGGGTGATGGTCTCTTAGACTAACTAATGAACAATCGGCACAAGAGACAGATTCAGGACAATATGAGTTAGAGCCGACGGGAAAATGCTTCTTGTTTTAAGGAATTGAAACCCAAAAATAAGGCCACCCACAAATGTGGAAAATCCGATTATCAAAGCCGAAATGATATATCCTTCTCCCTGCCCGAGCACGCGAGAAAACGTATGAACAAACCCGAACATAACTGCGCTGCAAAATAAGCCACCAGATTTTCCCAGCCATTCACAAAGACGGGTCATAAAGAAGCCCCGATAGAGGATTTCTTCTGGCAGTCCGACCATAACCAGTTGCATGACTATGGCCATTAATAAGGATGTTGAGGTGCCCGGAGTGTTTAGAGATTCACCTGCCCAGTGCACGCGCGCAAACAATTCGCCCCAGTGGAGGATGGTTATCAGGACAAAGCCAGCCAGGGCATACAGAAGGTATCTGGCGATTTCTTGTCTTCGGAAAACCAGACCCAATGACCGCGTACCTCTTTTTTCAAAAACAAAGGCCACCAGGAAAGGGAAGCCCCAATGCATAAACAGAACGGAAAGCAGGAGTAAAATTCTGATTTTAAATAACAAAGCAATGGCTATGGGAATTCCCTGCGGGAGCCAGAGCAACAGTGCGTTAAGTGCGTATTTTTTTGCTTGTTTCGCAATTTCATCACCCGCAGCCGAAAAGTTTTCCCCTGGCGTCATTTTTCTTCTTTCTTAATAAATGAATTTTTCATGTCCTTTGGCCATTCAACCGTTATCAGAGAGCATAGGTCACGACTCCAGAAATGTCAAAACAAAATTCATTGCTGAAGAGACTCCATCTCCTTAGAAGGAGATAAGAGTTGATTCTCTACTCTTATTAATACAAAGTCTTTTCTATAACAGGAAAATACCTTTTGTCCTTCTTCCTTCTTCTTTATAATAATAGTCGTTTCCAGGCTTTTTTTATGATCTATTGCGCTGATAATGTTCTGAGACAACGCTTGTTGTCTTTGCATCCTGAGCTGGGTCAACTCGTTGCAGGAGAGAGGCGGGGTGATTTTCGGCATTTTCCGTGCATCTCTGCCGCTCATGCGGCGTTTTATATGACAGGAGCGACTTTCGATTATTCTTGACATCTATTTTGCCGTGATATATATCTCTTAGCGATGGGTAGGGAGAAGGAATTAGAACTAAAACGCACTCTCAGCTTACACAACAGAGACCGAATATCTCATCTTTTTATATGCCCTGCTGGCGAAGAAATATAGAAAATAATAGTGATGACGGGATATTATGAAAATCACAGACAAGATAAAATGCGCCACTTTCCCCTGTATAGATGTCGATAAAAACAGCTATATCCTCCCGCCCGCGGAAATAGATGCCTCTGATATCAAAATTATAATGATAACGGAAGCCCCGCCCAATGATAAATCGGACTACTTTTATGCCCGAGGCAACCCATTCTATCTACAGACCACACTCCAGGCTTTCAAAGATGCTGGGGCTAAGGCGAACTCAATGCCAGATATTCTCGACCTGGGTGTATACATCACCACGGCGATAAAGTGTGGCAAAACACAGTATTCCGTCTCTCCCGAAACCATGAAAAACTGCGCCGCGTTGCTGGAACAGGAACTTGCCTTCTTTCCTAATATCAAAGTTTATATGCTCATGGGGGACGTGGCGATAAAAATGATGAACGATTTCTGGAAGAAACAGACCGGAAAGAGGGTGATTCCTGCCAGTTCGACCTATAAAATTCGCAAACAGGCTTACTATTTTGAAAATAAAAGGGTCTTCCCTTCATATACACCGGCAGGTAAAAACTTCCGTATCGAAAAGTCTAAGAGGAGAATGGTCGCCGACGATATCAGGGAGGCTTTAAAATGCTTGACATCATAGCTCGCTGCGGCTTTAAATGCAACCTCTGCCTGATTTATCGGGATAATTTGAAAAAAGACGAACGAAACAGGCAAAAATTCCGTGATGGCCTGGAAAAATATTACGGGGAAAAGCTTGCTTTAGAAGAATGTTACTGTGACGGCTGCATGACTGATGACAGTGATAATCCCGTACGCATAACTACGGACTGCAAGGTGCGCCCCTGTGCCATCGCCAGAGGTGTCGAGAACTGCGGCTACTGCGACCGCTATCCATGCCCGGTCGTTGAGAAAAAATTTATCGACCGAGGTAAGGTTGAGGAGAAATACGGCGGGCCAATATCGGAAGATGCTTACAGACTTTTCATTATGCCCTATGAAAGCAGGCAGGTATTAGACAGGATCAGGCAACAGAAGGAGCAGAAATAGTATATTCCTGTTAGTCCTCATTCATCGGCCGGCTGCGGCACGATGAAACTCATTTCCTTCCTCACCAACTGTGCTGTGGTGGACAGGATCATCCATCACCTCGAGCTGACCTTTGTGGCGGAGAAGCCGCCTCCGCCTCACCTGGTCTCGCAGGAATCCTTGATCGACTTCGAGGCTTCGGCCCGTTGTTTATCATAATCTTCTCTTGGCCCCCGCAGGAGAAGTCTATTATATCCCTCGCGCCTTTCGGCTTGTCTGGGGGCTTCAGCCTTGTCGCTTCGATACATTCCCTCTTGCCCCGCTAAGTACAATGCCTAAACCTGGAAGAAAAAAGACTTGACAAACGACTTTGATACTTTTATAGTGATATTACTATGCGTAATATAACGAAAAGATTAGGAAGAAGGATGGCCGAAAAGAAGCTAACAACGCTTGAATATGCCCTCCTCGGGCTGGTGGGGATGTCTCCGATGACGGGGTATGATATTCACAAGGTCTTTGCCACAACTCCACTGGCGCATTTCAGCTCCAGCCCCGGCGCTATTTACCCTGCTCTCCGCCGTCTGGCCCACATCGGCCTGCTTGAGTCCCGGCTGGATACTGCCAAAGAGGCGCGTCCCCGGCGTGTTTTTTCTCTGACAGGTGCAGGCAAGAAGGCGCTCGATCTCTGGCTCCATCAGCCGGTGACCCGGGAGGAACTCATCCGTGGCGATGGCGCTCAGGTTCTTCGATTTTCCCTGGCCGGGGGCCGACTCAGCAGAGAGGAAATCCTGGCTTACCTCGAGACCTATCATAAAGCCGTGGAAGCCTACCTTAAAGAACTCTACGGCCACGCCGAGCTTACGACAGGCCCGGAAAATTTGCATGGTCGTCTGGCACTTAATCTAGGAATCCGCGGCTTCGAGAGCGAGCTGGAATGGACTAAGTGGGCTGCCGCGGAAATTAAGCGCGCCGGTCGGCGCTCCCAGAAACATCGGTGATCGCGTTGAACATAGATATAAATGCACAGGAGGTTAAAATGTCAAAGACAACGTCACGAAAGGCACTGAGCATCGGTCTCATGTTGCTGGCGATTGCTGCCGCGTCCGGCCTGATGCCAGGTCAGACCGGGCAGACTGCATCCTCGCCGGCCAAAGAAGAGTCGAAAATATGGGGCTGGTGGCCGCTCGTTCCGTGGGATAACGAGAAGGTAACGGCCTCGGCTTGGGCCAGGATTCTGAACGAGCCCGTTTCCCTTGCCCGCAAGGGCAAGCCCGGTGAGGTGCGCAGTTATGAGATCAAAAGGATCAACCTTACAGTAGACCGTGAGGGTCGGCCCCTGAGCCGCATGGTCGCCGAGGGCCGGATCTCCCGCACACTCCTCCGGGAGGCCGAACCCGGAGTCTGGGTGGAAAAATGTGTATGGGAAAGGTTCGGCGCAGCCCAGGGCCTGGGTCCGAACAGCTACCCGGTCCCGCAAGAAATACTGGGTGAAAAAAGGCTTTCCTTTGAATTCTCACCGCGCGATTTCGACTATGTCAATCCTCCCGCAGACTTTGCCAGCCTGGACAACGAGACCTTTGGTTATCTGCTCAAGGTGCTGACCATGGATGCCGCCGGCTGGGATGCCGTCCTTATTTCGCTTCGCGATAACTTTGGCGGCAAGGTCAGAATCGGGGATACCTGGCGCGAGGTTGATTGGAAAGCCTGGGATATCACCCGGGTTGGCGGGGAAGGCAATGTAGGCCAGTACCAGGCTGGCGAGATGCAAGTCAGTGTCATCGGGTTGACGCGGTCTCAAGGAGTGCCCTGCGTCCTCATCTGGATCTCCATGGAAGGAAATCGAGTCACCCAGGACATGGATACGCCTCAGGTGTCCCTGAAAATGAGGAGCACAGAATATTTCCGCGGGGAGATTGCTGCTTCGCTTCTGGATGGTCACCTCGTTTCTATGGAGCTCTGGGGTTTCCTCCCCTGTATCATGGAAATGGGCATGGGTGGACAGCCTTTGAGGGAGCAGCCGTTCGGCGCGATTATTCAACAGGTCAGCATGTGGGAAATTCCGGCCGGTCCGGAGAAAAAGTGAGAGAGAAAATAAGGTTAGGCGGGAACTTTTTGATAAGAAGTTTTTTTTGGTGCACTAAGTAAACAGTTGTCCAGCCCTCAATTTCGGGCCGACCTACCTGAAAGGATGATAAACATTAAGGTTGTTGGATGTTAATCTGAGCTCAGGGTTAGGTGGGTAGGAGTAAGGAAGCGGCCGGCAAAATCAAAAGAACCGGGAATCAGGCTGACTTTTCTCGAAGGTTTCTCTCCTTAAGAGAGAGCAGATTGTCCAATTTACATGTCTGATTTTTACAAGAGTAAAATCAAAAATAATTTACGCAACGGGAAAAAATGTACTGAGGCATCCAGCTCTAATTGTCAAAGGCTATGTCGAACAACGGATTTTCCTTGGTTCTTTTCATTTGAAACCCACCCCGTCTTATGGCAAAATTCGGTTAAAGCAGTCCAATGGGCAAACCGGTTAAGCGCTGGGCTGATTTTTTTATAGTCCTGATTATTCTATTTGCGGGTCGAGGATGGGCTTCGTTAGCAGGAATAGCAGCGCCTCCTGATTTTCAGCAGAAAATTCTGACTCTCGAAGACGGAACAGACCTGCGCTATACTATTGCTCTTCCCGGGTTGCTTTCCACGAAAAAAGATGTGCCGCTCGTTCTGGCGCTGCATTACGGAGGCCGGGTTACACCTTACTTCGGGAAAGATATTCTGGTCTACCTGGTTGAGCCGGCCCTTCGCGAGCTTCAGGCAGTAATGGTATCTCCGGACTGCCCGGGTAGGGGATGGAATAATCCGGTCAGCGAGAGGGCTGTTCTGGCTTTGCTTGACCACATCATAGAAAACTATCCAGTTGACAAGAATAAAATCGTGGTGACCGGATACAGCATGGGCGCGACCGGAACCTGGTTCCTCGTTTCCAGACATCCAGACCTTTTCTCAGCTGCAGTTCCAATCTCCGGGAATCCCGGGGAAGAAATTTCGTTAGAAGGAAATAAGACACCGGTTTATGCCATCCACAGTCAGAATGACGAGCTTATAGCTCTTACGGATGTTAAGAAATTCATAGAGAGGTGGAAAGTAAGAGGACTCAATGTTTATCTTGAGGTCATAAGCGGTGTCGGTCACTATGAGTTTACAGGTTATCTCCAGCCGCTTCGAAAGGCTGTTAAGTGGATAAGAAAAGTGTGGGCTGCTCAGGAACAGACAATCTCGTCAAAATAAATATTTTGGTTGACCGGGTGGCCAGTTCTGGCGAAAATCTTGTTATATTTAGTTCCACGCATAAGATGAATATATTTTTCATGATGAGGCTGAAATGAAAAAAAGAAGTTTTAAGCTGC
>Ga0172362_10005784_pt1 | contig 10696 bp, 8 predicted proteins | sample LakKivs1_kivu2a2_FD_114534 | JGI IMG/M metagenome (GOLD analysis project Ga0172362, IMG submission 114534) | Sediment microbial communities from Lake Kivu, Rwanda - Sediment s1_kivu2a2 | ecosystem: Environmental > Aquatic > Freshwater > Lake > Sediment | place: Rwanda: Western Province, Lake...
AACTAGTCGTTCCGGAGAGATGTCCGTAATTTGTAGTAATTCTTTCAACGATTTTTCAAAGCGGTGTTTTGTAATTTCTATTGCCCACTGAATAATCTCATTTAGGAGACGTTCTTTTCGCTCCCTCTTCTGTAAGCTTTGTGTTTGTACAAGAGATGATCACCAAGCCCTATGCTACAATGACAGCAACAAGTGTAATCCAATTTCCAACTTCCTTATCTCCATCATATCTCCATTATACCACATTTTTTCTCTTAAAGATATTATGTTAAGTTATTCCCCATGATGTTTTATCGGAGTGTTTAAGAGGGGCGAAGCCTATCTTTTTAATATCTTCCCCCTTTGTTAAGGGAGGGGATAAAAGGAGTGGGTTACCCCAAAATTACCTAAAAATAAGCGGTAAAACATGAGGGTTTTATTCCCGGGGCTCTTCCCCGGCCGAAGGAATATAAATTTTTCATTTATAAGGATCTACAGGGGCTTAGATTTTGATTCTGGTGCGTCACATTTCAGGTAGTATTTAGACCGGTTGGGGGCAACTTTAGTAAGGGTCTGGCTGATTAATCCCAGGAGTCTGGGGAATCCCCACTTTCTCTCCGCTGAGATGAGCACTGTATTTTCATTATCTTTATTGACATCATCCCGGTCGGAAAGATAGTTTAAGGCTGATTCTTCATCCCAGGTCTTACTATTATCAAGGAGTAAATCGATTTTATTAAGCGCTGTGATTCTAGGCTTGCCTTCAACATTCAGGTCAGCCAGAATGTCCTCTACTATCTGGCATTGTTCCGGAGCGTTATGTGAAGTTAAATCAACGACATTAAGGAGTATATTGGCTTCGGATAGCTCCTCAAGGGTTGCCCGGAAAGCAGTTACAATAGTGGGAGGTAACTTCCGAATAAAACCAACGGTGTCGGTTAGTAAGACTACCGTTTTATCAGGGAGGGTTAGACGCCGGGTAGTTGGGTCTAAAGTGGAGAAGAGCTTGTTCTCAACGACTACATTAGCCTGACTGAGGGCATTGAGCAAGGTGCTTTTACCGGCATTAGTGTAACCGACTATGGCTACTATAGGAATGCCGCTTCTCTTGCGCTGCTTACGATATAGTGCGCGGTGTTTCCTTACCTCTTCAATCTGTGCTTCCAGCCGGTGTATTTTCTGGCGGATAAGGCGTCTATCAGTTTCAAGCTGTGATTCACCAGGACCTCGGGTGCCAATGCCACCACCAAGCCTTTCTAAGTGCCGCCACTGACCGGCAAGACGAGGCAAGAGATATTGGTGCTGTGCCAGTTCTACCTGAAGCTGCCCTTCACGGGTTCGAGCCCGCTTGGCAAAAATATCCAGGATTAGAGCAGCACGGTCAATTATTTTTACCTGAAGGGTCTCCTCTAGATTTTGTTGCTGCAATGGCGAGAGCTCATCATCAAAGATTATCACCTCATAGTTGATGCTACCCTTCAGCGACAGTAGCTCATCCAGCTTACCCTTGCCCAGATAGTGCGTTTTCGAGGGGGTAGGCAACCGCTGCGTGAGCCTGCCGACTACATCCGCCCCAGCCGCCTTCGCTAATTGAGCCAGCTCCTCCATAGAGTTCTCGGCCAGCCATCTATCAGCACTGCCCTTGGCAGCCACCGCGGCTAAGAATGCCCGTTCCGGAGATTTTTGGGTAACAACGGCCCCTTTAATAGATACCCCCTTTGTTTTGGGAAACAACTCATATCTGGTTTAGCTATGAAATTTGCCATTTATTTTCCCGGGAAACAATTCGTATCTGGTCAGATATGAATTGTTTCAAGTGTTATGTCAAGTTACTTTGCCCTGAATTTGTGTTTAGTATCACGCCATTCGGCTAACCGCGACAAACCTTTCACCAGCGTGGCATCCGGGACGGTTAATGATAGCCGCACATAACCCTCGCCATCTTTGCCATAACCTATCCCAGGAGTAACTACTACCCCGACCTGCTCCAATAAATCATTGGCAAACTCTATAGAGGTATAGCCTTCAGGAACCTTAGCCCAAACATATAGGCTTGCCTTTGGTGGTTTGACTTCAAGGCCGATTTTATTTAGCATATCAACCACTAGGTCTCGGCGTCTCTGGTAGATAGCATTGTGCTGCTGGATGCAATCCTGGGGTCCAGTCAGAGCCTCAATGGCTGCATATTGAATTGCCTGTGGGATGCCTGAATCCAGGTTTGATTTAAGCGTCTTTAATGCTTTTATCATTGCCGCATTACCTACCGCCATGCCAATACGCCAGCCACTCATATTATAGGTCTTGGAAAGTGAGTGAAACTCTATGCCCACCTCTCTGGCATCATTAGCTTGCATAAAGCTGGCTGGCCGGTAGCCGTCAAAGGCTACTTCGGTATAGGGAGCATCATGACATACCGCCAGATTATTCAGGCGGGCAAAGTTGACCACTTTATCAAAAAAATCAAGGCCAGCCACAGCGCCGGTAGGGTTATTGGGGTAGTTCAGCCACATAAACTTGGCCTGACGGGCAACATCCTTGGGTATTGCCTCTAAATCAGGCAGGAAATTATTCTCCCTGGTCAATGGCATAAAATAGGATGTGCCACCCGCCAGCATAGTGCTTACTGGATAAACGGGATAACCCGGTTCCGGTACCAGCACAATATCACCGGGGTCAGCAAGGCAGAAGGCGATATGGGCAATACCCTCCTTGGCCCCAATAACTGGCAGCACCTCGGTATCAGGGTCAAACGATACATCAAAGCGCTTCTGATACCACTCGGCTACAGCCTGGCGTAATTCCGGCAGGCTACCCGATTCGGGATAGTGGTGGTTAGCTGGGTCTTGCGCCGCCTGACACAACCGCTCAATGATATGGGATGGGGTGGGAATATCGGGGTCACCGATAGCGAAGGTGATTACCTCCTCACCTCTAGCCCTTTTCTCATTAACCTTTCTGATAATCCCCACATAAAGATACGGTGGCAGATTTTCTGTTCGTCTTGCCATTTTCATTTTAGCTACACCTCGTCCTGACCATTAAGCAACACTTATAATAAGCTACCCGGCAACTTTATGTCAACCAAATTCCCTTCCTTTAGACTTTAGTTCTATTGGAATGTCTTTAGCTCCAATTTATCCCTCTTGCATGAATTTAGCTAGTAATTGGGTAATTTCTGAATCCAGATTGCTCTGGATATCAAACCAGTTTATTCTACTATCTTTCAGCCGAAACCAGTTGTATTGATGCCGGATAAACCGGTGGGTCTCAAACTTGATTTGCTGTATAGCTTCTGCTAAAGTCAGCTTACCATTAAGAAACAGGCCAATTTGTTTGTAGCCTATACCAGACATAGCCGGCATACTAAAATCATAACCCATATCCACCAGCTTTTCCACCTCGGCTAACAAACCCCGCTTGAGCATCTCATCAACCCTTAAATCAGCTCTACGATATAACTCTGCTCTGTCTGCGGTTAAACCTATTACGAGGGTATTAAAAGGTGGTGCCTTCTTATACTGAAGTTGTGAAAATGGGGTCTCAGTGCCCCTATGGACTTCAAGAGCTCTTATAATGCGGCGAATGTTACGCCAGTCAATCTTCTGCGCTGCTACCGGGTCAATCTCCTCTAGTTGCTGATAGAGTTTATCCTTGCTAACTTTGGCTGCTTTCTCCTCCAAGTTGCGTCTAAACTCCGGGTCGGGTGGAACTGGTGGCATCCTCCAACCTTCTAATACTGACCATACGTACAGCCCGCTGCCACCTACTAGGATGGGTAGCTTGTTGCGCTGGTGAATGTCGCTAATTGCTCCATAGGCTAGCTCTTGATATCGAGCCAAGTTAAAATCATCATCAGGATTAACTATACTAATCAAATGATGAGGGACAAGAGAGAGTTCTTCTCGGCCAGGCTTAGCCGTACCAATATCCATATAACGGTATACCTGTCGGCTGTCAGCGCTTACTATCTCACCCGCAAAAGTCTGGGCTAGCCGAAGAGCCAGCTGGCTCTTGCCTACGCCGGTAGGACCAACTATAGCTGCTAGACGGTTCAAACTTCCCTGTCTAATTCCCAGGATTGCTCTAGAACTCTACTCTGCTTATCACAATAAGCGATTTTTAATCTCCGCAGCTTGCTTGGCAATGCTCAAAAACTGGTCTGCTTTCAGACTTGCCCCGCCGACAAGGGCACCATCTATTTCTGGCTGGCTTATAAACTCGGTAGCGTTAGCCGGGGTAACACTACCGCCATACAGAACACGCACGTCTTGAGCAATCCTTTTACCATACAGTTTAGCGATTTTATGGCGAATAAGACTAATAGCCTCATTTGCCTGTTCACCGGTAGCCGCTTTGCCTGTGCCAATAGCCCAAATTGGTTCATAGGCTATAATCAAACCATTGATATAACCTATTCCAGCCAAGGATGACTCTAGCTGGCCGGTTACCACTTCCTCCGTCCTTCCAGCCTCATTCTCCTCCAACCTTTCCCCCACGCACAAAATGGGCTTCAACTTAACCTTCAATGCTGCCTGAACCTTTTTATTAGTAATCTCCCCCGTCTCATTAAAATACTGCCTCCGCTCCGAGTGCCCGATAATAACGAATTCACACAGCTCAGCGAGCATTAGCGGTGAAATCTCCCCGGTATAAGCCCCCTTTCCCTCAAAGTATATATTCTGTGCCCCTAATTTTATTGAGCTACCTTTAATTAACTCCCTTACTGCAGCCAGAGAAATAAAGGGCGGACAAATGACCTTATCCACGTTATCTATCTGGTCAAGCTCCTGGCGCATTTTATTGACCAATTCTATGGCTTCACTCAACGTGGTATTCATCTTCCAATTACCGGCAATCATGGGCACACGCATCTCAGCTCCCCTAAGCACCAAACTTATTAAGTTTCAGAGCATTAGCCATTGCCAGAGGCATAATTTGAGTGGCTGGGAATCGTCCCAGCCCGCCAAGAATGCAAGCCGACTCAGAAAACCTGTTTACTTTATCAGGACGACACCACTTTGAATACAAAAGAACAGGTACCGGATGCCAGCTATGTTCTTTAAGTAGAGCCGGTGTTGAATGGTCACCGGTAACCACGATGACATCAGGCTCCAGTCTCATCAGGCTAGGTAAAGCCTTATCAACCTGTTCTATAACTCTGACCTTTTCGTCAAAGTCGCCATCTTCTCCAGCCAAATCAGTTCCCTTTATGTGTATGAAGAAAAAATCATAGTCGGCATAATTCCGTTTGAGTGTTGCCAATTCATCTTCAATAGTGGCCCCTGTCTCCAGAATCTTCATGCCAACCGATTTGGCTACTCCCCGATACGTAGCATAACTAGCGATGACTGCTGGCTTCAATTGGTAAATCTCTCCCATTGTCGGGAATTGCGGTTGCTTGGAGAAGCCACGGAGGAGAACCATATTGGCTGGATAATGTTCAGCCAGGGTAATACTAGCCTGAGTTATGAATTGGTTGGCAATCCTAGCCATTCTGTTAGCCCCAGGGCTTTGAGCAGTAATAGCCATTGGTGCCACCCCCGTCTGCTGGGGGTCAGAGTCGCTGATATCAGCAATAAGACTATCTCCTCGAAATACTACTATAAAGCGGTGTTCCCTTAATGGACGAACAAAAACCCTTACCCCCTCTATTACCAGCCCGTCTAATAACCGGCACAGCTGGATACACTTCTCGGTAGAGATGCGGCCTGCCCTACGGTCGGTAACTAAACCCATTTCATTGACAGAGCAGAAGTTTCCCCGAGCGGCGACGTCATCTGGTTGAAGGTCAAAGTCTACGCCAAGTGTTTCCAGCACGCCGCGACCAATGTTAAAGCTAACCGGGTTGTAGCCAAACAGAGCCAGGTGACTAGGCACACTACCTGGGGTTATTCCTGAGTCCACCGGGTCACTAAGACCACACACACCTTTAGCCGCCAGCTTATCAAGGTTTGGTGTATTAGCTGTTTCTAACTCTGTCTTACCTGTCTCCGGATTAGGTAGTCCCCCCAAGCCATCAATGACCAATAAGACAATCTTAGAAGGTGAAGGTTTGGCGATGCTCCTTATTAACTCTAGGTTACCCTCCAGAGCCAATCTCTTATTGAGTAGTGCCTTTATGCCGGGCAGGGTTTCTCCAGCCAAAAATTTAAGTGAAGCCCCACCACCGGTAGATACAAAGGTCATCTTATCAGCTAGTTTCATCTCTACTACTACCTCAGCAGTAGAGCCCCCGCCGACAACAGTAATGGCACCAAGATCAGCTAGGAGCCTAACCAGAGCTCTGGTTCCCTTAGCAAATCTTGGCACCTCACATATCCCCATTGGTCCGTTCCAAAAAACTGTTTGACACCTTCGCAACTCCTTACGGAAGTTCTTAATAGTTTGCGGACCTATATCTACAACCCTCTTATCCTTCGGGATATTCTCTATAGATACCACTTCTACTTTGGCTTTGGCACTAAGTTCATCAGTAATAACCACATCAACCGGCAATAATAAGCGCACACCGTTTTTGGTTGCCTTCTTCATTAACCTGACAGCAGTATCCAGCATCTCGGCTTCAATCAAGGACTGACCTATTTCATAGGATTTAGCCTTCAAGAAGGTAGTTGCTATAGCTCCACCAATTAGAAGATAATCTACCTTGCCCATAATATTTTCTAACATACCTACCTTGTCACTTATCTTGGCCCCACCAAGAAGCGCAGCAAAAGGATGACCTGGACTTTTTAGGATATGGCTTAAGGCTTCCACCTCTTTTTCAAGTAGTAAGCCAGCTACTGCCGGAAGATAATTGGTAATTTCTACTATTGAAGCATGAGCCCGGTGAGAAGTGCCGAAGGCATCATTAACGAATATGTCAGCTAATCGGGCTAAGGCCTGAGCAAAGAAAGTACTACCTGTTTCTTCATCAGAATGAAACCGAAGATTTTCCAAGAGTAAAACGTCACCACTCTGTAAGCTGGCTACCGAATTCTCCACTTCGGGACCGATGCAATCCGTAGCTACACCTACCTGCTGCCCCAAGATTTGTGACAGGCGTTGGGCAACAACATTTAACCGCAATCCATCAACTACCCTTCCCCTAGGTCGACCTAGATGAGAAATCAGAATAACCATCGCCCCCCGGTCAATAAGATATCTAATAGTTGGTAACGCCGCTTTAATGCGGCTGTCATCAACTATAGCCCTCTTCTTATCTAGAGGAACATTAAAATCAACCCTAACCAGAACCCTCTTCCCGCTAACCTCTATGTCCCTGAGTGTCATCTTATTCATTTGTCACTCCTAAATATCTAGAAGCTTAAATATAAAAATATCAGGTAGCAACCCGGACACCTGATATTCTGACTAGCCCCTAATGAAATATAGACCACGCTTTACCCTTAGACAAATTCGTTACGATACCTTCTCAAAATCAGGCAAGTAGTAATCTTAACCTCACTAGCCCGCTCACCATCTAAATATCAAGAGACATCCTCATACTAGCAGCGTGGCCAACGATTGTCAAGCTAATGTCCCACTAAGAAATCGTTGAGCCCCATCTTAACCTTAGCTTGACGCTAATAGCGCCTACTTGTTACACTCTCAGAATAGAATAATTACTAAGGAGAAATATGTCCCCTGATGAGTTCCTCAGTTTAGGTCTTCCCAAAGAGCTAACGGTACTGGCTATCTCTGCCCTGCCTGTATTCGAGCTTCGAGGAGCACTGCCAGTAGCAATAAATCTGTTTCACTTCCCCTGGTACTACGCCCTTCTGCTAGCTATCATTGGCAACCTTGCGCCTGTGCCTTTTATTCTACTATTCCTCAACGCCATTTCCAATCTTTTAAGCAAGACAAGTATCTTTAAACGGATGTTCCAGTGGCTCTTTGAGCGCACTAGGCAGCGAGGAAAGATTATCAATAGGTATAAAAGGATTGGTCTGATATTATTTGTTGCTATTCCCCTCCCCATGACTGGTGCCTGGACAGGTTCACTGGCTGCTATTCTTCTTGGGCTGAAATTCAAGCATGCTTTCCCGTCTATTTTTATTGGGGTATTAATTGCTGGCATAATCGTCACCTGTCTGTGTCTTCTCGGCTGGATTGGAGCTATCATGGCTGGTATCGGACTCAGCGGTCTAACTATCTTTAGCTTATGGAGAGCCTAAGGGCTAAACATTGTGATAGCGCCGATGAGAGGGAGAAATACCATCTTGACCTTCCCTCCACCCCGTGTTACATTTGGATAGTAAAAATGTCCCTGTAGCTCAGCTGGACAGAGCGGCTGCCTTCTAAGCAGCGGGTCGTGGGTTCGAATCCCGCCAGGGACGCTTTTGCATTAGAGAGACGACCCAAATTAAGGAGAACCGACTAAAGATTTCTGCTCAAATGAGGCATCTAGTCGCTACTTAATATTCACCTAATCAACCTAAATTCACCAACATCTACCAGCCCTAAGTCAGTTAGTCTGAGTTCAGGAATTACCGGCAGAGCTAGAAAAGAGAGGGTAGCGAAGGGAGAAGGAAGTGCTGTTCCTAAATCCCTGGCTAGTTGCTCGAGCCTCTCCAACTTACTCACCACTATCTCCAACGGTTCATTAGATAGTAAACCAGCGATAGGCAAACCCAAGCTGGCTAATACCTTGCCATCAGCTACCACCAGACCCCCCTGCAGCCTCTCAACCTCTTTAATTGCGGTAAATATGTCTTTATCATTAGTGCCAACAGCGATAATATTATGAGCATCATGGGCGATGGATGAGGCTAAAGCTCCTCTTTTCAAGCCAAATCCGGTAACCAGCCCCAGGCTAATATTGCCCGTAGCCTTATGCCTTTCCACCACCACTAGCTTCAGGATATCCCGGTCAATATCGGGCACAATAACGCCGCCGGAAGCCTTAACCCTCTCTATCCTCTTTTTGGTAATTATTTGACCAGGGACGAGCTCAATAACTGGCTCAATTTCCCCCGAAGCCAAGAGCCTTAATGCCTCTATATTGAAGGGTTTAATATTTACTGTCCCAGCTAGTCCCCCGGCACTGGACTCTCGTAGAGGGAATAAAGGCGTTCCTTGCCTTGCTACCAGGCGACCGTGATAAAAGACCATATCTACCTGCAGGCTAGTCAAGTCACCAATCACAATTAGATTAGCGATATAACCCGGGGCTATTGCCCCGAGCTTATCAAGCTTAAAATATTCGGCAGCATTTATGGTAACCATCTGGATAGCTCGCACCGGGTCAAGTCCCCGCCTTATCGCCTTTCGCACTACAGCATCAATATCACCGTCCCTTAGCAGGTCAACGCAACTTCGGTCATCAACCACAAACAAACACCTTTTATAGGTTTTATCAGTGACCAAGGCCAGTAAGGCATCCAGATTTTTCTCTGACGAACCCTCCCTAATCATTACATACATACCCTGCCTTAGCTTGTCCCTAGCCTCGCTTAGAGAGACGGATTCATGGTCAGAACAAACACCAGCAGCAATATAGGCACTAAGGTTCTTTCCAGTAACACTAGGAGCATGACCATCAACAACCCTGCCTCGGGCAAGGTCAATTTTACTCAAAATGCTCTCATCGGCACTAAGCACACCGGGGAAATTCATTACCTCTCCCAGGCCAATACAATTCCGTAAGCGGAGAATCTGGCGAATAGCTTCAGGCCCAAGGCTAGCCCCCGAGGTCTCCATAGGGGTGGCCGGCACACAGGAAGGAGCCGTAAGAAAAAGCTCCAGGGGTAAACGACGAGCGCAGCTCAGAACATATCTTATACCCTCCAGTCCACAGACATTAGCGATTTCATGGAGGTCGGTAACCACCGCTAAAGTGCCCCGCGGCACCACTGCCCGGGCATATTGACCACTATCAAGCATAGAGCTTTCTAAATGGGTATGCCCGTTGATAAGGCCGGGAGCAAGGTACCTGCCATCTAAATCCAGCACCTTTTTAGCCTGACGATAATTCCCTACTCCAGCAACTCTATCCCCGCAGATAGCCACATTGCCCGCTTCTACCTCGCCAGTAAAAACATTCACTACCTTGGCGTTAGTTAGAAGCAGGTCAGCGGGTGCTTCTCCCTTAGCTACTGAGATTAAATGGGCTAGTTTGGACAATTCTAATCCCTGACCTCTACAAAACATATATCCGGCAGATAACGAAACTTCTCATCCCAATCTAGACCATAGCCGACCAGAAACTTGTCGGGAACAGTAAAACCTAGGTAATCAATATTAACCGGAACTTGCCGCCGGGAAGGTTTATCAGCCAGAGCACATAACTTTAAGGAAGCCGCTTTTCTCTTCCCCAGATAATCCAGAAGGAATGAAAGGGTGTGCCCGGTATCCACTATGTCCTCGATTACCAATACATCCCTGCCTTTAACTTCAGAGCAAAGCCCCTGCACCACCTTGATTTTCCCTGAGGTGCTACTACCCCGTCCGTAGCTGGACAATCTGATAAACTCTACTTCTAGCGGGAAATTAAGATAGCGAATCAGGTCAGCCATAAACATAAACGAGCCCTTAAGAATACCTATCAGGAGAGGATGCTTGCCTTGATAATCCTTCCTGATTTCAGCCGCCAGTCTTTTAACCGTGGCCTCTATCTCCTCGCGATGGAAAAGGATACGGGGTTCAGATTGAGAACTCATAGCTATTTGAGATTATAGCCTTTGCCTCTAATTCTGTCCAATGAAGACTAATGGAATTGTTTATCAACCCTATCCCC
>Ga0172362_10005788_pt1 | contig 10693 bp, 9 predicted proteins | sample LakKivs1_kivu2a2_FD_114534 | JGI IMG/M metagenome (GOLD analysis project Ga0172362, IMG submission 114534) | Sediment microbial communities from Lake Kivu, Rwanda - Sediment s1_kivu2a2 | ecosystem: Environmental > Aquatic > Freshwater > Lake > Sediment | place: Rwanda: Western Province, Lake...
GCAAAAGAAAAAAGCGGCTCCTTGATTACCGCCAATTACGCTTTCCGGCAAAAGAGAAAAGTTTTCGCTGTTCCCGGCCCTATCTATTCGCAAAACTCCAAAGGCACGAACCTTCTTATAAAAAAGGGCGCCAAACTTGTTGACAAAGCCGCAGATATTTTGCAAGAATTGGGATTTGAAGCGTTGAGGGGCGAAAGCCAAACGCCGGCTGGCAAAACACCGGGGGAAAATCTGATACTAAAATCTCTGGAAGAAGAACCTCTTCATATTGATAAAATTATAGAGAAAACCAAGTTGAAAGCCGAGATTGTCGCCGGGACCCTTGCCATTTTAGAAATGGAGGGAAAAGCGAGAAATCTGGGAGGAAACGTGTACGCGCTTGCGCGCTGAAATCCCAAATCCCAAGTGCCAAATTCCAATCAAATCCCAATTATTTAAATCCCAAAACTTTTTCAGTCATTAGGTAATTAGGTTTTAATTAGTCATTGGAAATTGGCCATTAAAACTTAAAAAAATTATGGACTTAATAATAGTTGAAAGCCCGACCAAATCACGCACCCTTCAGAGTTTTTTGAGTAAACAATATAAGGTTTTGTCATCTTTCGGCCATGTCAGAGATTTACCGAAAAAAGAGCTGGGGGTTGATATAGAAAACGATTTCAAGCCAAATTATGTTGTCCCCCCAAGGGCGAAAAAAACCATATCGCTTTTAAAAAAAGACGTCGCGGCTTCGCAAAAAATAATTTTAGCCACTGACGAAGATAGAGAAGGAGAATCCATTGCCTGGCACCTAACCCAAGCCCTCGGGCTTGGAAATTACCAAGATCCAAATTCCAAAATCCGAACAAAACTCAAGACCCAAATTCAAAAATCAAAACTCTATCAACGAATCGCGTTTCACGAAATAACAGAAGACGCCATAAAAAAAGCATTAGAAAATCCGCGGGATATAGATATGAACATGGTAAATGCCCAGCAGACAAGGCGCATTCTGGACAGGATTGTCGGCTACAAAATTTCGCCCTTTTTATGGAAAAAAGTTGCCAGAGGCCTTTCGGCCGGCAGAGTTCAATCAGTGGCAGTCAGATTAGTTGCTGAAAGAGAAAGAGAAATAAAAGATTTTTTGCCTCAGGAATATTGGAGCATTGAAGCGGAACTCAAGAAACAAGATACAAGAAATAATAACCAAGCCTTTACGGCTCAACTGGCAAAAAAAGACGGGGGAACTTTAGACAAGTTGGATATAAAAAATAAAAAAGATGCCGACAAAATAATCGGAGATCTGGAGGGTGCGGAATATAAAGTAATAAATGTTGAAAAAAAAGAAACAAAAAAGAATCCTCTGCCTCCTTTTACCACTAGCACTTTGCAGCAAACCGCTTGGCAAAAATTCAAATGGCCGGCAAAACTGACAATGCAAATAGCCCAACAGCTTTATGAAAAAGGATTAACGTCCTACCACAGAACCGATTCTCTAAATCTTTCTGATCTGGCGTTAGCAACAGCCAAAAAGCTTATAATCAACAATTTTGGCCAAGACTATTATCAATTTCGCAAATATAAAACGAAGTCAAAAACAGCCCAAGAAGCCCACGAAGCAATCAGACCAACATACTCGGAAAATACGCCGGAAAAAATTGCCAAAAAATTAGAGAAAAATCAATTCAAGCTCTACGATTTAATTTGGCGAAGATTTATTGCCTGCCAGATGGCAAGCGCCGTTTTTAACGCAGTAAGCGTGGATATCTCGGCTAATAATCCCGCCCCGTACCGAAATAGTTCTGGCGCGGAGTACGGTTTTAGAAGCAACGGCCAGACATTGAAATTTGATGGATCTTTGAAGGTTTACCCGATTAAATTCTCTGAAAATGAATTACCAACATTAGAAAAAAACGAGATTTTGAACTTGGTAAAACTTTTGTCATCCCAACACTTTACCGAACCGCCTCCAAGATACAATGAAGCAAGTTTAATCAAAGCATTGGAAGAAAACGGCATCGGCCGTCCCTCAACCTACGCTCCGATTTTATCTACCATCCAAGAAAGAAATTACATTGTAAAAAATGAGCAAAAAAGATTTGAGCCGACAGAGATTGGGACGGTTGTCAATGATGTTTTAGTGGAGCACTTCCCTGAGGTTGTTGATATCCAATTTACCGCCAAAATGGAAAAAGAATTAGACGAGGTTGCCGAGGGGAAAGACGACTGGGTTAAGACCTGCCGCGATTTTTACACGCCTTTTGCCAAAAACTTGGAAGAAAAATACAAAGAGGTCTCAAAAAAATCAATCGCCGAAAAAGAAACGGATAAAATATGCCCGGAATGCGGAGCTCGCCTTTTGATGCGTTTGGGCAGATACGGAAATTTTTACGCCTGTTCAAGGTTCCCGAAGTGCAAATACACAGAATCGTTAAAAAATAAGATTTTGGGCATCAAATGCCCGAAGTGCGGACAAGGAATGATAACCGAAAAAAGAACCAGAAAACATAAAATTTTTTACGGCTGCGATCAGTTCCCGAAATGCGATTTTGCCTTGTGGGACAAACCCCTGCCTGGCCGGCAGGCAGGCACCGGCGAAAAATGCCCGGAGTGCGGTTCTTTGATGGTTGAAACGAAAAGAAAACAGATAAAATGCAGCAACAAAAATTGCCAATCTAATAAAAAAGTGATAAAATAAACTGTAAACGCCGAAGTGGTGAAACTGGCAAACACAGCAGATTCAAAATCTGCCGCCCTTTAAAGGCTTGTGGGTTCAACTCCCACCTTCGGCATATGCGTGGATATTTTCGCGCAACTTATCTTAACCCCGATAAAGAATTACAATCCTATGTCATAGGCCTTGCTATTGGCGATGGAAATCTTTCAAATCCCAACGGCAGAGCAACTCGTCTTAGGATTACTTGCGACAAAAAATATCCTTTATTGCTTAAAAGAATAGTTAACTCTTTGCGGTTATTATTATCAGATAATAAGATTAGCATTATCAATCGTAAAGAAACTTATACGGATGCGAGTGTATACTCAAACCATTTAGAAAAAATCCTCGGCTGGAAAGCAAAAAGTGGAGCAAAATTTAAACAAAGAACTTCAGTGCCCAATTGGATTCTTAAAAATAAATCATATAAAATAAACTGCCTTAGGGGGCTTATTGAAACAGATGGTTGTATTTACGCTGATAGAACATATAATATGATAAACTTTTCTACTATAATCCCAAAATTGGCAAATGATGTTTATATGATGATAAGCTCATTAGGGTTTAAATCACATATTTATAAGATAGAAAGAAAGTTAGACAAATATAATTTTAATCAAAAAACAATATATCGAATAAGATTATCTAAAAACGTCCAAGAATTTTTAAATTTAGTCAAACCAGAAAAAATTAACTCCCGCCCGCGGCACCAGTTAGAAATTGCCAAATTTTCTTTTTAAGAAATAATTTTGCCGCCAAAGAAAATCTTGAAATTATTATTGGCGCGGGCCTGTCCGCCGAAGCCTCGGCGCAGGCGGGAAGCCGCGTCTTACGGGAACACATCCTCGCCCCGCCGTAGCGGGGCGAAAACGGTTCGCGCCTTTCCAGAAATAAAGCACCAAAAAAAGGGGGCTGTCCAGCCCCCTTTTTTTCTTGACAAATATATATCTAAATTATATGCTTTTTATTGGCGAACGCCCGTGGAGCTGTTTTCAAACGAAGGGATAGTTGTCCGCCAATTCCAAAAAGCAAATGGCGGACGATAGGAAGGATGTTTCTGTTAAAACGAATCGCGCCTTGTCCGCCGCTAAAATAAAAGGGGAACGATTGCGGAGCTGTTGGTTAACGATAGAGGTCCATGTTCCCCTTAAAACAAAAGAGGAGACGAGTCGGTCTATATTTGGAAGGGCGTCTTCTCTTATGCCTTGGTTGGCGGACGAGAATCTGCCTGTTGTTGCTTATTAAAGCAACGAAGGGACAGTTGTCCGCCAACCCCAAAGAAAATCAGGGTTCTGCCCCTGTAAAACGAAGCAGGACGCGGAGACGGTTGTTTCTGAAGAAACGGGTTTCGGCTTGTCCTGCTTCGCAAAATCATCAGAGGTCAAACCTCTGCAAGCTCCTTAAAAGAATGTCCGCCTCGGGCGGACGGAAACAATTGCCCGCTAAAGGCGGACGAAAAAGAAAGAAAGGGAGAACAGCATGCGTTGGATCGGAATCAGGCCCAGAGTGAAAGAGACAAAAGACCAGGAAGCGCGGCCAACCCAATTGTTTGTTGCGAACAAAGACGGATCTTTTGGGACCCTTGAGCTGGACACCGAAACAGACGAACTGGACTGGGTTCTGGGAAGATGGCCTGTTTCTTTCCGGCCTGTTCAGGCAACTGACGATCTGGGAAGTTTTTACAGGCACCACGTAAAGTGGCGGTCGCTTCGCGACGGAGAGAAACCGGAAATGTTTCCTGGGCAGTTCGTCCGCCAGAAAGACAATGTCTGGGAAACAGTTCAAAAAGTCCCGGCAGGATACGAAGGACTGAAAAAAGAAGACCGAATTGTAATGTTGCTTGGCGGATTGGGCGACTATCTGGCTTTCGCGTTGTCGCGCAAGGGCGAAGAGATCGGAGCTGAAGTTTGGCGGACTCCCTCATTTCAGATCAGCCATATGCGGCAAATGGGGAACAAAGATCAGGACGCCGAACTGCTGGTAAAGGTCTTTAAAGAAAATCCGGAGCTGTTCCGCCGCGTTGTCAACCGGGATCGGAAAGTAATCTGGGCAACTCTATGCTGTCGCGCAAGGCAAGAAGCTATGAAGGCCCGGATTAAGTGCGAACAGCGGCTTTTCGCCAGGACCGTTGGAACGGTTTTCTGCGCGGCCAACAGCGCTTTCCCGGATGGAGAAATAAAAAGACATTTTGACGCGATAAAGGCGAACGATGCCATCCTAACGGCCCTTCTGGCAGAAGAGGCGAAGCGCAACAGCGATCTGAAAAAAGCCCTGGAATGTTTGGCGGTTTACAACGAGGTTTTCAGCCAGGTTGAGGGCTGCGGCCCGGCAATTGCCAGCCGCCTGATCGCAGCGATTCAGGATATCCGCAGGTTTGAAACTCCTGCTCAGCTCAAGTCATTTTGCGGAGCCCATGTGCTGAAAGACGGCAGGTTCCCTCGGAGAAGACACGGTGAAATCGCCAACTGGCACCCTGACGCCAGACAAGCCCTGTTCCTGTTCGGAGAACAGATCAAGCGAAAACCCAACAGCATCTGGGGCAGAAAACTCCGCGAGTACAAAGACCTGTTCCAGGAAAGACATCCGGAAGTGGTAATGGTGGCCGGAAGAAAGCGCTACACTAAGAGCCACATCTATAATATGGCTAAGTGGCGCACCCTGACCAAGTTCGTGGAATGGCTGTGGAAAGAATGGTGGAGGGTTGAAAGAAAACAGCAGGAAACGTAAAAGCGGAACGATCTTGGAATTGTTCCTCCAGGAACGAGTGACGGTTTGTTCCGCCCTTGCAAGGATAACGGGAGAGGACTAAGAGATCGCTGTCCATTTGAGACGAGAGTGGCGGTGTCCTCCCCTTCCGAATACAAGCGGACGAAAAAAAGTCTGTCCCTTCGGGACGCGACTGGAATTGTCCGCGCAGAAATCGGCGAACGACCAAGCCGATGTTCAAACGAACGCAAGAGGATTTGTTCGCCGCAAGGTTTGGCAGACGAAGAGAGGCCTGTCTAAAAGACGTTCTCTTGAATGTCTGCAAACCTGCCCCTTGTTTCTATTTTGAGGCAAGGGGCTTTTATTTTGGCTTTTTTGTGTTATTATTAAGATAATGAAAAACAATAAGATTATGGGGATTCTGATCGTCGCAGTAGCCGCTATTTTCGGCGTGCTTGCAGTTATAAGCGCTTATAAGAGAATAAATAAAGATTATTTAAACGAAAATATTTTTATGGAAAAACCAAAAAACTTCAGCCAAGAAACGATTATCAAAAAGGGCGAAACATTCGTGTCGGAAGACGGTCTCTTAAAAATAGAGAATAAAGGAGGCGGCCACAAAATTCTGGTTGAAGGGGGCGACCTGCCTTATGCGGTCTGGGTTTTGAAATTCCAAAACAAAGAAAAAGAGGTTGAGCCCAAGTCGGGAGAAACGATTTTTGAAAACGGATACGTTATCACTCTTTTGGAGCAGGAGTTTTACGGCGCTTACTCCAAAATTAAGATTGAAAAGCCGGAAACAAAAGAGCTGTTGTTCGGGAATGTTTTGAGTATGAAAGAATACGAATCTGCCGTGGCTCCCGACGGCCTGAAACTCACTGCCAGAATCAACACTCTCCATAGCTATGACGAAGATAATAATTTGACCACCAGCTTGATGGTTGAACTGAACGCGGAAAAGGGAAATAGAAAAGAAACCATCTCTGTCTACCAAAACGAAAAAACAGAATGGCAAGGTTATGTTTTCAGCATAAAAGATATTAATCCCAAAGCGCCTCATAATTTTGAGCTTATTGTTGAAAAGCAATAGAAAATAAAAAAGCAAAAACCTAAAAAAACCGAGCCGTCCGGCTCGGTTTTTTTAGGTTGAAGAAATTTTTTATCCTTTGGCGATCTTATTTACCAGCCAACCGGACAAAGCCCCGATTATCGCTCCGAAAAAAATGTCCGAAGGCCAATGTATTCCCACAAAAACGCGGCCCAAACAAATAAAAAAACTAAGAAGAAAAAATAAAAGTCCGGCTTCCTTATTTTTATAAAAAACGATCGTAGACAGGGCAAAATAAAAGGCGGCATGGCCCGAGGGAAAAGACGGCTCGTCCGAATATGTCATTAAAAGATTCACGGCATTGCTGACAAAAGGCCTGGGCCTATACCACAAAAAACGTGTTAAGTTGACAATCACAAACCTTGCCAAAACCGCGGAAACAAAGGCCTTCACCACCGTTTTCCAATTTTTAGCGAATCTCTCAACAAGAAATAAAAACAAAAGGAAAATTACAAAATACTCAAGATATTTTGCACAAAAAACGCCGATAAAATCCAGAACGGCCCATCTGGCTGCATATTGGTTTATAAGATGAAATAAAAAAGAATCCATATTATTTTTTATGGCAGAGCTTAACCAAGTTTTCAAATAAGCAAGCCACGGTGAGAGGTCCCACTCCGCCGGGCACCGGGCTCAGACAACCCGCCTTCTCCTCAACGCTCTTTATATCAACGTCGCCCAATGTTTTTCCTTTTTCCGAGGAAGCGCCAGCGTCAATTATCACCGCCCCTTCTTTTATCATATCTCCTTTGATCAACCCGGGTTTGCCCACGCCTGATATTATTATATCTGCTTTTTGGGTAAAAAAGGAAATGTCTTTTGTGAACTTGTTGATCGCCGAAACCGTTGCCTCCTTCTTTAAAAGCCAAACTGCCAAAGGAAAACCCACCAATCTTCCTGTGCCCACCAAAAGAACATTTTTTTCTTCCGGATTTATATTGTAGTTATCAAAAAGATATGATATGGCTGCCACAACCGGCGGCAAAGCCCGCAAAGTATCGCTGTAGAATTTCCCCAAATTATTCTCCGATAAAATATCAGGGTCTTTTTCCGAAGGAATAATATTCAAAATTTCCTGATCGTTTTTTCTCAAGGCCGGGGGCAGAGGAAGCTGGATTACCACCCCGGAGTTTTCCGGATCAACGCATATCTCCTGAATTTCTTTTTTTAGGTTTGAAAAAGATACATCCTCGGAAAAGTGAAAAAGCTTGAAATCTATCCCCAAAGAATCGGCTATCTTCTCTTTTTGCCTGATAAAAACCCGTGAAACAGAATTTTCTCCCACCAAAACCACGGCCAGCCGCAAACGAAGACCGCTTGCTTCTATTTCTTTTTTAAGGTTTTCTAAAATTGTCTGGGCGATTTTTTGGCCCTTTAAAAGCTTCATGGCAAAGGAAATTTTTTGCAGAAGGTTTTTATTTCTTCCCTTATCCTCGGTATATTTTTTTCGTCTGAAATAACGTCGTTTATCCAAAGCGCTATTTTCCCCATTTCTTTCTCCTTCATTCCTCTTGTTGTAATGGCGGGCGTGCCCAAACGAATGCCCGATGGTTTGAACGGCGGATTGGGATCAAAAGGAATCGTATTTTTGTTTGTTGTTATTCCGGCCTCTTCCAATCTGTTTTGAGCATCTTTGCCCGAAATGTTCTTGTTTCTTAAATCAATCAAAATTAAATGATTGTCCGTGCCCCCGGTAACCAGTTTGAAGCCGCATTTTATCAGTTCTCCGGCCAAAACCCTGCAATTTTTCACAACCTGGGTCGCGTATTCTTTGAACTCCGGAGTTGCCGCTTCCTTCAAACATACTGCTATTGCCGCAATCTGATGCATATGAGGTCCTCCTTGAAGCCCGGGGAAAACCGCTTTATCTATTTTTTCCGGCAGATCAGGGTCTTTGGCAATCCCCTTTTCCGTTACCATAATCATCCCTCCCCTGGGGCCTCTTAATGTTTTGTGGGTTGTGGTTGTAATGATATGGCAAAAGGGAACGGGGCTGGGATGAACTCCGGCAGCAACCAATCCAGCAATATGGGCTATATCCGCCGCCAGACAAGCGCCCGCGGCATCGGCTGCCTCGGCCAATTTGGCCCAGTTAAAAATTCTGGGGTAAGCTGTAGCTCCCACCCACATTAGTTTGGGCTTCACCTCCTGAACCTGTTTTTTGAGAAGATCGTAATCAATCAGGTTTGTTTTTTCGTCCACGCCGTATTGCACAGAATTGAAAAATTTCGCCGAAAAATTGACCTTCCAGCCGTGAGTCAGGTGGCCGCCGTGAGGAAGAGACATCCCCATTATTGTATCGCCCGGCCGGCAAACCGCCATATAAACCGCCTGGTTGGCCGGAGAGCCGGAGTATGGCTGGACATTGGCATGCGGAACGCCAAAAAGTTTCTTTGCCCGATCCCGACATAAATTTTCCAGCTCATCGTAATATCCAAGCCCGGCGTAATATCTCTTGCCCGGATACCCCTCGGCGTATTTGTCGGTAAGAAGAGAGCCCAAGGCCTCCCTGATAGCCGGCGAACTGTGGTTTTCCGAAGGAATCATTTCAAGCGATGTTTTTTGTCTTTCGGCTTCCAAATCTATAAGTTCCGCTATCTGCGGATCTGTTTCTTTAAGACTCATAATAGTTCTGCGGTATTCATATTTTATTTAGTATTCTATGGCGATTCTCTAACACTATGTATCAGTAATTCTTTGGTGCTATGTATTTATTTCTATAATACCATATTAATACCATATTTTCCCATATTTTTAACTACCATCACTGCCCGGTCAGGAACGGAGAATTTTAACTTTTGCCCCTGATAAATCAATTACTTTTGACGGCCTTGACTCCGGCAGGTCGCCCGCATCAACAATTAAATCCGGCTTCAGTTTTTTGTTTTTAAATTGTTCCAAAACTTCTTTGATTTTTGTTGTTGCCGGCGCGCCGGAAATGTTCGCCGATGTCTGAGCTAAGGGCTTGCCGAATTTGTCCAGAACTGAATTTAGAAATTTATACTTTGGTATTCTTATTCCGATTGTGCCCTTTTTATAAACCAATGGCGATAATTTATGCGGTTTTTTGGCTTTTAAAATTACGGTGATTTTGTTGTTTTCCAAAAATTCTTCTTGTTTTCCGTCAAGAAACGCGTAATTTTTTGCCATTTTTATGTCTTTCACAAAAACCGGCAGGGGTTTTGTCCTCGGCCGGCTCTTTATTCTGAAAATTTTTTCCACTGCCCTGCTGTTAGAAGCATCGCAAATTAATCCGTAAACTGTGTCGGTGGGGCAAACCAAAATCTCGCCGTCCTTCAGGGCGCTCAAGGTGATTTTAAGATTTTGCTTTTTTGCGGTGATTATCTCCACCTTTTAGAAAATTAGAGCATTTGATTATATCTCCGGGGTTGCCGAAATCCAGCCATTTATCTTCAATTTTAATTATCTTTACTTTTCTGTCTTTTGCCAACAAAGTAATTACATCGGTAATTTCGTATTCGCCGCGGGAGGATTTTTTTATTTCGGGAAGTTTGGCAAAAACCTCGGAAGTAAACTTATACATCCCGGTATTAATCAAATTCCCGATGTATTTTTTCGGCTTTTCAACAATTTCTTTCAAAAAACCATCGTCAGTCAGCAAGACGCCGTACTTTTCAGGATTTTCGTGAATCAACCCAGCCACGTAATTATAATCATCATCCCTTGCCATTTCTTTTAAATCCCTGACCGAATATAAGTTGTCTCCGCAGATAAACAAAAACTGCTTCTCCTTTAGAATATCCTTTACGCACATTAAAGGACAGGCCGTACCGTATATTTTTTCCTTCGGGCCCAAAACCTCAAACTGATTCACGATTTTTGCTTTATAGCCGTGGTCTTTCAAAAAATTTTTCATTAAGTTTGCCGCGTGGCCGACGACCAATATAATGTCTTCGTAGCCGGCCTCCAAAAGGTTATCCAGGACATAAGCCAAAAAGGGCCTTTCATTGACCCTTATCAAATGTTTTGACTTGTTTTTCGTGAGATGCAGCATCCTGGTGCCCTGTCCCGCTGCCGCGATAACCACGCTTTTAGCCATTTTTAGACAAGTTAAATGCTTTTTTGTTCAATTCAAAATATTTTTCCGGCACGACTTTTTTAATCGCCGAGAGCACGGTTTTGGGCTTTAGCGGAATTATCTTTTTAAAAACCGCCTGCCCTAA
>Ga0172362_10005790_pt1 | contig 10690 bp, 10 predicted proteins | sample LakKivs1_kivu2a2_FD_114534 | JGI IMG/M metagenome (GOLD analysis project Ga0172362, IMG submission 114534) | Sediment microbial communities from Lake Kivu, Rwanda - Sediment s1_kivu2a2 | ecosystem: Environmental > Aquatic > Freshwater > Lake > Sediment | place: Rwanda: Western Province, Lake...
AGCCATTCCCCTTTATGGGGACGAGGGCTCCCATAGAAGATGGGTTTGATGGAGTCGGGGTGTAAGCCGGAAGACTTCGGTCGACCGGTTCAGCCTGCGGCTTCCAACCGCCCGAGGTGTCGGGCTTATACGGTGTCTGGACGATATATTTGGTTGAATCTTTTGTGGTGTGTGTCTGTGGTGTCTGTGCATGGTGTTTTTGCAGTTTTGTTTTGTTGGGAGAGTTTTTGTCTTTGCTCTGTGCGGTGACTAGGCTCCCCTATATATAGGTTGAATCTGTGGTTAGAATTTTAGGTGCTGTGAAATGTTGCTAGTTTTTGGGCTGTTAGTGGTTTTGTTTTTTGTTGTTTTCTTTTTTGAGGTTTTTTGTTGATATTTCTTTGATTAGGGGTTGTTTTTTGCCGCCTTCTATCTCTATTGTTGCGTTTGGGTATTGGTGCTGAAGCTGTTTTCTGAGTGTGTTTGTGTCTGTGTCTTTTCCAATTTTTGCTTTGACTTTTGTCCCTTCAGGTGTTTGTATGACGCTTATGGAGTAGCCGCCTGCGGGAAATTTGTCTGATGATTTTGTTTCGTCGAAAAGTGAGTTTCCGAATAGTTCGTCTATGATGTTTCGTTTACGTTTTCTCTCTGAAGTCATGTTTTCCTCGTAAAAGAGAGTTGAGTCCTTGCTTAAAAATTTAATTAGTTGGTTGGGCTTTGTAGCAGTGTGATTGTCTAGGGTGGAAGCATGAAGGGAAAGGCGGTAATATTGATGGGTTCGGAGCGGGATTTGGAATTCTGCCGTGAAATTGCCCGTTATTTAAAGGCGTTAAGGTTGGATTATGTGTTTCGTGTTGCTTCTGCGCATAAGACGCCTGAAAAGGTTTTAGAGGTTTTGAAGGAGTTTGAGAAGGAGAAGGTTGTGTATATTACAGTTGCTGGGCGGTCTAACGCTTTAAGTGCGTTTGTTGACGCAAACACTGTGAAGCCTGTTATTGCTTGTCCACAGTACAGCGAGAAGTTTGGCGGCGTGGATATTTATTCTTCGCTTAGGGTTCCAAGTGGAATTGGCTCTGTTGTGACTTTGGAGCCTGAAGGCGCTGCTATTGCGGTTGCGAAGATTTTTGCAGTTGAGGATGCAGACTTGGCGAAACGTGTCAGAGAGTACCAGCTTGCTAGGAAGAGGGAGATTGAAAAGGCTGACAAATCGGTTAAAAAGTTGAAGTAGTGCAAAGAGTCATGGGCAGCGTAAAGGACTTAGAAGTAATCAAAAAGCCGATAAGAGATACTATGGGTGTTGGCAGATTTCATTTTTCTGATCGGTATTCGGTTTTTGATTGGGGTGAAATGCCAGACCTTATTGAAGGAAAAGGCGCTGCTTTGTGTATGATGGGGGCTTACTGTTTTGAAAGGCTTGAAGAAAAGGGCATCCGAACGCATTATCGTGGATTAGTGGATAATAGTGGTCGAGTTGTGCGTTTTGACGAGTTAAATCAGCCTTCGAATGTTATGGAGATAAACTTGGTTAACGTGTACAGACCTAAGGCGCACGTGGAAGATGGGAAGCTTAAGTATGATTATGGCATTTATACGTCTGAGTTGAGAAATTTTTTGATTCCGCTTGAAATAATTTATAGGAATGGTTTGCCTGAAGGCTCATCGGTTTTTAAACGTCTTGAGCAGGGCTTAGTCACGCTTGAGCAATTAGGGTTGGATCATTATCCGAAGGCTGGTGAACGGCTTGCGAAGCCGATTTTTGATGTGAGCACGAAGCTTGAGGAAGGAGATCGTTATATTGGTTGGACTGAGGCGCAACGGATTGCTGGTTTATCTGATGGTGAGTCGGAGGAGGTTAAGGTTTTGCTTTTGAAGGTTGATGAGACGATTACGGAGATTGCTTCGAGGGCGGGTTTGGTGAATGAGGATGGGAAGATTGAATTGGCTTTTGACCCGTCTAGGAGGCTTATGGTTGTTGATGTTGTAGGCACGCTGGATGAGTGCAGATTCACGTTTAAAGGATTGCATGTGAGTAAGGAAATAGCTAGACAATATTATCGGAAGACAAAATGGTATAGAGAAGTTGAAGAAGCGAAGAAAAAAGCCCAAAAAGAGGGCATTGAAGACTGGAAAAAACTAGTCAAAACAAAGCCACCAAAACTAGACATAGTATTGAAAGTAATAATCAGCGAAATGTACATGACTACCGCGAATGAAATGACTGAAAAGAAAATGTTCAATGCCCCAAACCTTGCAAACATAGTCACAAAATACAAGAAATATTTATAATCACACTAGAGTTATATTAGCAAGTGTACTTGTGCATACGTAAATCACTAAGGAAGAAAGAGGTTTAAGATTGTATTAGGATACATTCTTTGAACTTACGCAGTAGATCGATTTTCTTCTTTTCTCTCATTCGTCTGGTCGGAGGAACACAAAAGAGCCTGATGTTAGAATCATCTTTCAAATAAAAACCATGTAAGTCTCCCATTATAGCTTGACTAAGGTTGTAATCGGGGCTTTGAGGAGATTTAATTTTTGAATATGCGTCTTTTTGGAAGACGATAATGGCTCCTTTAGGATTCAGGAATCTTCCGATCACTTGTTCTACTCGTTTCTTCTCATCATTAACTATCTTGGCCAAGGTTTTAGTGCCAAAAAGTTTGCGAAGTCCTTCAACTCCTGCCCATTTGGACCCACTTGCAGCGCTAGGCATCGAATAAAAAGCTACTAGTCCTATTCTAAAATCTGATTCATAGCTTAAGTCATACAGCTCTCTCTTTCTTGACTTACTGCGTTCTGTCACGTTCTCTATATAGCTACTCTTTTCTCTAAATCTGAGGATACCTGCCTCTTTAAGAGCGTTCCAGAAACGATGGTCCCTTCCTTCACCTTCAGAAGAGATTTTACCTTCATAGGAGAAGAACATTTTTGAATATACAGAATGAGAAGCAGGGTTTCCAAAGAGTAGTAAAAGAGGCAATCGTGAATTCTGTTTCTTTGGTATAATGCATTCAGTTAGATATGTTAGCACTTCACCGCTCAATCCGATGATTGGGAGATTATGTTCACGATCATATTCGCGATTGTATTTGTTTGAATCCAGAAATTGGCAAAGTCTATTTCTGAACTCATGTTGTTCATATGGCGTTGAATAAATAGATTTAATATCTAGAGAGACCTTTTGAATAGCTTGCTCAACTTTTTGAAACATCAATACATTTCCCTTTGTGACACATGGAGAATCATCACTGTTTGATTGCCCAAGCAAATCTTACATTTCCTTCTCTAATGATATTGTTTTAATACTCACGTTTTTATCTCTTGCTTTGGGAAAGTCACGCAAGAAAAAGAAAAGAAAGAATGCGCTGAATTTCATTAAACATCTATGGGTTGGTTGTTCTCTTTTGGTATTCTGAAAGAAAAGCATCCAAAAAACCTTTCACAGTTTTCCTAAACTCTTTCAGCTCCTTCGATATATCCCCATACTTCTCGGCCATATCCTTAAAATTCCTATTCGTATCTTGCTTAAAATCCTTCAACTCATCTCTAAAACCAATAAAGTACAATTTGCTAAACTCATGATCCTCTAATGTGGCTTCATCAAAAACAGAAAGCTCCTCAACTCCATAGTCTATTTCAAAATCTTTATACTCTTTCCATGCCGGCTGGTAGTTTTCTTCACCTTCAAAAAAGCATTTGATGCCAGAAACGTTGATGCTCAAGAAATCCTCAGCCTCTGTTTTTCTGTCAATTTTCTTCAAAAACTCTTCTACCTTATCTCGTGAACCTTCACAAAAAATCTCAACCCTCGTACCTTCCATGTTCCTAACAAGACCTTTCAAACCCAACTGCCTCGCAACCTGCTTCACTAAAGCTCTGTAACCAACACCTTGAACAACACCATCAACAATAATTCTAGCCTTAGACAAGCCCACACCCACCCCAATAACTGCTATTCCCAAACTTTCAAAAACCAACAATATAACATTTTCTAAACTATTATCGAAACACTTTAATCTGTTCTTCGTAGAATCTGTTTATTCGAGTTGATTGTGATGAAAGCATTTATTTCTGTTGACATGGAAGGCATGCCATACATCGTCATCCCAGGACACTTAAGCCTAAAAGGCACATTGTATGAAGAGGCAAGAAAAATAGCCACAAAAATCACTTTAATTGCTGCAGAAGAACTGCACAAAAATGGCTTCAACCAAATAGTCATAGCCGACAGTCACGGACCAATGGTCAATCTTCACGTAGAAGACTTGCCTGAATATGTTGAAATCATTAGAGGCTTTCCAAGACCACTTAGCATGGTTACAGGCGTAGAAGACTGCGGTGTAGCATTATTTCTTGGCTATCACGCCAAATTTGGCACGGCAAAATCTACTTTTGATCACACTTACAGCGGAGGAAGCATAAACAAACTTGAAATCAACGGAACCGAAGCCAGCGAATTCCTATTAAATGCCTATACAGCAGGCGAATACAAAGTCCCAATAATACTCGTAGCAGGCGAAGCTCAACTCCTAAAAGACGATGTTAAGCGATATGCACCATGGGCAAAAACCGTCCCACTAAAACAATCATTAAGCCGCGTCTCAGCCAGAAGCCCAAGCATGAAAAAAATTGAAAAAGAACTACGACAAGCAGTCAAAAAAGCCGTGGTCAGCTTCAAACAACACAAAACCAAACCACTAACAGCCCAAAAACCAGTAAAAATCGCCATAACTTTCTTGGCAAGCCACTTTGCAGACGTAGCAGAACTTTTGCCAAATGTCAAAAGAACGAGCGCATTAAAAGTAGAATATACAGCCAAAAACATGACAGAAGCATACAAAACATTCGAACTACTCATATTAGCTGCAAGCGGCGCATCAGCTATTCTCACACAACTAACCTAACCTGTCTCTAACAGCGCAAATCAAAAATTTTGCTAAACTTGGGTTACCAATTCATCTAATTGCTTTGTTTTCAACGCTCTTTTTACTTCTAATGCTATGCAGCTCCCTGTGCTCAATCATTTCTTGTACTTCGATCTATGGCTTGGTTATTTTTTTGGTATTCCAAAAGAAAAGCATAAAACAAAAACCTGCGTAGACTAGTTCTTATGCTCAAACCAAACCATTTAGCTTCAACCTTTTCAATAGTGGCTTTTGACCCCAAAACCAGAAACCTTGGAGTAGCCGTACAATCCCGATACTTCTCAGCTGGCACCGCTGTACCGTGGGCACAAGCCCAAATCGGCGCAGTAGCCACCCAATCCTTCGTCAACGTCAGCTACGGACCACGAGGCTTAAAACTCCTCAAAAAAGGTCTAAAAGTCAACGAAGTAATCGAAAAACTCACAAGCAAAGACAAAAGCCGCGACTATAGACAACTGGGGATAATTGACGGAAAAGGCAACCCCGCAGCCTATACGGGCACAAAATGCCTGCAGTGGGCAGGAAGCAAAATCGGTAAAAACTATACAGCACAAGGAAACATCCTAGCCAACGAACAAGTCGTACAAAACATGGGCAAAAAATTCGAAACAACAAAAGGCGACTTGGCCGATAGACTAGTAGCCGCGTTGGAAGGCGGACAAGAAGCGGGAGGCGACGTGAGAGGCAAACAATCCGCAGCCCTGCTAGTTGTTGGAGAACGGAAAAGTAAAGCAGGCTACGGCGACCGCCTCATAGACCTGCGCGTGGAAGACCACCCAGAACCCATCGCCGAACTGAAACGCTTACTACGACTGCATCACGTGTACAGCCTAATCGATGAAGCGGAAGAAATTTTCACCCAAGGCAATCACAAAAAAGCAATCGTCACAATAAAGAAGGCAATAGAGCTTAACCCAAACAGTGACGACGCCTACGTAGACCTAGGCATGACCTACATGAAAATGGGAAAAACACAAGAAGCAAGAAAAGCCTTCAACAGAGCCACCAGCCTGAACCCGAACATGAAAAAAGTCATCAGTCAACTTACTAAACGGAATTATCCACTGGAATAAAGGAAAATAAACGAACAGCAAAGAAAATGTAAGCGCAGTTCTAAGTCACAAGCTCGTGCAGCTGCTTCACCTTCAACGTCCGCTTAATTTCTAAGGCTATGCGGTCTCCTGTGCTCAGCCGCTTCATGTACTTTGCATTCGCATATTGTGCACCCAAACCCATATGCACATTCGTCCCACCACCATGCCTCAAAGCTACGTCCTGCGTCACTGGAATATGCATGTACGGATCACGCTTATCAGGCACATCATACAAACCATAATCAACAGCCCCCTTCGCCTCTGCACCACCAGTAAAATCAAGCTTGATCGACGGCTTAAGCTCATACTTGCTAACACGATCCCAAGTGATTAGCGTTTGCAAACACCAAGCACCAATGATCCCAGGAAAAGCATATTCTCTGCACGCAAGCAAAAACCGATCAGCATAGCGATGCAAATCTTTAAGCAACGATTCTCTAAGACTCAAGATGCCATGAGCTGTAACCTCGAACGATGGCACTTTCTTAATTTTATTCTGCACGTCAGTCGGCAAACGCTTCAAACCATCAAGAATTGTCTCTCTACGCTCATCAATTGACAAAAACTGATTCGCTAGGCATATTCGCGCTTCTTCTATATTCACGTTGTAAAGCTTCACAAACCACTTCTCACCATCACCCCAATCACTTTTCGCATCCAGAGGCGAAAAGAAAAAGTTAAAATTCGCATGTGGACCAAGCACAATCTGCTCCACACGTCCATTCTCTAAGGCTTCTTTACTCAAATTTCCAGCCTTAACCTCACGCGCAACTTTCTCCTCCAAATCCTGCGAATCAGCAGCAAAAATAAACTCCCTCTCAAAAGCCCTATGCGCATGTTCAGCCTTCAAAATCATCGGCTCATCAACAGGCTCTTTAAAGCGTATTCCGCTTTCATTTACCTCGTACTTGTAAGCCTTAGGCGTTGGAATGCCAGCCTTCTCCGCAAACCAGTAATAATCCTTCTCAAGCTCGCCACGATTCTCAATTTTAAGCAAAGTCCTTGAACCCAAAATCGGCACCGCATAATCATTCTCAATCACACTGCAATACTCGTCGCCTCCAACGTAAACAGCAAAAGCCCTATTCGTAATCTGCAAACACTCCAAATCAACAAGCTCATCCTCATACTTCACAATATCAGAATACTTATCCAAAATCACAACAACACTTCGCCAATCACCACTCTTCTTAATATCCTTAAAGTCGTTTACAACACGCAAATCCCGCCTCACCAAACCAGGCAAATCCTCAACCGTTTCACCTGGCTTGCCAACCATAGGATTTTGAAGATAAATCCGCGCTCTGCCAGACGTCGTGTAGATTATGCTTCTCACGCCGTAGTTGCGCTGTCCCTGCCAAGCATCCAAAGCCGAATGTGAACCCAAATTTAATCCGACTGGTTCCTTGTATTTTTTAACTATTTCCTGCATTTCTTCTCTTTTTATAACCATACAAATCACCATTACAGGTACGGAATCTAATCGTACGATTGTTTTAAACCTTTTTTACATTTATCCGTTAAAACATTGTTAAGCGAGTGCATCGGAAGAATAAAGAATACAGTTCCAGAAGAATCTTCTAGAACTTTATTCTATCGCATTTTTACATACATGGTTATAAAGAAAAATGAGAGCGTTCATCATGGGGAGAAAGGAGTTGGCAGAGGTTCTCGGCTGGATATTTGTCGACCACGTTCCATTGCTCTATGAAAAGAGAAGAGTAGCAAAACAACTTCAAATCGAAACCTGGCTTGACCTTTCCCAACTCGTTAAGGAGCTAGGAATCGAAAAAACAGATGAAAACAAACGAAATACAAACGCCGCATTAAGCTACATTGTTTAAAGACCGCAAGCTTCTAAAACATTTTCAAAATTTTCGCGCATTCTATCACTTTTGTAACGCCTCAACGCCTCGATAATTGTCTTCTCGTTTTTTTCGCCGAGCTTCTCCGCCATTTGTTTGGCAACTAAACCGCTGATGAACATAAACTGGCAAATTGAAGTAACATTTGACGGTTTCCGATTTAAGCTAGCTGTTTCAAAATCAACTATGAAAGGCACATCGCTCTTATCGATAATTATGTGTTTTGGAGCATAACTCAGTTCACCATGGTCTAAACCAGCCGTGTCCAGTCGCCAGCACTGCTCCAAAACTTCACGCAAAACTTTTCTTATCCGCGTTTTTCCTCTCTGTTTTTTAATCCATTTTGGAAACAAATCACCATCGACAAACTGCATCAAAAGAAAGTCTTTGCTTACGCACAAAAGTTTTGGTCCAACATGTACTGAATTTGCTTTTTTAAGCATTTTCGCTTCTTTCTGCATTCCAGAACGCCCAGCATCCACTCTTCGAATTTTTAAAGCCACTTTTTCTCCGTTTGTGTAAGCTATTGTGACTATGCCCACACAGCCTTTACCCAAAACGTGTATGTTGAACGCTTGCTTTTCTCCGCTGAATTCTAGGGTTTCAACACCTAACCTTTGCAGTTCCTCTAAACGCTTCTTCAATTCTGATTTGCTTGGTTTGGGATAGCATACTACAGATGCGTATGGTTCTTCACTTAATCTTTCAACGGCTACAGTCAATGCAGCCTTCAATGTTTATCCCTCTAACTATTATACTCAAGTATTCACAGAAATAAAAATAGCAACATCGTAAAGTTAATAGGAAACAGATATTCTGTCTCAAAAAGGAGCATAGAAATGCCAAAATTTAGGCAGACCGCAGAAATTCTCAAACTAATGGACAAAAAAGAAAACATACGTAACATAGGCATAATCGCCCACATAGACCATGGAAAAACAACAATTACAGATTCACTGTTAGCCGCAACAGGACTACTATCACCGCAAATAGCAGGACAAGCCCGAGCACTCGACTATTTAGAAGAAGAACAAAAACGCGGAATCACCATAAAAACAGCAAACATATCACTGTTGCATGAAGTGAGCGGACGCGCTCATGTGATAAACCTAATTGACACGCCGGGTCATGTGGATTTCACGGGAAAAGTTACGAGGGCTTTACGTGCTATTGACGGTGTCGTGGTAGTTGTTGATGCAATAGAAGGAGTCATGGTTCAGACTGAGACTGTTACCCGCCAAGCCTTAGACGAAAGAGTGAAACCTGTCCTTTTCATAAACAAAGTGGACCGTTTAATTACGGAGTTGAGGCTTACTTCAGACGAAATTCAGAACAAGTTTATTCGCATAATCCGTGACTTCAACAATCTTATCGAAATTTATGGAGAACCTGAGTTTAAGAATAAATGGCAGGTTGACCCAGCGAAAGAGACTGTTGCTTTTGGTTCAGCTCTTCATAGGTGGGGTTTCACTCTAAAAACAGCTCAACAAAAAGGAACAAAATTCACAGATATTATAGATGCTTATGCTAGGGACAAACATCAAACGCTTCCTCAGTTGCTTCCTCTACACAGCGCAATACTTGACATGGCAATCAAAAACACGCCAAACCCAATCAAAGCCCAAAAGCATCGGCTACCAAAAATTTGGAAGGGCAAAATAGAATCAGAGATAGGTCAAGCAATGCTAAACTGTGATGATAATGGACCAACAGTCATGTGCATAACTAATGTTCAAACAGACCCCACGGTAGGTCTCGTCGCAACTGGAAGACTTTTTTCAGGTTCAATAAAGAATGGAGACAAAGTCTACTTAGTTGGCGTAGAGAAAGAGTATACTGTGGAGCAAGTTTCCATGTTTATGGGCGCTTTCAAAGAGTCTATCAACAGAATCACCGCTGGTAACATAGCTGCTTTTACAGGGCTTGACCAAGCAAGTGCAGGCGAAACCCTCGTTGACATCAAGCATAAAGATGTTATTGTTCCGTTTGAACGCATAAAATACCTCTCTGAACCTGTCATAAAGATAGCCGTTGACCCAAAGAATCCTAAAGATTTGCCATGTTTAGTGGAAGCTATGAATAGGCTATCAGTAGAAGACCCAAACCTAGTCGCTACCATAGACAAGGAGACGGGAGAATACTTGCTGAGCGGAATGGGTGAACTTCATTTGGAGGTTGCAATGAAGTTTTTGACGCAATATAGTGGTGGAATACAACTTGCCACATCCAGTCCAATAGTGGCTTACAGAGAAAGCATTTTGGAACAAGGCAAAGTTGTCATGACGAAAAGCCCAAACAAACACAACAGGTTCTGGGTGCAAGTTAAGCCGCTGGAAAACAAAATTATAGAGTTGATGGAGAATGGTGAGCTTACCGAGAACATGGAACAGAAGCAAATTGAGAACAAGTTGCAGAAAAAAGCAAAATTTCCAACAGTAGAAGCAAAAAATGTTTGGGCTTTGGATGAGCACAGAAATATGCTTGTCGATTTAACGAGGAACGTTCGAAATCTCCATGAAGTAAAAGACAGTGTAATTTCTGGTTTTCATTGGGCTTGCAGGACAGGTCCTCTATGCGAAGAACCTCTGAGAAGGGTGAAAACCGAGTTGTTGGACGCTCAAATTCATGATGATCCGAAAAAAAGGGAGCCACAGCAGGTCATGCGAGCCATAAGCCGTGCAATTCTAGGCTCAGCCTTAAAGGCTAAACCAGTGTTGCTCGAACCGATCTACAAGATTAACGTGTCTGTTCCCAACCAATGGTTCGGCGCATGTTCAAACATCTTAACCCGCAGACGCGGGAAAATATTGACCACTGAACACAG
>Ga0172362_10005791_pt1 | contig 10689 bp, 10 predicted proteins | sample LakKivs1_kivu2a2_FD_114534 | JGI IMG/M metagenome (GOLD analysis project Ga0172362, IMG submission 114534) | Sediment microbial communities from Lake Kivu, Rwanda - Sediment s1_kivu2a2 | ecosystem: Environmental > Aquatic > Freshwater > Lake > Sediment | place: Rwanda: Western Province, Lake...
ACAAGAAATATTCTTATGTGGTGGTGAAGGACAGGGAAGGTAATGTGGAGCAAAGGGGTATGGTGAATAACACAAAGGAAAAGTTTTGCCAGCTGCTAAAGCCTTATCAGGCAGGTAAGGCGGTTCTGGAAGCTACCCGAAACTGGGGGCTTATCTATGATTGGCTGGAGGAGATTCTGGACGATGTCGCTTTAGCCCATCCATTAAAGGTAAGGGCTATTGCTGAAGCCAGAATTAAGACAGACAAGATAAGCGCCGACATCCTTTGTGACCTGCTCCGTTCCAACCTTCTGCCTGAGGCTTATGTCCCCAACAAAGAGACCAGGGAATCCGAGAACACCTTAAGGCAGCGGATGTTCTTTGTCAGAGTGCAGACGATGGTGAAGGAGCTGGCCAAAGGTGATAAGAAGGTAAAGCTACTCAGAAGCATTCCCGGGCTTGGTCCCTTCTTTTCAGTCCTGGTGGCCAAGGAAATCGATGACATCAGCCGATTCCGGGATGAGAAGAAGCTATGCACGTATGCCGGTTTAGTGCCATCCACCTACGCCTCAGGTGGCAAGGTTTTTCACGGCAGGATTACCAAGATGGGTAACAAGTGGCTGAGATGGGCATTCATTGAGGCGGTGCAACCGGCTGTCAGTTGCGATGCCGACCTCTTTGCCTATTACCAGCGACTCAAGATGAAGAAAGGTGCCAATGCTGCCAAAGTAGCTACTGCTCGCAGGCTGTTAACTATTGTCTATCGTGTCTTAAAGCAGGAGCGACTCTATGAGAGAAGGAATAGAAGGGCAATAAGGAGTTTAGCCCCGGCCGCCCTCGTCACTTCCTAGCTGATGCTGACGCATTGAGCTCTCGGAAAGGTTAGGGGGCCGGGTCGAAGGTTATTGTGTGGAGGCTTTGCCTCGACGGATAGGAGGATGATCGAAAAGAAAGAATAATGTCAAAGGAAATTGATATGGAGAAAAGGTCGATAAAAACTTGTACTATGCTTTCATAGGAGGAGGTAACATGTATGGTCGAGGTGTTATCCTGAAAGTTAACCTTTCAACAGAAGAGATAACCAAAGAGGAAATACCTGAAGAGTTATGCCGGAAGTATATTGGTGGTGAGGGGATCAACAGCCGGCTGTTGTGGGAGCACTTTCTGAGTGTGGACCCGCAGATTGACCCCACAAGCGAGCAGAATATCCTTATTTTCGGCATCGGTCCCTTAGCTGGAACTGCTTATGGTGCTGGAAGCAAAGCAAGGTGGACTTTCAAAGGTCCGGCTTACAACATGTTTGGTGATAGTACTAGTGGTGGTGCTTTTGTTTGCCAGATGCGCTGGGCGGGATATGACCATCTTGTAGTTACCGGTCGAGCCAAGCGTCCCATTTATATACGAATTGAAGACGATACGGTAGAACTCCGAGACGCAAGCCGTCTGTGGGGTAAGAAGGTGAGAGAGACAGACCAGGCTATAAAGGAGGAATTGAGAGATGGAGGAGTGGAGACAGCCTGTATAGGTCCCGCCGGTGAGAATATGGTGACCTACGCTGCAATAACAGTAAGTTGTGAGCGGATTGCTGGCAGGACAGGTGGTGGCTGTGTTTTTGGCTCAAAGAATTTGAAGGCTGTAGCAGCCCGTGGTACCAAAGGTATCAACGTTTACAAGCCCAAGACCTTTTTTCAACATATGGATGATCAGTTAGCAGCCTTATACCGATTTCCTGAGAGGCGGGAGTTTTTTAAAAAGTATGGTAGTACCACCCTTACTGTTCCCTTCAACGCACTGGGATGGAATGCTTTTCGCAATTCCCAAGGCGGTCAGTTGCCCGATTGGGCACTGGACAAGTTGAGCGCTCAGTGGTGGTTCTTCAACATTGGCGAGCGTCCTATATCTTGTAGTCCAGGTTGTGCTGCTCCTTGCCAGTACTGGTATCGTATAAAGGGGAGTGAAAGCCCGGCAGCACGCAAATATAGCGGCGACTATGGTATGAGGCCAGAATATGGAGCGCTAATTCCGTTCGGGGGTGCTTGTGATATCCGAGATTTTCCTGCCGTAACTCGCATGGTCAGCATGTGTAATGAATATGGTCTTGATACTTTTGAGGTTGGACTGAGCATCAGCTTTGTTATGGAATTATATCAACGGGGTATCGTCACTCAGAAAGATGTAGCACAATGGATGGGTGAACCTCTGCTTTTAGAGTGGGGGGATTATGAGTCGGTGGAGAAGATAATCGAAGCTATTGCCCTTCAGAGGAACGAGATGGGCAGGATTTTGAAGAGAGGAGTCTACCGAGCAGCCAAGACGATTGAGGAGCTTAAAGGAATTCCCGTGCTACAATATGCTCACTACGGCAAGGGAGGCGCTACTCACTGTGAAAGCTTAAGGTCACGACCATCCCTTGCCATGGCTTGTGCGGTGGCAGCTATTGGTGCGCACCATCTTAAAGGGCATAGTATGGATCAGGAAACCTCTAATTTGTACTTCGGAACGCCAGATGCAGCCAACCCTTTAACACCCAAGTTGAAGGGCGCAGCGCACGCACTGGCTGAATTTCGATCTGCCTGGAGAAATTCTTTGGGGGGTTGTGCGTTTGGCGGTGGTGGCTATCGAGATTTCGTCTCTTTTCCCGCTGAGTTGTTTGTCGGTCCTCTATATGCCCTCACTGGTATGAAAATGACTTCTGAGGAAATCTGGATGGCTGGGAAGCGCATTGTCAACTTGGAGAAAGCATTTAACTCCCGCCTTGGCTTGCGGAGAGTGGATGACTCCCTTTGTGAGAGAGTCCTGAACGAGCCTATGCCTGATGGTGTTGGTATGGGAATGAAGGCAGGAGACTGGTTAGAGTCAGCTAAGGACGAGTACTACGACTACCATGGCTGGGATAAAGCTACTGGCTTACAGAGACGGGAGAAACTGAAGGAGATGGGGTTAGAAGACGTAATTGAAGTCTTGGAGAGGGAGAGCGCCGTAATTTAGGAAAGAAATCCCTGCTCTTCAGGAGAGACAATTATTTTGTCGGCAAAAGGGGGACAAATAGAAAGATGAAAGGGGTTCCAAAATTTCGGAGGCTATTTGAGACAGTCTACTTCGGGATACTCTCTACCTCGATTCTTCTCACCAGCGTTTCGTCCGGCTGGAACACTATCTTGAACCCCTGGTGTGAGAGCACCGGCCCCTGATTGTTTTTTCGTTGAACCAGACTCAAATTTGACAGTGTCCGAAGCTAAGTTGTGCGTGGGGGAAATGACGTGTCACTACATTGGGTGGTAATGCGACAGGGGTTGAGGATCAATTGAGTGGCTGGACGCGTGCCGGCGGTCTCATACCTACCGCTAGAAAGGCGTCAAAGGCCTGACCGGTGAGTTCAGTACGCCAGAGCCAGAGTTTTCCCCGATTTTCGAAACACACTGCGTACATCTGTTCCAGATCTGACAGGACCTCTCGATAGCTCCCGGGGCTAGCATGAGCCTTGAGCAGGCGAGCGAGAGATATCTCCATTACGAGGGCTAGGAAGCAGACCACGAGGGGGCCACGCGCACGGTCTTCAGTACGTAGAAACACCTGTCTTACCTCCAGCCCACTCTTGAGTTCGCGGAATGCGTATTCCATCTGCCACAGGCTAACAAAATTGAACGTGAGAGGTTGCCAGTTTAGCTTTGGCAAGTTTTTTTCACTGCAAAACCCAAGTATCATTGTACGTCATCAGCAAAAGTGGGACAGTTGGGCCTTAGCGTTTCATACTTATGAACCTGGCTTTGACCCATCCGTCTTCATAAGGTGTCAGAAACAGGAAGGTAGGCTTCACGACCTTTATGAACCACCGACCATTTATTTTTTCGTACTGGTCATCATAGGAGCCGCCCATCCAGACGGCGATATTGTCCTTGGTAGTACCAGCCAATAAGAAGTACCATTGTCCACGAGCCTTATTACCTTCAATGTCAATATGTGAATTCATAACATAGTGCAGAGCCAATTTCCAGCCCGGCTTGTAGAAATAATCATGTATAGCCTGGCGACCTCGGTGAGTGCCGAACAGTTCACCCCCGTCCCAGATACCGTCTTCAGTAAAGAGGTCGGCCATAGCGGTAGCAATAGCTTCTCTATCGGCATCACCTTTAGCAAATTGCCTGGAATCAGCAATCTGGGCATACCGACTCTTCAATTTGTCTATAGCAATCACGTCTTCCAAAACCTGTACTTTCGTCTCTAAGGCTTTTATCGTTTGCTTCAATTCCTCGACTATTGCCAATCTTGTGTCCTCCTATTGATTTAGTTAATCATGTTCGTTTAGGCAGGAGACTCCCACGCAAGCCTTTCATCCAATACATACTGAAGCTTGCGCTCCTTTGCCCCAATGGTTTTCAGTCTTCTCCAAACAGCGTCGTATTTGTATTAGTCCTTAAGGTCAGGGTCGTATTTCCCGCCGTAATGGAGGTAAATAGGTTGGTCTCTTAATCGCTTTAACTCAAAAAATACCGGGTTCGCAGCATCGGGACAGGCTACCAGGAACGTATCAGGATCTACAGTTGGGAATGGGAAGAGAGCACCCCACCATAGTGGCTTGAAATAAAGGGCCATGCTATGGAGAGCTGCTTCGCAAATATTGGGAGTCTCTGGTAGCTTTCCCGGCTCGTATTTGTATACCCATTCATCGCCCACTTTGTGCAGCATCGCACAGTACCCCTTCTGCGAGATGACCCTAATTCTTATTGGATAGGTTTTGTACTCTTCTTGCGCCATTTCTGCCTCCTTTCCTTCTTTGTACAAATGGCACATGCCTATTTCATAGTGTCCGCTAACCTAGCTAGCACTCTTCTTGATTTCGACAAAACCCTTGTCTGCATTCATATGAACGATGTCTCCGGTTTTGATTACTTCTAGTGGATTGGTCTCCAATTTATCCATTGTCGGGATTTCGGAGAAGAGAGCGGCGGTCAAAAGGCGTGTATCTGCCTCGAGAGCGATGATGCCCTTAGGCGCTCGACGATTTCTTAGCAGGTCAACCAAATTTAATTCCTGCATCGCCGAGCCTTTAAGTCCTGGCAAAACGAGAATTCTATCTTTGATTACTTCACCACTTAGATAGTGCATCCGGTCAGCAATAGCCCCATTTTCGTCAATATAACCCAGAGACAGAGGCTCCTGACTTACTAGAGCTTCTGCCTCGACATTCCCTTTCATTACGACTCTACCCTTTATTTTAGCTACGCTCATTTTAATCCCACTTTCCGGTAACGGCTGCTTCCACGCATCTCTCCGTTGACCCATATAGAGTATCCATGCCCAGATATGGCGTTCCCTGAACTACAAAAGCCATCTTGGCAGAATCAGTGGCCATTATCTTAAAGCCGTAGTACTTCCTTATACTCGTGACCAGCACACAAGAATCGCAGTACAGCCTGCCGCCGGCCTTTTCAATTATCCTGGCAGCCCCATCCCGTTCTGCCAGATGTCTGATGAGGCTTGAGGTCTGGATCCACAGGGTCACATTCCCGTGAACCCTCCTGTTTTCGAGCATTCTGGCTACTTGCTTCACCTTATCGAAAGTACAGAAATGACAGCCAATGACGACAAAGTCTACATCTCTGGTCTTGGCTGTGCTCAGCGTTTCATAGGCCTCATTTAGGTCTTTTCTGGAAAAGACGACACTTTCCTTCGGCTTTCTGTACCCGAATGCTGCTGATAGGGTTGGTGCTTCAGGAGTCACGCCAACAATATGGGCCAAGGCAATAGGTGCACACAGCAAACTACCAACTAATTGCTGAATCTCATCTATATTGAGATTCAGCCGTAGGCCATCAAAGACCGGAACAATGGCGCCGCTCTTAGCCGCACAGAATCCCAGGGCTCCCAGGTCAGCATAGTCCAGTTCACAATCCACCTTGACCAGGTAATCACCGTAACGATTCTTTTTCAGGTGATAACCATATTCACCAGTTCTACCGGTAATAGCAGCGGCCAAGCCAGTCAACTCTGACTCCCGATTAGTCCTGGCACCAATGTAGGTATTGGCCATTGTAACCACACCCGTCTCCACCCAGGCAAGGTGGTCACCAAATTTGGGTATATTCTCCTCCATATATGGTAGGCAACTAAAGGTAGGTATAACTTCCAACTTTTTATAGGCATGAATGACTCTCATCTGCGTATCAACGAAACTTTCTGGCACGCCCATGTTCCGCCACTCGCGCAGGTCCATGCCTAACATGTTGGTGGTGAAGGGCACCTTGAATTTAACGCCGCCCTCGGCTAATCCTTCCAGGATCTCAATACCCACGGTACCGAATCCCCCCACGCCCTCCCGGTAACCACCGATGCCGCCTGCATGTACACTCCTAATGGGGATAAACCGCGGAGCGCCGTTAAATTTCGCCACCTTGATCGAAATCTCCATGATTTGCTGGGCTATTCTGCCATAATCACCCCGGAGTAAACTTTCCTCGTACTTAGTAAGTTCCATACTCTTCTTCCTGCTTAACTTATTCAAGTGCTATAAGGCGTTACGGTCATGCCGCCGCCATCAACCAAAATGGTCTGTCCCGTCACATAAGCAGAATGCCCTGAGGCGAGGAAGAGAACTACCTTGCTGACATCTTCGGGCTCGCCAAGCCGACCAAGTATGAACTGCCTACCAAGCCTCTCTTCGGTTTGCCGGTCAGGGCGGAGGCTAATGTTCATACCTGTCTTGATAAATCCGGGCGCAACAGCATTAACCCGTATGTTATAGCACCCTAGTTCCATGGCCATCACTCTGGTGAGCATGATTACGCCTGCTTTGGCTATACAATAAGCACCGAGGTTTGGCCTGGGGTTGATACCACACCACGAGGCGAAGTTGATTATTGTCCCCGTTTTCCTTGCTACCATACTCTTAACCACGGCTTTACAGCATAAATAACTACCTTTGAGATTAATATCAATGTCCCTATTCCAATCGGCCTCATCTGTCTCCATGATGCTCTTTCCCCAAGATGCAACTCCATGGCTATTGACGAGAATATCAATTTTGCCAAACTCGCTTAGCACCTTTTTTGCCATATTGTCCACATCGCTCTTGCGCAAAACATCGCAGATAATTGGCAAGGCATGCCCACCAAGCTGGCTTATCTCTTTGGTTATCACCGAGAGTTTGCTGTCCATGGCTGGCAAGTCACAGGGGACTACACTAGCACCAGCTTGTGTAAAGAGTAGCGAAACTGACCGACCTACTCCACCAGCGCCACCAGTCACGATGGCTACCCTACCCTTGAGACTATTGCCGTTCTGCATATATGTCCTCCTTAAAGTCAAATTATTTCCCGAATATTCTTGCCTCTTATAACGATGGCCTCCTGTTTATCCAAGGCTGTGCCTGTTCGAAAGCAGCGGCTGCTCTCAACACTGCAGCTTCGTCATAGGCACGGCCAACAATTTGAAGGCCAATTGGCAAACCCTCCTTGCTCCAGCCAGCGGGGACTGTTATTGCCGGGTGCCCAGTCAGATTAAATGGGTAGCACAGTAGCCAGCCCATACCTGTTACCCGCCTACCATCAATTTCCTCCATGTAGCCGGTGGGGAGCCCAAGCGGCCACGCTGCCACACCGATGGTAGGAGATAGCAGCAGGTCGTATTTATCGAAGAACTTGCCCACTCTGGCTGCTAACTCCTGCCTGCCAAACATGGCTTTCAAATACTCGAAGGCGGACACATTCTGAATAGGCACTATTCTCTGCAACAGTAGAGGATGCAGTTTATGCTTCGTTTCATTCAGCGGCCCGAATAGTGCCACCCTGGCACCCAACTCAGTCGTCATGAGAGTCGAATACAAGCTCTCTGAGTCTCCCAAGTCAGGGTGAACTTCGTCAACTTCAGCTCCCATTTCGGAGAATCTCTTCACTGCCTTCTCACAGACCATTCGTACCTCGCGGCTAACAATTCCATAGCCCAGATCATGGCTCCAGGACGCCCTCAGACCCTTCACGCCGCTATCCAATGATTTGGCAAACTTGACCGTCTGGTTGGGCAAAGAACAGCGATCACCCCAATGCCAGCCAGCCATAACGTCCAACATGATGGCCGTATCCTTGACTGTACGTGCTATCGTCCCCTGATGAAGCAGGCTCCAATAGAGATGGAAGGGCGGGTAGTTAGGTATGCGCCCGAACTGGGGCTTGAAACCAACCACGCCGCAGCAGCTTGAAGGAATACGGATGGAACCCCCAGCATCGCTGCCCGTAGCGATTGGCCCCAAACCGGCGGCGACGGCAGCCGCCGAACCCCCGCTTGAACCTCCGGATGTCCTGCTGATATCCCACGGGTTGCCGGTAGCACCGAAAACCAGATTATCAGTGATGCCCTTGCAGGCGAACTCCGGGGTGTTAGTCTTACCAAGAATGATGGCACCGGCCTGCTTCAGCCGGGCAACATTCACAGAATCTTCATCAGGCACCATGTTCTCCATCAATCGGCTTCCCATCGTAGTGCGGATACCCTTAGTTAGATCAGTATCCTTAACGGCGACCGGCACCCCATGAAGGGGGCCTAGTCTTCGACGGCGCATCACAGCATCTTCTGCTTTTTTGGCGTGGGCTAACGCGGAGTCCACAGCTACGGTCACATAGGCGTTTATCTTGGGATTAACACTCTCGATACGCTCCAGCAGGATCCTTACGACTTCTACTGGTGATATTTTCTTAGTCTTAATGGCGGTAGCCAAATCGCTTGCACTCATCCACCAGAGGTCTTGCGCGTCCATCGTACCTATTATCTTTTCTTACTCCCCTCAGTGCTGATTACTTCTACAAATATTTGGTAGCATGTCAAAGAGCTTACATTTCTCCGGCATTTTCCCCGACACAGAGTCACCCTCAGTTTTTATAGTAACTTGTCTTTGAAAGCTTGTCAATATGTCCCCCCTCACATCTGGTTAAAATTCCAACTTGGTTCCATTAAGCCGGACTTCCTCTAGCAGCCTTACAACTCTCTCAACGCCTTCATCACTCCACCTCGCACCTACCTCGGTCCGCCGGTTTATCTCCCTGAATTCCCTCTCTACGGCACCGGTGGCTACCATCACCAGCGCTGGCGAAATACCCTGTTCCTTCAGTCTGGTTACAGTGAAAAGGTCATGCCCGGCGTTCCTGAGATAGGTGGCGGTGGAATGGAGTCCACTGAGGTCAAGTTCAGCAACGAGGCGGTCCATGCCGGCTATTCCCTCAGCCGATGGTTTCCGAAGCTCTCGCCACAGCCTCTGCTCCCAGTATGGCCATTCCCCCTGGGACCCGTCCTGATACAGAGCCCAGTAGAGGTCTCTGGGGGCATGGAAAAGGCAACGCTGAGAAGGGAGATGGGGTTGAGTTCGAGCTATGACGCCTTTAAGCTCAGGGTCGCCATCGGTGACCACCAGATCAGCCCTAGTGTCTTTTAGTTCATCCTCACGCCACTTACCCACACTTAAGGTGACCAACTCCTTGTCAAGCTTTGCTCTTTTGCCATTGGTCTTCCTCCCGGTTACCTTGATGGCCAGGTTCAGGGGTGAACCCCTCTTGGTCTTACCGGTCTTAACACCGGTAGAGTCAGCTACCAGCACCCCACCACGGCTTGAGGAAGTCTTCTTTTGCCTTCGCTCATACTTTCGATAAGCTTCCCGAAGCTCCCGCCATACTGTTATTGCTGCTGCCTTGATACCAGCTTCCCGCTCTGTTCTCCTTGAGGTCTCATGGTAGGAGACAGTTAGAGCTGATAGTACCTGGCTCTGCACCAAGTCTCTGGAATAGCGCTTCCCCTTCTCTGAGAAGAAGCCAACGAAGGGGGAGAAAGTACAGCCACAGCCTTTGCAGGTAACCTGAAGTAGAGCACTTTCTACTTTACCATACTGGGTGTAAAAGCCTCTCTGCCTCTCTCCTCTGCGTTCAAAGCCCAGGCTTTCCGCGCACTGAGGGCACAGGATAATGCCCTTGGCATCCCTTTCCCTTTGCCATGGCTTACCAAACCACTGGGCAAACTGCTCCTCTTGGAACTCTACGACCTTTTCACCAACCAGCCTGAGTACCTCTATCTTCACTTCCTCCATAACCTCTCCGTATGACGGGAGTTTAACTGCTAATCTTCTTCTCTCCGGGGCAATCATACACACCTCCTCTGGTTTCTATTATAAAACCCCATTACCCCGGAGAAATGTCATCCCAATGTTACACTACCAAATATTTGCATACTTGCACTATCGATATTGTTCGCATTTATTCAGTCGTTTTCGGGCAAATCGATTGTGAGAAAATGATACCCTCGTTTTCCAGAATGGTTCAATTTCATACCATCAGCTTTGGAAGCCAAGTAACTATCGGTGGGAATAACAAGCATATACCGATCCCAAGGATATAAATCAAACAATAGGGAATGGTCGAACGGTAAATTTCGCCCATACTTATATCTTCACCAACAATTCCTTTTAAGTAGAATAGATTCATACCAAAGGGAGGTGTTATGAAGCCAAGGCACAAGGTAACAGTAAAAACAACTCCCCACCAGAGCGGGTCGATACCCGGTAATGCAATAACAACGGGCCAGAAGACAGGTACACAAATCATGAGGTTAGAGACTGCATCCATAAAACACCCCAAGAGGAGTGCTACTACTTGCATTAGGGCAATCAGAACCAAAGGGTTCTCGATGTTCGTTACTAACGTATCCCGTATGACTGCTGAGAGGCCAGTAGTG
>Ga0172362_10005792_pt1 | contig 10686 bp, 10 predicted proteins | sample LakKivs1_kivu2a2_FD_114534 | JGI IMG/M metagenome (GOLD analysis project Ga0172362, IMG submission 114534) | Sediment microbial communities from Lake Kivu, Rwanda - Sediment s1_kivu2a2 | ecosystem: Environmental > Aquatic > Freshwater > Lake > Sediment | place: Rwanda: Western Province, Lake...
GTAATCAGACACAACAGGGTAATCAGACACAACAGGGTAATCAGACACAACAGGGTAATCAGACTAAACAAAATAACAAATCTGTAACAGTAAATACATCACAGAATAAAAATAATAGACGTAATAACAAGGAGTCTGATTTGAGTTTATTTTTAGGTAAAAATAATCCAAAAGAAAATACTGGAGATATTTTCAATTATCAAGAAAGAGTAAGAAATTAAATTATTTTTGAAAAATCAGAAAAATATTCTTTATAAACAATTGGAATAAAGTTTTCTTCTAAAAAACTTTTTCCCAAAAAATTTTCAGTATCATTTCCTCTATAATATATAAAATCATATATATACAAAAATTGTGAAAAAACTACCTCTAATACATCTAATGGATCAAAATTATAAACTGGATATATTTTAACATTATTAGATTCCCCTTTTTCCTCATAAAATTTTATAATGTTATTAATCCTTTTATCCAATGAATCAACTGTTTTTTTTCCAACAATTGCTTCAACAATTTTATCAGTGAAAATAAGTATTATCTTGTATTTGTTTTCATTCATTAAATTCAATAAATCTTCATGGCCATGATGCAAAACATCAAATGCACCAATCGTTATCGAACATTTTTTCTTACCCCTATTTGTATTATTTTCAATTTTCCGAGGATCATATATATAATTCTTTATATTATAAATGTAATCAGGTATTTTTTCTGAAATTTTTTTACCGATCTTTGTCATATAATTATCTAATAAATAATCTTGTACTTTAACAATGTTTAAATTATCAATATTAAAATAATCATAATCTTCCATTCTTGGATCAATTATAATATTTTTTTTGTATTGATCTGTATAATAAATTTCTAAGTATTTTTCAATATTGTTAGGAACATTTATTTTTAAATTCTCTAAATATCCAAATTCTTTGCTAATCGGAAATATTACGTCTTTATGAAACTTACAAAATGGATATTTATAATAAACAAAATAATTTAATTTACCATTTATTTTTGGACCACTAGGTATATAATGATTTTCCAATTCTGAAAATAAAAATAAATCAATTAAACAAGTGTTCTTAAAATATAATTTTAATCCTATCCAATTATTATAAAAAACAAATGGTGTTATTAATGAATTATATATATCTATATTTTCAACAATATCATTATGTAATTCTTCAAAAATCATTAATTCAATTCTATCTTCATGTGGTAAAAATCCTTTATTTAAATATGATCCTAATAATGTTGTTCCCATTCCACAAAAAAAATCATTCATTTTACGACTACTTACTATCCTTATAAAATTTTTATAACATTTTAAAATCAAGAGATAATGTTCCTCATTGTACGATGTAATTCTATCATAATTTTTATATAAATTACTATCAATTCTATATTTAATTTTACCTATTTTATATTCATCATTTTTGTTTAAAATTATAGCATTCTTTTTGTGTTCTTCTAAATTTTCTGACATATTTATTTTATAAAAATTCTTTTTGTTTTTTATAAAAACGATTAAACTAAATTATTTCGGTTCTTCTTGTTGCTCTCGTTGTTTAAGATATGGTTCATCCAAAGAAGTCAGAAATAAAAACAATTTATTATCTATTTTTCCAAAATGCCAACCATTTGGCTCCTCCGTTAATTCATTTCTACTACTTATATTACCACTATGACGTAAACTAATAATAATTCCATTCCAGTCTAAATCAACCACCTGTTCAGTTCTTCCCCTTAAAAATGACTCACCCTCACTACAAACTGCCTTCGCCTCGAAACGCTGTTTCTCCCAAAAATTTTTAAAATATGCTAATGAAGCCTCACTTGTCCTCTTTTCATAACTCATATCATAAGGTGGCACATTAATCATTGATATCATTCTACAAATATTAAAATTAGCAATTGCAGAACAACTTACACATGGCTTACTTGACTGCAATAAAAGCCCGACTCTAATTCTTACACTATTTGGCGGATAAAAATCATCATCATCCATGTGAACAATCACTCTATTATTTGCCCAATTAACACCCATATTTCTCTTCATTCCAATAGGTAATCTAAATTTATAAAAATCTCCATACTCCATCTTATGAGGTACAATAACTTTATCAATCTTCTGATTAGAAACCTGTTTCTCAGTCTTACCTGGCTTTACCAATCCACTTCTAATTTGTGATGTCCATTTATCAAACAAATATTTTCTCTCCTCTTCCTTTACATGATAATATTTGATTCTATCATCAGCTGGAATTAAATCTTTCACTGGAGGATTAGACTCATCTACAATAATCCACTCCAACTTTTCCCTTGGATAATTCTGAGTAAAGAAATTATACACTGCTAATTTCATGAAATGATGACGATTTTTTGTTGGTGTAATTATTGAAACTGTCGGCAAATCCTCATCAGTTATCTGCTTATATTCCTTTATTTTTAATTTTGCAGGTTTCGCAACATCCTTCTCTCCAAGATTTATCTTCTCCAAATCTCGCAAAAAAGAATAATCCATTGTCTTTCCCATAATATCAGATTCTTGAAATTGTTCACTTGGAACGACCAACTGTGGCTTAGACATATAAACCGAATAATTTGGATGTATATTTTCCAAATAATACTTATCAATTTCCTTTTCCGTTGAAGATAAACCCTGAATTAAAGTATCAAAAAATTGATGTGAAACCGCATAAGCATAAGTACTCCAACTACGTATCTTACAATAATGATCTGATTCAGATTTATCCAAAATATCAAGCCAATTTCCTCCCAAATAAAACATTTCCCATTTCTTTGGAAGAATAACTTCCCTTAAATCTCCCAAAATATCAATATCATCCTCAAAAATCAACACACTTGGTAGCCCTCTATCTTTGGCTTCCTTCAAAACTGCCAAATGTGATTCTCGACAACCAACCGCCCCTGACACAGGATTTCTCTCCGGTCTATAAAAATTTACTTTCAAATTATGCTTCATAAAAAGAGTCTGCATGTGCTGATAACGATCCTCTCTTTCTTGCAAATTAATACAATAAATTTCAGGGAATTGTAGTGGATTTGGATTCTTCATCTGAACCAATTTATCAAAATTAATGATTTTCTGATGACGATCCAAATTCATCTTTTCAATATCACTATAATCTTCCACCTGTGTCACCATTGTCGGATAAATAGTATACGACTCAATATTGGGATGTAAATATTCACAATAATATTCATCAATTGCAATTCTCTTATCCAAATCTTTTGTCTCTTCTAGAATCTTATCATACATTGTACTCCTTATTATGTAAGCATGAGCATACCAACTTGAACATTTTTTCCAAGAATAATAATACTCATCATAAATTTTATTAACACAACTTCCTAAAAATAACATATCCCAATTCTCAGGAAGCTTTGGTAACTTAAATGGTCGTAAAAACTTCGCGTCGTCCTCAAATATAAGTACATATGGTAATTTCTTCTCTTTTGCGAGCTGAATCACACTCAAATGACTCCTCTTACAACCATTTGTTGGATCTTCATCCTCACATGCATCAAAAAATTGGAAAGAAATGTGCTGTTTTTTAAGTTCCTCTCCGACCTTAAAACGACGATCAGTTCGATTCTTCAGTGAAATAACATAAGTATTATCTGCCAAAAAAGATAGTTCCATTATATTTTTTTGTAATAAAGAATTCTTTAAACCCTTGAAGATTTACAAAAGTAAAAATTTTACTTTTATAAATTATAATTTTTTCAAATCTCCATGCGAAATATGATATAATAAAAATGCACTCAAACCTATTACAACATCTATCAATAATATTATCCATGATCGGGGATTTTTCATGATAGCATTATAGGCAAATAATGCATATAAAAATCCATGAACTGGTCTCAATTTATTCCACCAAATTTTACCTCCAAAAACCTCTGCGCCTGTTTTACGAGAACCAGTCAAAAATATATAAAAAAATCCAATTGCGGGTAAAATAGCTAAATACCCTAAATAAGGTAAATATTGGAGACTAATTGTTTTTGCCACATAAACAAATAATAGTCGAACTCCAATGCATCCTATCAAAAATAATGCAAATCTTTTAGCCATATCATTCATTAATTATAACAAGAAAATATTTATGAATCGCCACGATATCCTCTTGGACCTGGATCACCCTTAGAACCTCTCTCACCTGGTTCTCCCTTTTCTCCAGGTTCACCTGGAGCACCCTTTTCACCCAATGGACCAGGATCGCCGAGAACACCCTTATCACCTCTTTCACCCTTATCACCACGTTGTCCCTTATCTCCCGGCAATCCCTTCTCTCCAATTGGACCCTTTTCACCCTTATCTCCACGGGGACCTCTCTCTCCTGACTTTCCTTCCAAACCTCTCTCACCCGGTTCTCCCTTCTCTCCTTTATCACCCTTGTCGCCTCTTGGCCCTTTATCTCCAGGCAAACCTCTCTCTCCTGGGATTCCTGGAGCACCACGATCTCCCATTTCTCCAGGCATTCCTGGATCACCAGGTTCCCCAGCCTCACCTTGTAATCCAATCTCACCCTTATCACCTTTATCTCCTGTAGGACCAACTTCTCCTTTATCTCCCTTATCCCCACGATCTCCTGGTGGACCAATCTCTCCATTTTCTCCTTTAGCACCCGGCTCTCCAATCTGACCTTTATCTCCTGGTGGTCCACGATGTCCCATGTAACCCTTTTCACCTCTTTCACCTGCATCTCCTCTTGGTCCCTTTTCTCCTCGAGGTCCTTTGTCACCAATTGGACCAGGAAATCCCTTTTCTCCTTTGTCTCCTTTGTCACCTTTATCTCCCTTATCTCCCTTCTCTCCAGGAGGACCCTTCTCACCTTTTTCACCTTGAACTCCTGTAGGACCTTTTTCTCCTCTTTCTCCCTTATCCCCTGGTTCTCCTGGAATCCCTTTCTCACCCTGATCACCTGGTAACCCTGCTTCCCCAGGTCTGCCTGGCTCACCTGGAAATCCTGGTTCCCCTGAATCTCCTGGACGACCATTTTCACCAGGCTCTCCTTTCTCACCTGGATCTCCTGGCGTTCCCATATAACCCGATTCACCCGGTTCTCCTGGTTCACCACGATCTCCAGGCAGTCCCTTTTCACCTCTTTCACCCTTGTCCCCAGGTATCCCACGAGGACCTGGTTGTCCTTTAACCCCAATTAAGCCCTTTTTCCCTGGCTCTCCTGGATTTCCTATAATTCCAGGAGATCCCTTTTCTCCTTTATCACCTCTTTCACCCTTGTCACCTGAAGGACCCGTTTCACCTTTATCTCCTTTGTCTCCTCTTGGTCCCTTATCACCCTTGTCTCCAACCTCTCCAGGGGCACCTTTTTCTCCTTTTTCACCACTTATTCCAGATATTCCTGGTGGTCCTTGATCTCCCGGAAGCCCTTTATCTCCGATTTCACCTTTTTCACCTCTTTCTCCTTTATCTCCTGATGCTCCTGGAACACCTCTTTCTCCTTTATCACCCTTATCTCCACGATCTCCTTGAGGACCTGGTGGTCCCTTAACTCCCTTTTCACCTCTTATTTCACCAGGTGGTCCCTGCGGTCCAACTGGCCCTGGTGGCCCTACTCTGCCAGGTTGTCCAGGCTCTCCAGACTTTCCAGGTGGTCCAGGTTCTCCTTTTGGAGCATTTTCATATAAATTATAAAGAATGCGAATATCACCTTTTACTTTTCCAAAGTCTTTCTTTAAGTCGTCTAGATCATCGTTAAGTTTTAATAATAATTGTAAGACTTGTTGAATCGATGGAAGTTTTTGATCTCCCTGAAAATGACTCATCTAAGCTATTTTAATTATAAAAAGTATTTTTTAATACGATTTTTACATTTCAAAGTTGGAAAAAGGACGATCATCATCTCCTGAAAAATTCAGTCCAGACTTTTTTGATTTCTCATGTTTTTTATCAGTTAAAAATTCTCTTATGCTTTTTAACTCATCTCTTGTCATTATTTCTTGATCAGCAAAAATATTTTCAATTTCATTTTCATCTATATCTGGTATATTTGTTGATTCGGATTCAGCATCTTCTTCTTCATCTTCTTCCTCATCTTCATTTACCTTTTTTCTGACTTCAATTTCTTCTTCAGATGGTTTGGAATCAGATTCATTAAAATCATCTTCCATTTTGTAAAAAAGGAAAAATTCTTGTGATATGTAGTTATTTTCATTTCCAACATTTCCATTAAGATAAAATGCAATTATTTTCAAAAAATAGGTTTCACCATTGTTTGAAACAAATGATATAATCGGTTTTGTAAACTGTGATAAAAAGTTAAACGTCATTGTGTTTTCAATCCTTAATCCATCTGTTCCAAAAATTTCATATTGTATTTTCTTTGGAGTTCCACGATAGGTCGGAATCACATGAAGCATACGTGTTTTCATTTTATCAATATAATGATTTGTTTTGTAAAAGGTTGCATCATTAGTTTCCGGTTTTGGAACTACTATTTTTCCTGGTATTCTCATATTCATCCCACTTGACATGGGTATTGGAATATTCTGACGTAAAATGTGGTTATTCATTTATAACTTAATGAAAGTAGTAAAAAATAATTCAATTTTTTAGGAAGACATTTGCCACCTATGATCACAAACCAAACATCTCACGAACTTAGTCATAGGTTCATCAATTGACCTTGTCTGGAGTTCATAATATGTACATTCCCTCTTCTTACATCGACTACACTTAAATTCATCTGTGCTAGCCTCCGGTTTTTTAAGATAAAGAAATTCATCTGTAGCCTTCTGTTTTTCCTGCAATTTTTCCCAATGTTCAGGAAATATTTCCTGTGGAGTTAAATAAGGAACCTTATCAATATCAATTGTTCCATCAATAATTTTATTCAAAAAATTTGTATTATGGATGGAAGAATCTGGATTTATATTGTAAAAAATTTGAATTGTTTTATTTAAATATGTTTTTTTAAATAATTCTTGTGATCTTTCGAGAATTTCACCTCGTCTTACAATCTCATTTTCACTCCATTTAAAAATAGATTCTTCCAGATTTGTTGAAATAGTAATATTTTTAATAACTGTATCAAACTTATCAATAATTTTTTGACGATATTCTTCAGCCATTTTTCTTTTAAAAGATGAGCTATTTTTAAATTCATTTTTTTCAGAGAAAAATTGAATTTAAAGGCACATATATATATATTATAATGTTACAATAATGGAAAGTAAGACTGAAGAAAAAGTTAGATATTATTTTAGAAATATATCAGACAATCCAAATGTTATGGATTTTTGCCTTAACATATGTGAATTTGAAGACTTATTGAAAAATTATCTTGAAAATAACACAGATGTATTACCTGTAAAAAATGGGTATAAGTTATATGGTATTGATAACAAATTTTTTAAAATATACCAAGATGGTAGCTGTTTTGGATATACAATAAAAGAACAAAACATGAAAAAAATAGATGACTTTTATCAATATTATATTTTACAATCCCAAATATTTAATGATGATTTTCCTGGTTTGAAAGTATATTGGGTGGAAGAGATATATGAGGAAATAATTTTCAAATATGATGATTTGAACCTAATATTCTCAAAATCAATTGATGTGCCGAGAGATAAGATTGATTATTCTATATTTATTGAGCCAAAAAATAGTTCAGTAAATATGGAAAATGTAAAAAAAATATTTGCTAAATTAAAAATTATTTCTTCTTAGATTTACAGCATTTTGACCAACCAAATAGGCATGTGAAAAGTGATGCAACTTCTTCAGGATTTATTTGAATTTCTCCTTTACTTGCCCTAATTCCAATTTGAACTAAGGAAATTGTTGGTTCAATTTGGGAGATAAGGAAAGATTTTTGTTCAGTGTTCAGTTTGGAATCAAGACTATTTATAACTTTTGTAAGTATCTTTTTAAGAAGAACTTTCTTTTCATTTGGTTTAAGATTTGTTTGTCCTTCTAGTAATTGCATAATGTATAAAGCAATATCAAAAATATTATTAATTATATCATCTGTTAGAGGGTACTTTTCTTCAATTTTAGACATTGTATTTTCATATATTAGGTTAAAAGCTGATTTGCTCTGAGATATTGTTTCAGAACTGAATTTGATTTCACTCAAGCCATTTTTTGTTACATTTACGGCTAAATCAATTGATTTACTTATCAATATCTCTAATTGGGGATAGTTATTTACTCTTGTCTCTAAAAAACTACGAAGAACTGCTATCACAACAGATTTTTTTTCAGGCCCTGATAACACTGTTTTTTGTTCAGCGATTTCCATTGCGGTTTGTACTAGATCAATTAGTTCTTCATTATCAATAATACCATCATCTAAATATTTTTCAATAAGAATATCGATTCCTTCTTTTTTAAATTTTTCAATATCTTCCGCACTAATAGTATTTTTTGCTTTTACTGAAGGTTCGTCATTCTTTGGTTTATCATCCGGAACATTTGTAATTACAGTTTTTATTTCTTCCTCGTTGTTAACAGCTTTAACTATTGGTTTTACTTCCTCTTGAGATACAGTGGGTTGAACTTGAACATCAGTAATTAAAATGGGTGCTGTTAGTACTGGTTCTGGAACAGGTATAACTTCTTGAGGTGTAGATAATTGTGTTTCTGGCAATGAATTACTTTCTTGTGTAGTTTCACTCATAATATAATATATTATATATTAAATTTTTCTGGTAATTTTTTTATAATATTATTTAAGTATGATTAAAAATTTACTTTTAGTTATTTTAGTTGTAATTATTTTAGTATTATCATGGAAAATTTTTTTTACGCAATCATTAAATAACAAAGAAAGAAAGGTAAAATTCTCGAAAAATGTAGAAGAAATAAAAGAAAATTTTATAGGTAAATCTGGTTATGATAAAATAAAAGATGATTTAATTAAAAAAGCGCAAAAAAAATATGATGAAATAAATCCAGCCAATTTTTACACACAAGATTTTAATACTCCAAATTTTCCCTCAAGCAATAATCCGAATTTTAGCTATTATGCATACGATTTACCTCCAAATGGACCTTCTAAATCGATTCCAACAGAACCATTTAATGAACCTACAAGGTTTCCACCAAATAATCAATTTATTAAACTAGATAAAGCGGAGACTATGCCCTGGAATATACAGCCTCCAGCTACTCCAAAAGGTTTAGAATATCAGGATGACTATTGGACTTATAGAAATGAATTTCCAATGAATGGAGGTGATTTTGGAGGAATAGTTGGATATGAAAACATGGGTGATTCATTTTCTTTATTTTATTCTAAAAACTCAAATGATATTGTACAAGAACAGGAGAAAATGTTAAAATCAACTGATGATCTCCGAAACGGGATGGGTGTTCCCCAAAAACAAAAATACAATTATAATATGTCAATGCCTTAGATGTAAAAAATTACAATTTTTGGAAGTTATTGTTGAAAAAAGATTATTAGATAAGTTAAAAAATTAAAATTTTAAATGTTGAATTAATTTATAAAAAATGGAAAATAATGCTAAAAAGAAGACATTCTGGAATACTTTGCCAGTTGTACATGATTATAAATATTTTCCGAATGATTTCCAAATTATTGATCCTGGATATAGTTCTGACTCATTATTTCCAGGATATGGACCTGATTCCATATCACCAGAATTTATGGAAAGTATCTATCCTTTAACAAAGGAAAATATGCCACAGGTTCTTGATTTTTTAAATAATAATTATATTAGTGGATATATTTATTCTGCTGACTATCTATCACGAAAAATGGAAATAAATGGTGCGATAGGATTATTATATATTTCTAATAACAAAATTTATGGATTTATATATTGTTGTCCTTATAAATGGAGAGGAAAGACATTTGGCTATGTGGATCTTTTGTGTGTTGAAAAAAGTATTAGAGGAAAAGCAGTCGCTTCAAAACTTATTATATGCATTACCTACAGGTCACCTAACAAAATTTTTCTACATAAAAAAGATAATGATCAATTGCCTTTTCAACATTTTTATTTCACTTCCCATTATTCTTGTAGGATAGATGATTTATTGCGTAAATATAGAATTATGGGTGAATCAATATATAAGCAATTGGAAGACCCAAGAAAATTAGCTGAGAAAACTGGTCAGGACACCTGTATTTTTAGAAGTTCTGAATCAATAAAGACATATAGTAATGGTAAATCTTATTTTTCTATAGCTATTTTTAAATTTGATCAAGGAACAAACACTCCTCTTATTGCACAATTGTTTTATGTAGATGATGATTTTACTGATTATGATGAACTAATAAAAGTATTATATCAGAATCGCATTGAAATCTTAACAGTATTACCAAAGGGAATATTTAAAAATAAGATAGTTTCAGACAATTATTCTAAGGAAATGGATTTGTATTTGTATGCGGGTAATATAGTAGTACATCCAATTGAGATGAATATATGTATGCCATAATTATTAGGTTTTATCTTTACATTATAAAACCAGGGAAGAAAAACTATTTAAAAGTATTAAAAATTTAAATATTTAATAAATAATTTTTTTATAAAAAAACAGCTTAAAGAAATCTTAATATTATTAATTAGGAATAGTTTTTAATTATTTTTCTTTTTCCTCAAATTACCTACTTTGTTTAATAAAATAATCATTTTTAGTAACCTAGTATCAGCTTTTTA
>Ga0172362_10005797_pt1 | contig 10679 bp, 4 predicted proteins | sample LakKivs1_kivu2a2_FD_114534 | JGI IMG/M metagenome (GOLD analysis project Ga0172362, IMG submission 114534) | Sediment microbial communities from Lake Kivu, Rwanda - Sediment s1_kivu2a2 | ecosystem: Environmental > Aquatic > Freshwater > Lake > Sediment | place: Rwanda: Western Province, Lake...
CTGCCCTGAGCAACTCTGTCACTTCATAACTGTCAAGGCATTGATGCTCAGGGAAACAACGTGCAGGACCTTTTCCGAGCCGCCTTGCATTCAGGTAAAGCACATACCTGCTGTCTGCAGATATGCAGAAAACTGCCTTTTCAGGCATTTTTTCCAATGTGAATGTTTTTCTGAAATAAACAAAAAAATTCCTCGGCGATTCTTCCTTTCCTGTCCAGATCCACCCTGCATTTCCCAATATCGTTATCCCCTTCTTGCAATATCATTTAATACATAATTCCGCAATTGTCAAGTAGATATCTACTCCTGCGTTTCTAATTAACTATTGTCTCACTCTAATTTTATTGTGTATAATTAGATAAATGAAGACATCGCAATTTCATCTTCTTGGACTTTTCACCGGCACGGCGGTCCTTGCCGTTTACCTGGCGACGATCTGCCCGGGGGTGTGGGTTGGCGACTGCGGTGAACAGATGGCTGCCTGCTATACGATGGGAATATGTCATCCGCCCGGATATCCCTTATTTACAATTCTTGGAAAATTCTTCACCTTCCTGCCTTTCAGTTCTCTTGCATTCAGGGTTAATCTGAATTCCGCATTTTTTGGCGCCTGCGCCGCAACAGGCTTGTTTTATCTTGTCAGACTTTTTACATCCAGTAATATTGTATCCTTATCATGTTCCATGGTTTTTGCATTCACAGAAACGTTCTGGGCACAATGCGTCATGACAGAAGTCTATGCCATGAACTCATTTTTTGTAATCATCACGATTTATCTGTTTTTCTACTGGTACAGGGCATATAAGGAACAGCGAAAACCTGGCTGGAGAATACTCCACCTGTTCTCTTTTGTCTATGGATTAAGCCTTACAAATCACAACACCATGGGCCCTATGGGCCCGATTTTCCTGATATTTTTCCTGTACTTGAAATGGAAAAACTGGGATATCCGCCTGCAGCATGTAATAACAGTTTTCGGTCTGGCTCTTCTTGGTTGCCTTGTTTATGCCTATCTGCCAATCCGGTCCCTGACAAACCCGGCAATTAACTGGGGTAATCCCAGTAATTTTAATAATTTCATACACACCATCCTGCGACAGCAATATGATTTTCCGTCCAAGACGAGAACTGTCGGCCTTTTGCTGGCACAGTCAGGTGCCTACGCCATGCGCTTTGTCAGACAGTTTACACCCTGGCTTGTCTGGCTGATTCTACCCGGGATTGTCTGCCTTTTCCGGAAAGACAGGTTTTTGCTGGCATTTACGGTTGTCTCATGGCTTGTGCTTGTTGTCACATTCATTATACTGTCTAATTTCAAAATCAACAATTTTGAGCTGGAACAGGTAGAGGTATTCTTCATTTCTTCGTATGCTGTTGCTGCAATATGGATTGCCTTTGGTCTCAACTGGCTTTCCGACAGGATAAAAAAAGCTTCATACCTGCTTGTCCTGATACCGTTAATTCCGCTTTTTGTACAGTATCAGAAAAACGACAGAAGCCGGGACTACATTGCGCATAATTACGGCTTAAATGTCCTGAGTACCGTTCCGCAGAATTCCATACTGTTCCTGGCAGGCGAGGATAACGAAATATTCCCTCTGGCATACTTCATCATGGTCGAAAAACGCAGGCAGGACATAACGGTAATGGATGACAACGGCTGTGTTTTCACAAGGGAATACGGCGATGATTTCAAATTCCTGTCGGAAGCAAGCAGGAACCTTCGAATGAATTTAATTCAATATTCCCTGCTCCAGAAACATCCTGAACCAAGTTACTGCAATATGGGCAGCAACGTTGCTAACCTTATACTGGGAATGCCCGAATATGTCACCCAGCCGGTCGGCCTTCTTTACCGGATCGCCGGAAAGAACCGTCCGGAAACATCCCTGTCTTCCCCTAACATCTGGCCGTCGTATCGTTCTATATTTTCTAACACCTCCTGGAACGAAAAAGATTTGACGGACGAACGGATAATTCAGGGAGATTTTTTCAGCAGAGGCGTTGCGGGCAGGTACCACTATTACCTGGGTGAATACTACTGCGCGACCGGGGACAAGAAAAAAGGAGCGGAAGAATTCCATGAGGCAGGCAGAATCTGCTATGATATAAGCTGGATGCACAACGCGCTCGGAAATGCTTATAACCGGCAGGGATTCGTCGACGCGGCAATAAGCGAATTTGAACGTGTCACGGAACTTGACCCTAAACGGCCGGAACCGTTTGATAATTTAGGCACGATATACTTAAGCCAGGGAAAATTCGACATGGCAATCAAAAATTACAAACAGGCTGTGGTTTTAAACCCTAATTATCTGGCAGCACATAACAATCTGGGAATCGTTTATCTTAAACTGAATGACAGGGAAGCTGCAAAAAGGGAATGGATGTGGGTGGTCCAGAAAGATCCAACATGCGAAGCGGCACGGATAAATCTGAAGTCCAATTTCCCGGAGGTCCAGCTCCAATGAAACAGAAAAACTATTTGCTACCCCTGATTGTCTTTGTCATTTCCATTGCAGGATACCTGCGGACCATGTGTCCGACAGTCCACGTAGGCGACAACGGAGAGTTCATAGCGGCGTCCTGCGTCCTGGGAGTTGCGCATCCTCCCGGTTATCCTCTTTACTGCGTCATCGGCAAAGCGTTTTCATTTCTTCCGATGGATGCATTTGCCTTCAGAATCAATTTTGTGTCGGCATTCTTTGCCGCGGCAGCTTCGGCCGTCCTTTGCATAATCCTGCTGAAAATGTTCATTGAAATGAATGGAAACAGCATTGCCTGGAAAGAAATTGTGGCGCTCGCTGCTTCCCTTACCTTTACTTTCTCCTCCAATATCTGGTCGCAGGCAACCACTATTCTGAAAGTATACTGTTTTCACACTTTCCTGGTTGCATGCATAATTCTGATACTGCTTGAATGGCGGCGTCTGATACTATCTGCATTGCCGAACAGCGGGAGTTACAGAACCGACATGCTTATACTTCTGCTGAGTTTTCTGTGGGGTTTCAGTCTGACCAATCATCATACTACAATTCTGCTGGGACCTGCAGGAGTCGGCTATATAATCTGGCAGAGATGGGTAAAATACCCTCAGACATTCAGAGGATGGCATATTTACAAGCTTTTTCTGCTGGCATCATTACTGTTCTTCGCGGGATTCACCTTCAATTTATATATTCCTATCCGTGCTCTGTCGCAGCCGCCGCTTAACTGGGGTAACCCTGATAGCTTAAGCAAGCTTTACGACCATCTTTCCAGAAAACAATACGGCACTCTGCTTGTACAGCCATATTCCATCACGTCGTTTGTAAACCAGGTAAAAGTTCATCTGACCCTTCTATGGCAGCAATTTCACTGGATTGCCTTTCCTCTGGCATCTGCCGGTTTATTCCGGTTGTACAGAGCTGATTTCCGTTTCTTCTGGTTCATGGTGGCTACTTTTCTGTCCTCCAATCTCGGTTTTTCACTTCTGGTTAACTATCAGACGGATGTTATGTCGATCGAAATGAACAAGGTCTTCTTCACGCAGTCCTACCTTATTTTTTCTGTATGGATTGGATTCGGTTCATTATGGCTTTTTGAACAGGCAAAACGGTGTACAGGAATCCTGACCGGAAAGACAGCCTTTGGCGCAACAGCTTTCGTTGTTTTACTCCTGCCGGTTTTGACCTTCACGGACAATTTTATCGACAACGATCAGAGTTATAATATGATGGCAAAAAACTATGGACTTACGGAAATGCATCTTCTCGATCCGGATGCTGTTCTGTTCACCGCCGGAGATAACGCACCATTCATACTGGCATATTATCAGATGGTTGAAAAACGCAGGACAGACGTTTCCATCTTTGACCATTGTGGAACTGTTTTCAACAATATTTACGGCGAAAGGTTTTCTGAATGGGGCACCTTCATGCAGAACAAGCGCCGGAAACAGCTTCAGGAAAAATGGATGGATGCAACACCGGGACGCCCGGTATATTTCACCATCGGCGGAAACATTTCGGAATTCACAGGCAGAACATTTGCTTTCTGCGGGCCTTTAATACGGTACATCAGGAACGGCGAAGAAAAACCCAAAAAATGCTTCTGGAAAGGAGACTCGCTTGAAGGCGTGGCAGACCCGATACTGACAGGCGACTATCTAACGAGGGACATCATCAACCAGTATTTTTATTCTCTGGGAGAATACTTCATGTCAAAAAAGATGACCAAACTTGGTGAATATCACTACGCAATGGCAAGCAGTGTAGGCCTGAAAATTGATGCGTTGCAGTGCAATATCGGCAATGCATTCCTTTTCCGGGGAATGGATGACAGAGCATTGGCGGAATATCAAAAAGTTCTCAAACTAAATCCTAATAACTTTACAGCCAGCGCAAACATAAGCACGATTTTCCTGCGGCATGGGAAAATCGACGAAGCAATCGTACAGGCAAAGGATGCATTAAAAATCAATCCTAACCATTCAACCGCGCTTTACAACCTGGCCGCTGCATACCTGCAGAAAGGCATGTATCAGGATGCCATCGAGCCGCTGCAGAAGGACCTCCGGCAGGAGCCTGACAACTCCGGTGCATTGAGTAACCTGGGCGTTGCCTACATCTACACCAACCGGTTCAGCGACGCTGTGGATGTTCTGCGCAAGGCAGTGAAACTTGAACCGAAAGACGTTGCTAATCATACCAACCTTGGAATGGCATATCAGCAGCTGAATCTTTATGAATCGGCAATCAATGAATATCTGACTGCTATTCAAATCAGCGATGACGCCATTGATGCGCATAACAACCTGGGTTCAATTTATGGCAACCTCGGCAGAAAAGATCTGGAAGCCGGCAGAATTGCCGAGGGGACTAAAAAATTAAACCAGGCTATGGATGAGTGGCAGAAAATCCTGAAAATGGCTCCCGGCCATCCGCGGGCAACCGCGAACCTTCAGGAAGCCAGAAGAATTTTATCAAGTATCGGGATCAGACAGTAATTCCTTTAATTGCCTGACATTCATCTGTCCTTCTGCCCATGGAAATTTCACATAGCCATAGGTCAAACACGAACCGAACAGGCCCCCTGAAATCCTGCTGACTGCGCCCAGTCTGCCCATTGAGATTACAGCGAGCGGAGAACCGGTCCAGTTTCTGCAGAATTCCAGCAGCCTTATAACGTCTTCAGGCACCATCGGTGTTACTGCCAGTTTGACGATGTCCGCATTAATTTTTTCTGCATCTACGGCTTTTCTATACAGCACGGCAGACGCAGGCGTTTTCCGGAAATCATGCCAGGAAACTATCACTCCTTTTTTCTGCCGGTGGCAGGCGCTTATCAATTTCCGGTTTATTTTTCTGGCGGATAATTCGATATCAATAAAATCGGCAACAGGCAGAAATTTCAGAAAGAAATCAAGACGGTCTGATTCAGAATATCCGGTCAAACCTCCTTCGGTTTTTGAGCGGATGGTAATAATAAGGGGTAACTTTGATTTTTTCTTGATCTTCTCTGCCAGCGAAAGAGCTTTTTCTTGAGATGATAAAAGGGAATCGACTCTTAACTCGATTAAATCTGCTCCCTGGTGTTTTGCCTCTATTGTCCGGGATAAAACATTACTGCCGCCGACTGTCGCAACGATTTTCAATGTATTTTTTATTGCCCAAGAATATCTATTTCCACCCTGCGGTTCTTGGCGCGTCCTTCTTCTGTTGAATTATCGGCTACAGGTTTTTCCTCGCCGTATCCCTGTATATAGAGATGGTTTACATCTATGCCCATCTCCGCAAGGGCCCTCTGGACATATAGCGCCCTGAGGACCGACAACTCCTTATTATCCTTGAACTTGGCACTGATTACCGGCTTGTTGTCTGTATGCCCTGTTATCAGAATCTGCCTGTCGGCATAGTCCTTTTTGATAATGTCTGCAACTTTCTGGATGGTTATTTTCATCTCAGTAGTGAGCTCTTTTTCGCCCAGATTGAAGTTAAGCGGGATTTCCACGCGTATTGTTTTGCCAACTGCTTTTACAGTAAGGTTTTCGCCGTGCAAAGCTTCTGCAACTTCCTGGACACCTTTTTTGATGGCTTCGTTGGCAGCTTCAAGCGCAGCAGCACCTGCAGACCTGGCATCTATGACTGCACTTTCAAACTGCTGCAGAGCCACTCCCTGTTTTGCCTTGTCAAGCAAGGCTATTGCACTGTTTAATTTATCAGGCGTATATTTTTCTGCCTTAACATCCTTTGCAAATTTAATCTGGTTTTCAGCATCTGCAGTTGATGAAACCGCGGTTGTTTTCTGGTATGCCGTTACCGCAGTACTGAGCCCTGAATCAGCTGCGTTACACGCGTTCAGGAAGTTCTCAGCATCTAATTCAGTTTTTGCTTGTTCAATCAGCTTGGTTGCCTGGTCGCATTCTTCCCTGGACAGACTCTCTGCACCGACGCTCTTGGCTTTTGCAAGTTCAGCTTCTGCTTTTTCAATAGATTTCAAAGCATCTTCTTTTGTGCGCTGGATAATAATGATATTTTCCTGCTCTTTGATTTCCGGTCCGCGCCACATCACGGAAAATCTGTGCGTCAAACCCATATCGCCATACGGTACAAAAGCATAATCAAGCTGGAAATCGCTTATCCTGAACGCCAGCCCAGCGCTCAAACCGCTCAAACTGCCCAGGTCTGTCTCGGTTTTATAGCCAGCCCTTATCGCTATCGCCTCAATAAGCCAGTACTCGGCACCAAAACGGACATTTAGCTTATAAGATAACGGAACGTTTATATCTGTCGTGATATTAAGACCTTCCATTAGCTTATTATATGCTGCGCCAACCTTGAAAGTGAATGGCAAAGGATCGCCTTTTTCAACAAATTTGATTGGCAATCCCATATTCTGACATACCACACCAAGCGAAAGACCCCAGTCGAACCAGTAAGTCCCTCCCATGTCAATTGCCAGGGTATTGGCATTATAAACATCTATTGTTTCCCGGATAAATTTGAAATTTCCGCCGATAGACAGGTTTTTCAGAAGTTTATCAAACTTGTTTGCCCACGACAGGTTAACCAGCATGTCATAGGCACTGCAGGTGGTATCATTGGCTGAATCGTATGCTTTTTCGGTTGTTTTGTCCATAGTCAGGTAAAGCAAACTTACGCTTCCGCCTATAACTCCAAGACCCGGAAACGGCCGTGCAAAACTCACATACTCGGAACGTATTGACTGGAACCATTCCATATGCATAAGAGATGCTTCCATACCTTTAACGGTCGTAAGCCCTGCCGGGTTTGTATATATGGAACCGATTTCCTGGCTGTATCCTGTAACAGCTTCACCCATTCCTGCTGCGCTTGCAGAACCGTTGATTTCAAGAAATGCTGCGCCCGTGGTGCCGACCCCTGCAGCCATTGCAGAACGGAAGCTCAATAGAAACACTAGCAAAACCAGAATAATAATCCTGTTGTTTTTCATTTCACAATCGCCATTTTCTTGATTTTATGCGAGGTTCCGCTTCTGAAAATACAGAGGTAAACCCCGCTTGCCACCTCAGAACCGGCGTCGTTGGTCAAATCCCATGTGTAGGTTCCTGTTTCTCTCTGGATTTCAGAGTTGTCTATTTTTCTTACCAGATGACCTGTCAGAGTATATATTTCAATCGAAGTGTCAACCGTAATCATCTCAAAGTTGACACCGCCCGTAATACTCATATGCTTGCTCTTTACAAACGGGTTGGGATAAATTCTGACAGAATCCAGGTCATTTGCAGGATTGCCTGCCAGAGCCACCCTGAATACGCTGAAAGTAGAAACTTCCGCAGCAGTCACCGTATTATTCACAGTATCAACTGTCTGTGTCCCCGGCACCAGAACCCAGCGGTTTTTCGTTGTATCCAGATGGAAGATACGGAGACGTTCTTCGATTTTAGAGTCGCTAAGACCGCTGTACGACAGTGTAATCTGGGCTGCTTTGCCTGTCTGGAGCAAGCCAAGGAACTGTTCAAGTGTATTGTTATTTATCCTGTAATACCGGTATTCATAAACTGCGTCCATCTGTTCCGGCAGTATTCGCATGTCATTATAAAATGCCGAGTCCGCCTGTGCCACAGCGCCCTGATCGTACGGTGCTGTCTTTCCTGCACTGATTGTAATTAAGCAGTCATACTGCATTGTTTGGGGATGAATGACAACATTGGTTGAAGGTTTCTCATTAGAGTATACTGTTCCGCCTATTTCCTTGCTCAGCAGAACGACAAAATACGGGCTGACGGTGTTGGAGTCGCCCAGTTTATTATGCACCAGAACAAAATACTTGCCTGTTTCAATGTTTTGCGGAACAAGGGCGGATATTTCCGTTGCACTTGCAACAGCAAAAGTGAATTGTGTTTCCTTCTTGTCATCCAGATGAATCGTTGTAGCAGCAGTAAAATTATTGCCGTAAATTTTGATATTGGTTGCGGCGTTGTTTAAAGTCCAGAACGGCACTATCCTGTCGATATACGGTATACCGTATATCTCAAAAGCGCTTGCCAGCGTCGTGCTGTGGGTATCCGTATTTGTAACAACCAGGTTCCAGAAGTCAGGTTTGCGGTTCACTAAATCAAAGGTGCAGGTTAGATTAGTTCGTGAATTAACCGTGACGCTGGTAGCTACAATATCACTCTCTCCCCCTAATTGTAACCGCACATCTATTCCGCTAAAGAATCTTTGCCCGATTATGGACACATTTACAACTTTCCCCTGTGTGCCCTCATTAGGCGAAATGTTCAGAAGCACGGGCGGTCTGGAATACATTATAAAATAACAACCGCCGCCAGGACAATCAGCCGAAAGTGAACCTGATCTGCCCTCGGTGTCTGTAACAACCACGTCCCAGTTACCTGAAGCTGCTTCAATTGGCTGAGTGAAATCCATAGTGGCATAGATCAAACTTACATTGGCAATTTCAATTCCGGTCGGAAGGATGTTCGGTTCGCCTGATTTTATCATTCTTACCTGTGCACCGGTATAAAAATTGTTGCCGTTTATCGCAACTGTGGTGGCTGTACTGGTATTATTCCCTGTGTTAGGTGAAACACTGACAACCTTTGGAATGACAAATATCCGGAAACCATCCGTCAATGTATACGACTGTCCGTCGTTATTTGTCACCACAACAGACCACAGCCCTTTTTCCTGGTCTTTCAGGTTGAAATTGCAGTTTATGCCTGTCAGCGCAGTTGTTGTAACGCCTGTACCGGGTATAACCTGGCTTCCCTTGACCAGATTAACTGTTGCAGAATCATAAAAATTCATTCCTGTTATTGCAGCACTCAAAACTGTCGTATCGGAAGAACCGCTGGACGGCGTTATACTGGTAATCGACGGCGGATCTGCTATAATAAGAAAATTATTCGGCGATGTCATTGTTGCAGACTGACCATCAGTATTTGCAACAACCACGTTCCATCGTCCTATCTGCTGATAGGTAAGATCAAACCTGCATGTAATTTCAACTGTGCTGACAACCACAGCAGGTGCAGCAGTATTAATATCTGAATAAGGGGTCCGGACCAGTTTTACCGTGGCACCCGGGAAGAAATATTTTCCTGCCAGGTCAACACCCACAGGCTGGTTTGCAGGCCTGTTCCAGCCGCTGGACGGTACAATGCTTGTAATAACCGGAGGATTCGCCAGAACGTTGAACCCGTCTGTCAGAGTCCCGGATTTACCGTCAAAATTCACAACAACCACACTCCATTTTCCGGGTGCCCTGTCGGTCAGGTCAAATGTACATGTAATCGCTGTGCGGCTTTGAACCGTTATTTCCGTAGCTGCAATAGTCCAGCTGTTCTTTATCAGTTTAACGGTCGCACCGACAAAGAAATTAGTACCGCTTATCAGCGTAATTGGCGTCGGATTCTGCGCTACCTCGTTCCATCCTGTATCAGGCGTTATCGCGGTAACTGTCGGAGGCGGCGACTCAACAACCAGCCCGTCGGTCAGCGTATAAGATTGTCCGTCTGTATTGGTTATGAATACACTCCATTTCCCTGGAATAACTTTCGCGTCTGTAAGATCAAAATTGCAGTTCACCTGGTTTCTGCTTACAAACGTTGCAGAACTTATTGTATCTATAATCGTACTGCCGCCACGCTGGATTTTTACTGTGGCATTTACATAAAAATCCGTTCCGGCTATTGTCATTGCAAAGTTATTATCCGTAACCAGACCTGTCGAAGGCGTAATAGTGGTTATCACCGGACCGTGGGCATGTACAACGAACCCGTCTTTTATGGTATCACTCTGCCCGTCGGTGTTTGTTACTATCACATCCCAGTTCCCGATGGTTGCATCCCACAAACCCAGATTGCAGTTGATGGAAGTTGTGCTTGCAATAACTATGCCTGTGGCAACAATGGGTGACTGGCCTGATTTTACAAGGCGGACATCAGCACCGATAAAGAAATGATCTCCGGACAGAGTAGCGCCTGTGGATATATCAAAATTGTTTCCTGAAACCGGGTCAATTGAGGTCAGGTTTGGCGCATTTGCAAAAACAGTGAACCCGTTCAGCAATGTACCGGCTTTCCCGTCTACATTTGTCACCATAACGTCCCATTGACCCGGCGCCCGGTCAACCAGATCCAGTGTACAGGAAATACTCGTACGGTCTATCACTGTCACGCCGGATGCAATAATCGTCCATCCGTTTTTTAA
>Ga0172362_10005800_pt1 | contig 10678 bp, 8 predicted proteins | sample LakKivs1_kivu2a2_FD_114534 | JGI IMG/M metagenome (GOLD analysis project Ga0172362, IMG submission 114534) | Sediment microbial communities from Lake Kivu, Rwanda - Sediment s1_kivu2a2 | ecosystem: Environmental > Aquatic > Freshwater > Lake > Sediment | place: Rwanda: Western Province, Lake...
CTTGGGCCGTGGTCTCAATCCCGCCGATCGCAGATTCCATTCCGGGTAGAATCCCTTGTTCCTTCATGTCCATTATGCTACCATACCTGTCAAGACCGATTTCTTCACAACCTCAGAGCCCCCAAAGGTATTGAATTGTGACAAGACCAGGCGGCTCGTGAATGTCACGCCCTGTTGCACTTCGCGTGTTAATCCCCCGTATCGGAATAGAATACCAGCGCCCCTTCTCGGGTGCATGACCACAATGGCGGCCTGTAGCGCCAGAGTCCGGGCGGCCTTTCCATTCGGAGCTCCGCCCGTTCGGAGTTCCGCCTTTAGGCGGGTTCCAACAGTCCGACCCGCCTTTGCCTCCTTGGGTCACTTCGAGAGGAGCCGGCTGCGCCGGAAGACTTTTCGACCCGCCTGAAGGCCGAACTCCAAACGGATCTCGCCCGCCGCGATGCCCCCGTCGGGACACATCGAACGGTCCCGTGCCCGCGTGCACAAACGGTCATGCACCCTCCGTTCTCCCGTCAGGCGAATCCTTGTTGACAGGCGGGCCCCAGGCCGTAGGATTTGGCAGACAATTTGGTCGCTACGTGCTCTGCCGGGAACAGCCGCCGCATCCGCCGGCCGCCGGGCCGAGGGAGCGGGGCACCCAATGAGTAGGGGCTCATCCGGCCGAGCGGCCGGACGGGATGACTCGGCTCCGAGCCTGTCCGCCACCCTGGGCGTTCAGGGAAACGATGGTGTAGTCGGTGCCGCCCATCTCCGGCCCGCGGGTCGGACCCACCCGGCCCGGCAGAAAGGTTCTATCTTCAACCAGTTCAGGTGAGGGACTTCGAGGGTATGTGCCATCTGAGACATGCAGCACTGGCTCTGGCGGCGATCGGCAGTTCTTTCGTTGGCTCCGGCTGCCACCGGTACAGTTGCCCGGTGATGCCGGCGGAGTGCTTCTCCGCAGAGCCGGGCGATCGCGCCGTGGTCAAGTTCATGACGTACAACATCCTCAAATTCGAGAACGAAGAGAATTGGGAACGCCGTAAAGCCAACGTCATTCAGACGATCGTCGACGCGGCGCCGGATGTGCTGGCGATCCAGGAATTGACCGCGCGGCAGGGAGATGACGTTCGGGAGGGCCTGGCCGGCTATTGCGGAATCTCCGTGGCCAATCAAGACAAGGACAGGCAGAACCTGAAGAACGCGATCTTTGTCCGAGAGGATCGGTTCCGTTTTCTGGACTACGGCCATTTCTGGTTCTCCGCGACCCCCGAGTGGCCCTCCAATCAGTGGCACAACGCGATCCCGCGCGTATGTCTGTGGAGCCGCATCGAGGACCTGCGTAGCGGCCGGTCCTTCTACTTCTATAACGTGCATCTCGATCACAAAAACGAGAAGGCGCGCATCAAGAGCGTCTTTCTCTTAGGCGACAGGCTCAAGAAACGCACGCACAGCGATCCTTACGTGGTGGCCGGCGATTTCAACGTCAACCATGACAATATCGTGATTCGCTGCATGCACTCGGAGCCGGAGGTGGACGTTAGTGCGCCGGACTGTCGCCAAGTACGCCTGGCAGACACTTTCAACGCCGCCCGGTTCGACCAGACGCCGAGCACCACCTTCAACAAGTTCCCGGCGTCCCTGTTGCTCAAGCGTCTGGATTACATCTTCGTGCCCAGTTTTGTGGAGCTCCTCGACGGCGAGATCATTCAACATAAAGAGACGTCTGATCACTATCCGGTCACGGCGACGATTCGCTTTCCCCGAGGACAGATCCGCCGGTTCAACACGTCGCCCGCAGGACGATGACCGCGCCCGCACGGCACGCCGAATCGCGCGGAATCGGCGGACGGAAACCTCGTCTTGATCCACAGATTTCCCGAAGCAGGGGCACCGAGGCGGTGTCGCCGATTTTCGCAGATTCGCAGATTGGGAGGGAGCAAGCGCGTGCGGAGAGGATCTTGGGCAACCGCGAACGACGCGAATCACCCAGCACGGCCTCGCTGCGCTCGGCCGCAGGCAAAGCCGATCCTCTCGCAGAGACGCAGAGAACGCCCAGAAGAGAGGATCGCAATGCTCTTGCCCTGGCGTTCTGGGCGTCTTGGCGAGGGACAGGGTCCCCTGTCCTCCAACGACATACGTCCCTCGTCGCTCGCATGAGAAAGACGGTGGACGGAGTCCACTCTACTACTGCGGCTATTCTAAGATCATCAAGCGGACGGAGCAGAAGCTCTCTGCCATCGCCAAACAAATCGCCCAGGAGGTGAAGCGAGTTGAGAAACCCGATTCAAGAACTTGAAGACAGGTTGACCGATCTACACCCGCCCTATGAATCCGAGGAGGAACGCCAGATCGGCCGGATGCTGGACCAATACGGCATCCCTTTCTTCTACCGACTGCCCACGATCGTCTACCAGGACGGTCAGGACGGACTCTGGAAAACCAGCTTTCACCCTGCACAGCTATGGCGGGCTTGTGATCGACTATGTACCGGGCTCGGGAGCATCACAGATGCCAGAGACCCTCACCAGAGAACAGATCTACCGCTACAACCAGATCCCGGCCACCGTGCTGGGCCCCCCGGACCTGGACAAGCCGAATTGGGGCAAGGACCTCTATGCCAAGCCGGAGCAGTTGTACCGGCGGGCATTGGACCCGATGAGGTACACGCAGGTGGGCAGTGAGAGACGGGAGTGATGTCGCCACCGCCGTCCGAAACGGCGTGGCTGGCTTTGGATCCGATCGCTGCCGGGGGGGCGCGGTAGGGACACCGATTGCTCGGTGCCCGGTGATACCGAGCCGCTGCGCCGCCTCGACGACGCGTGCTTCGCCCTGCTCGAAGCTCTCCGGCCCGGCGGATTTCCAGTAGTCACCGCCGGCAGATCTGGTCTGGATTCGCGATCGATTCCCTTTTCTGTCTTGAGGCGTGTTCCACACGGCCCGGAGGTAACTCTGTGAAGTCACGCAGAGGATGGCACCCAGATGGGACTCGACTTAGGCAAGGCTGCCATTGCTTTGCGCCACCCGCACATAGTGCCCGTCCGTTCCCTCGGCCTCCCGCCGGTCCGTGAGTTGGAACTCCGGCGGTAGTCCTCGGCGAACACGAGCCGCAGAATCTGACATCTCTGACGGCAACCTGTCACTCCCTTGAGGAACGGACGCGGGCCGCTTCCTGCCCGTAGAGCTCGCACGCCTGCATGCCGCTGGCCTGGGCCGTGTAGAAGACGCGCCCATTCGAGACGACGGCTCCCACACACTCGCGCGGCTCCAGGCAAGGACCGGAGGACACCAGGTGGACCCCCTGGCGGGTATCCAGGAGGTCCATGTTGCATCCGATCAGATACGGCTCCGACAGTGTGAAGCGCGTGCAGGCATACCCCATGTTGAAGCTCGACAGGACCTTGCCGGTGCCTTTGTCGATCAGATAGCTGGGACTGCCGCTCGACGCATGCGTGAAGAGAAACCGCTCGCCTATCGTGATCACATTGACCGACTTCGCGACCGGCTCGGACTGCCAGATCAGCGACCCATCCTTTGCGTTCAGACACCACACGTGGCGGGTCTTGGTCGCCTCATCGGGAACGTTGTATCCGCCCAGATACAGCCGTCCCTCTTTGCCCGAGATGGTACAGCCTGCGGCCACATAGTGCCGGGTCGTCAGCCAGATGATGCGGCCGGTCCGCGGCTCCATCGCGACGGTCAGACCTTGGGACTTGGGCTGGCCGGCTTTGGTCTTGGCCGAGTATCCGAAGAAGGTGGAGTAATACAGAACGTCGTCCAGCAGACACAGGCCGGCATCGTTGCCCCCGGAGCCGAACTCCGAGAAGTCTCTCTCCCAGGCCACCTTTCCACTGCCCAGGTCCCAGGCATGTATGAGAGGCTTGTTGTCTTGTGGATAATAGGGGTTGTCATGGGTGTAGATCCAGCTCATGATCTCCGCACCGTCGGCGGCCGGCACGGGCTTGTCCCGAAAGATGTAAGCCTCCTCGGTGCCCTGGGCTGCGTATTCTCCGGAGCCGAAAGCGTAAATCGCAAGATTATCGACGACCACCGGCGGGCCCTGCCGGCTCCAGCCTGGCGATCTGCTGAAAGGCGACTCCCAGAGCGACTGTCCGGTGGCGGCGTCGAGGCAACGCAGCAAGGACCGCTTCAGTCCCGACAAGGCTCAAGGGAGCTGCGACGTCTCGATCGGGCACGTTGCCCGAATGCCCGCTGTCATATTTGTATTGCAGCCAATCCTCGGCAAGGGCCGGATGGCAGAACAGGACGAACGACAGACACAGACCGATTGGCAGTCTCGTTCCTTTCAGACTCTTCATGGTACGCAACTTTCCCCGACGGTTCACTTGCGAAGCTCGGCAAGCGGTATGTCCGCCCCGGCCCGTTCCTTGCTCCGCTGAGCCGCCGTCATGAATTCGAAGATCTCGATCGTCTCGGCCGGATTGACCGGCGGTTTGCCCGTGTGGAAGAACGCGGCAATCGCCCGCACGAGGCCCTCGTAACCGCCGGAACCCTTGGACTCGGTCGTGCCTTCCGTGCCCCAGATGCGGATGACCGGGACCTTCTCGTCTCTGGCGGGTCCGTAGTAGATGCCGATGCGTCCGTCCTTCCATTGGCCGGTCGGCAGATCGGGACTGCCTCCCTTGAACGCTGCTACGACCTTGATCCTCCACTCGGGATGTGACTCGAATTGGCCCGTGAACGCCGGCACATGGGAGGTGTCGGTCCCGATGATCCCGGCCTTGAGGTCCCGGGTCACCCATGCAGGCGACTCGGCCGCCGACACGGTCGATGCGAGGGCCAGCACTAACACCAATGTACGCGTTCTCATGGTTCTCTCCTCATGATGTCGATGACGAATCTCTGGGTCGCTGCACCGACCCGCGCGGTGTCCACCGAGAGGACCTTCTCGTTGCCCCAGCGGAGCACCGCCTCGTCGAGCTTGCGAACCTGCCGGTCGATGGTGACAGCGATGGTCACGTCGGCCCGGCCCGGCACGTCCGGCGTGCCGGAGAGCTGGCCGGTTGCCCCGTCGATCTTCAGCCACGCGGGCCCCTCAGCCAGCGTGAATCGGGGCTTCTCGATATCGAAATAACCGCTGATCTGCCGGCCCTCGGCCATCCGCGCGCTCAGGTCTCCCAAAGACCGATTGGCCAGCACGTGATAGCGATACTCGGCGCCCACGCGGGCGGTCACCACCGGTTTGCTGTAGATGACCGGCCGCGGGGCCACGGCGTAATCGGACGGTCCGCTGCGTCTGCCCTGTGTATCGACCGCCACCACACGGTAATACGTCTTATTGGCGGTGGAAAGGCCGACATCTCCGCCAAGCACCGTCAGCTCTGTGGCGGTGGTCTCCGCGATGAAGTTTGCCGGAAACCACGGGACCCAATCGGCCATCTCCTCCTTGCTCACACCTACAACGCCCTGATGCCTCTGGTCGGCAATCGTGAAGCCCTTTTCGTCGCTGCCGTAGACACAGTACTTGACTGGCGGGCGCCCCACCGGATTGGCTTTCCAGCGGAGAGTGCCTATGCCGCGGACTTGATCGTAATCCACGATGACATCCAGCGGGTGCGCGGGACCTCGGGGCGTGAAGCTCCACGTCTTGCTCCACGGTCCCCAGACACCCTTGTCGTCCTGGGCGCGCACGCGCCAGTAGTATGGGCGCTCCGGCGTCAGCAGGCCCGGCTGGGGCACAGCGTACTGGGCCTTGACCGCAATCTTCTCTCTGCCGGTTGTTTTGTCCTTTTCTTCCACGGCATCGGCGGTCCGCGAGATGAGCTTATAGAAGCTCATCGAGAGGGGCCACTTCATGTCGGCGCGCGCGGACAGCTCAAAGTGGTAGTCGGCAATCACGTCGCCGTCAGGGTCAGTGGGAGCCGTCCACTGAAAGGCAATATCCGTGCCGTTCGCGTCACCCCCGTCGGGCGGCCAGATGGCGCGGGCCGGCGCCGGCGGCGGTCTTGAGGCCGACCTTTCGACCCAGTGGTGAGTGATTCGCACCTTACGGTCCCCCGCGGACTGGTCGCTGTACGTGAAGGCATTCTCGCCCACAACCATTTCCGGCAGCGCCCAAGGAGCCATCTGCAGATCGTTGACGATCGCCAAGCGCCGAAGCCGTGCGGTTCCCTCCAATTCGCACTTGAGCTGGTATTCATAGCAGGCCGGACCAGCGATGGGGAAGAACGTGTCGAGATCGTCCTGGGCGGGCCGCCAGGTCCTGCCATCCTGGCAAATCAAGAACCTGGCTCCCGGAGCCTCCGCCTCAAGCCGGCCTCCGACAAGAACGTAGGGACTGCGCATGGTCCAGATGATTGAGCCGGTCCTGCCCTTATCGGCAGCCAGGCCGTCCGGTCCCACCGTGACGTGCTCCACCGCCCCGGCCCCTTTACGCCATGCGGCGCCGGAGAAATCCGGCCGATACTCCCACAAGCCGTTGTAGATCGGGTCTTCATACGTCGGGGTCGTCCCCCGCACCCCGTGATACTTGAGCGGCCGGACCTGCCCCCAGCGCCAGACGAGCGCCTCGCCGGGACGCAGAACCATGTTCATGGTCGTGTCGGCCTTGCCGGAGCGCTCGCCTGTGACGGGCCCCTCGAAGAAATACATCGAGCACATCTCCGGCTCGGACCACCAGGTATCCGGAAACAGGATTCCCTTGGAGTGGGTTCGCTTGATCAGGTCGTGGTCGCGTACGATGTCCTGCTCGCCGGCTACGGTCTCGTTGTCCCGCAAAAGATAGACAGAGTGCATGTCGCCATCGTAAAAATGCCAACGGCCATCGTAGAAGGCTTGGGAGATGCAGTGGCCCAGGGCCCGGGCCGGTGCCACTTTGAGTCCGGCTTTGCGCCACAGCGTAGCCAGGCAGATGGAATCGTTGCCGCAGGTGTTATACCCGTAGACGTTGAAGACCTTCACCGGGTCGCCCAGCTCACTATTGTCCCCCGGCGAATGATGACGATATTGGATTTCCTGAAACCACAGGGCAAAGGCCTTGTCCGCATCGGTCATGTCCGGCGTGACCGCCGCGGCGATGATCTCCTCGACACTGCGGAAGTTGTTGCGGCCGTTGGAGAGCCAGGGATTGATCACGTCCGTCTCGCCCACGTTTTCCATCCGCACCGAGCGGTTGGACTCCCAAGTCTGGAGGAAGGCCCCTTCCCGTGCGACCCCGCAGCTCATGGGCGACCGGCAGTTGTGACCGTCCATCGTCCCGCCCTGCACGATCGTATACTTGTGCGTTCTTCCTGCCGAGCCAGTGACCTCCTCGACATGCGACCTGGCGACATCCGTTCGATGCGTATCGGCCGCCCAAGGATGCAAGGTTTCAGACTCGTAGTGACGCTGTCGAGACGCAGGATTTTGCGTCACACCAAATGCCATGACGGGCGCGCGGCAAGAAGCAACGATCGTCACGGCCAGTACCGAGACCCGTGCGAGAGCCCTCACAATTCCTCCCTGTGCACGTATCAGATTTCGTTCTCAGGTGGAACCACGAACGGCTTGCGGTAGTCACGCGTCAACATCGCGTTGGCAGCCGCATTGCCGGTGAATCTCTCCTTGTTCGAGTCGATCCCAATCCAAGGGCCGAGAGTCAATGGGGTCTTCTCGATGTCCACGCCGTTGTCGGTCAAGTGCTGGCGAATTTCTGCAAACGTCTCGACGACGTTCTCGTTCACCTTGAGAGCCTCCAGGGCCTGCTGGATCTCTCTGGGCGAGGCGGGCTGGCCCAGGCGCTGAGAGATGTTGGCCACGTGGACCACGGCGGTCGAGAGGTGCCCTTCCTCGATGTCGGCGTTCAGGTCCTCCCGCCTGCGGCTGCGGACCGCCTTGATGAAGTTGGCGAAATGATCCTCGCTGGGTCCGGAGAGCTTCTGGACCGGCTTGCCCTCCAGGTCGTAGACGGAACTGCCGCTGAGATAGCCTTCCGTGCCGACGATCAGCGACGAACCCCGCTTCGGGGCGGCAGTCTTGAGGTTGCGGACCTCCTGGACAACGGTGATGGGACCAAAATCGTGGATGGTGACTTGCACGCTGGGAGTCTCGCCGCAGTCGTCCAGACCCACGCGTCCGCCGTAGCTGAGCACGCCCCGGCCGAGGCCCTTGAGATCCACGACCAGGCGCATCGCGTCCACCGGGTGGACGCTGTTGTTGGCGAGTTCCCCGCCGCCCCAGTCCCAGAACCAATGCCAGTCGTAATGGAACGACTTGCGCCGGACCGGCAGCTCCATCGGCGCCGGGCCGGCCCAGAGATCGTAGTCCACCGTCGGCGGCGGCGAGTATTGGCCCGCCGGACCGATCGAGGACCGCGACCGGTACGTACACACGTGCGCCAGCTCGATCTGGCCCAGCTTGCCCGCGCGGATGTATTGTGCCGCCGCGTGGTTGGCGCCGCTGGAACGATACTGGGTCCCGCCCTGGCAGACCCGCTGGTACTTGCGGGCGACCTGGACCATCCGGCGGCCCTCGCTGATGTTGTGGCTCAGCGGTTTCTCCACGTACACGTCCTTGCCCGCCTGCATGGCCCAGATGGCCGCCAGGGAGTGCCAATGGTTGGGCGTCGCGATGGAGACAATGTCCACGGATTTGTCGTCGAAGATCCGCCGCATGTCCTGGACGAACTTGGGCTTGCTCTCGAACCGGGCGGCGACTTTCTCGCCGATCGCGCTGTCCGCGTCACAGATGTAGCTGAGGAAGCAGTCCGCGCGCGAATCGAAGGCCTGGGCATGGTCGCCGCCTCGGCTCCGCACGCCGATCACGGCTACGCTCAGCCGCTCGTTGGGACTCTTGCTCTGCCTGCCCGGCTCACCGGCAAGCAGCACGTGAGACGGCCCTGCCGTCGCGGCGACCAGCAGGGTCTCTTGCAGAAGCAATCGACGACTGAGATGTCTCATGATGGTTCCTCCTGAAGCGGCCCTCAAACGTACCGTTCCCGATCCGGCCGGCGCAAGAAGCAGCCTGATAAAATGCATGACTCTCACTGTTTCACGAGATTCAAGTCTATCTCTCACGGACGGAGCGTGTCAACATAGAGATCGTGGCTTCTCGCGGTTCGGACCCGTGGGTTCCATCCCGGCACAGGGTGCAACGGATCTGTGTACCCGACGCGAATTCTTGCCCACAACCCACGGCCTCGTCGGCCAGGCAGGGCTTCCTCCAGCGCCCTCCACGCGGCGAAGGTAGCTTTTCGTCATATAACGTGTTATGGTATTGGAGTAGCTGGCAGAACACGCTTGGCACAGACAGAAGTCAACAAGGGCCACAGGGAAACGAACGACTGAGCCGTTTGGCTCAGATAGCCCTCGAAGCCCGTGGTTGGATCGGAACGTCGTGGGACAACGGGCTCAATTCAGGGAGATCGCCATGAAGATAACAAAGCGTGACTTCATCAGGGGAACCGGCGTTCTGGGAATGGTCGGCCTCGCCGGGGCAACACGCGCATCGTTGCCTGAACAGACAGGCACTCAGAATCCTTCCGTTTTCAACGTCCGTGATTTCGACGCCAAAGGTGACGGCAAGACGTCGGACTCCGACGCCATCCAGAAGGCACTCGACGCGGCCGGCACTGTCAGCGGCACGGTCTATTTCCCCGCCGGACGGTATCTGTGCCACGACCTGAAAGTCCACCAGCATACCACGGTCATGGCCGAACCCCAGTGGGGATATCGAGGCGATGCCGGGGCCATGCTGATGCTGGATTCCGATGAGGCGGACTGTCTGCTGAACATCACCGGGGCTTTTGGCGTCCATCTCCGGGGACTCTTCCTGCAGGGGCGGCGGAGCGCGAAGAAACCCATTCACGGCGTCTTCCTCAACAATGCGGAGAAATACAGCCCCAGGGAGGATGCCATCGTCATTGACGACTGCAAGATTCAGGGGTTCTCCGGCCATGGCGTGCATCTGCTGCGCATCTGGCTGTTTATCATCCGGCACAGCATCATGCAGGGCAACCAGGGGTGCGGTGTTCAGATCACCGGATGGGATGGTTTCGTCACGGACAACCAGTTCTCCGGAAATGGAGGCCATGGTTTCGGCTGTGACGGCGTGGGCGCAACCGTTATGTTCACCGCCAACCGCGTCGAATGGAACCGGGGCTATGGCCTCTACCTTTACGCTGGTGACGCCTGGAACGTGACGGGCAACTGCTTCGACCGGAACTGGGGCGCCGGGCTGTGTGCCATGAAGATGCGCACCACCACCATCACCGGCAATGTCTTCCGCCGCTGCGGCAAAGACAGCAACCTGCTCGCCGAAGGAGAACGCTCCTGCCAGGTTCGCCTGGAGGAATGCAGCGGATTGACCTTCATTTCCAACACGTGTGCGGCGGGACGCGACGATGGCGGCAAGGGAAAATACACGCCGCAGGTCGGGTTCATTCTACGAAAACTCAGCTACTCGGTAATCGCCAACAACACCCTCTACCGCGGGTTCATGGATCAGATGGCTGTCGACCTCGGGGACCACGGCGACGGCTACATCTTCGCCAACAACGTCGGCTGCCCTATGGAATGACGATACACCCGCGGAAGTGAGTGAGAGATGTCTCACGGTATCACAAGCCGATGGGCGAGGCCAACTGATCCCGTGTCAGCACACAATCCGGCGAGAAGGTAACGTGTACCGGCTCCAGGATCCGCCTGGGTTCTGTCCCGAGCCGAGATCGTGCCGCCGTGGAAATCCGAGAGCGCTCGAGGAC
>Ga0172362_10005801_pt1 | contig 10674 bp, 7 predicted proteins | sample LakKivs1_kivu2a2_FD_114534 | JGI IMG/M metagenome (GOLD analysis project Ga0172362, IMG submission 114534) | Sediment microbial communities from Lake Kivu, Rwanda - Sediment s1_kivu2a2 | ecosystem: Environmental > Aquatic > Freshwater > Lake > Sediment | place: Rwanda: Western Province, Lake...
CCGCACGTGACGACGTTCAGATTCCCGTCGTCCATGAGGTCGGTGCGGTTGCCCCGCAGCGCCAGCTTGGCGCCCTGGTCGATCAATCGTCCGGTGATCGCATCGCAGCCCACGGCGCCGCAGAAGAGGGCGAAGAGGACAGCGCCCACCCGAGATCGATTCGACATGGACGGCACCATGCACATATTTGCACTTTGAGCGCAATATCTTGCGAGCCGCCGCGGAGGCGCGTGCACGCGGCGAACGACCGGGCTATCGGTGCGCAGCCGTCCGACGAGCCGGGACGACGCACGGAGCCCCCACCATGACCTCCTGGATCCTCCTCACGATCGTCGCCGTCGCCTTCCTGCTGCTCGCCGAATACCGGGGCTCACGGGCGGGCATCTGGACGTGGAAGCCGATCGCGTCGACCGGCTTCGTGGCAACCGCGCTCGCCGGCGGTGCCACCGCGACGGCGTACGGCTGCTGGGTCCTCGCCGCACTCGTGCTGTCGTGGTGGGGGGACGTGCTGCTGATCCCGCGCGCACGTCGCGTCTTCCTGCTCGGCATCGCGAGCTTCCTTCTGGGCCACGTCGCGTTCGCCTGCGGCTTCCTGTTGCGCGGCGTGTCCCTGCCGGTGTCGGTAGCCACGGCACTCCTGCTCGTGATCCCCGCGCGTCTGGTGCTGCGCTGGCTCGCGCCGCACGTTCCCGGCGAGCTGCGCGTCGCGGTGCGCGCCTACGTCGTCGTCATCTGTACGATGGTCGCGTGCGCGGTCGGTACGTATGCGGGCAAAGGCGGCGCCGCGCTCCTGATCGGCGCGCTCATGTTCTTCGTCTCGGACCTCGCCGTCGCGCGCGAGCGCTTCGTCGACGACGGCTTCGTGAACAAGACCTGGGGACTGCCGCTGTACTACGGGGGGCAGCTGCTGCTCGCGGCCAGCGTGACCGTGCCGTGAGATGCCGTGCGGCATCCCGCACGGCATCTCACGGCGCAACTTCGCGTTGAGTCGACGCGGACGTGGCGATAGCCTCGGTGGTCCATGTCGCACCTCCCGACCGCCGCGGCGCCGCCTGATCCGTCTTCGCGACGCTCGCCGGTCGGAGTGGCTGCCGTGCTCGAGGTGCTGCCATCGTGCGCGGCGCTGGTCGCGCGGAGCGGGGAGGTCGTCGCGTGCAACGAGCCGTGGATCCGCTTCCACGCGGAGCGCGGGGCGAGCGACGGCTACACGGTCGGCGGCGACATCCTTGCCGCGTGCGACGCGGCCGCCGGCTCTGATGGCCGGCTTGGCCCGGGGCTGCGTCGCGTCCTCGACGGGCTGCAGGGCGATTTCGAGTGCGAGGACGAGGTCACGGGACAGCCTGGCCGCCGCCATCGCACGATCGTGCGTCGCGTGCTCACCCCCGACTTCGACGGCGCGCTGGTTCTGCGCGTCGACGTCGCCCCGCACCACGAGCCGAGCGAGCGTCAGCCGCGCGCGCAGCTCGACCTCGAGCGCCTCGTCGGCGAGCGAACCGCAGAGCTGAGCCGCGCCAACGTCCTGCTGCAGTACGAGATCGACGAGCGGCACCGCGCGTCCACGGAGCGCAACCGCCTGCTCGAGGAGGTGCGTCTCGAGAGGCGGCTGCTCGCCGCCGTGCTGGCGCAGATGCCTCTCGGCGTGATGATCGCGGAGGCGCCGTCGGGCCGCGTCGTCCTGCACAACGACCAGCTCGTGCGTCTCGTGGGCAGGCCGCTGGCGCCCACCGCCGCCGCACTGGCGACGTCGGGCGGGAGTGCCTTCCACCCCGGCGGCGTTCGCTACGGCGACGACGAGTACCCGTTGTTGCGCGCGCTGCGCGGCGAGAGCGTCGACGGCGAGGAGATCGACTACCAGCGCGGCGACGGAAGCAGGGTGATCCTGCGCACGTGCGCGGTGCCGGTACGGGACGAGCACGGCGACATCCTCGCCGCGGTGGTGACGTTCTCCGACGTCACCGAGTGGCGCACCGTCGAGCGTGAGCTGCGTACGAGCGAGACGCGCTACCGGCTGGCCTCGCGCGCGGTACGCGACGCGATCTGGGACCTCGACGTGGCGAGCGAGCGCATCGCCTGGAGCGACGGCATCACGCTCCGCTTCGGCCACCCGCCGGAGACCGTCGCGCCGACGGTGTCGTGGCGGCTCGAGCAGATCCGGCCCCAGGATCGGGAGCGCGTCGCGGCCGGCCTTCGCGCCGCGCTCGCCGGCCCGGCGAGCCACTGGCAGGACGAGTATCCGTTCCGCTGCTTCGACGGCCGCTGGGCGGATGTGATCGACCGTGGCTTCATCGTGCGCGACAAGGCGGGCAGGGCGCTGCGTGTCGTGGGGGCGATCGAGGACGTGAGCGAGCGCCGCCGCGCCGAGGCGGAGCGTGCGGCGCTGCTCGCGCGCGAGCGCCGGGCGCGCGCCGACGCGGAGGCCGCGAACCGTGCGAAGGACGAGTTCCTCGCGGTCGTGTCGCACGAGCTGCGCACGCCGCTGTCGCCGATTCTCGGCTTCCTCGAGATCCTGTTCGAGGACCCGGCGGCGACCGCGGAGCAGCGTACCGCGCTCGGCACGATCGAGCGCAACGCGCGCAGCCTGTCGTACCTGATCGACGATCTGCTCGACGTGTCGCGCATCACCAGCGGCAAGCTGTCGCTCGAGTACGCGCCGATCGACCTCGGCGAGGTCGTGCGCGCGGTCTTCGATTCCGCGCGGCCCGCGGCGGAGACCAAGGGTGTCACCCTGGCGCTGCGGGTGCTCGACGATCCGCTCGTCGTCGCGGGGGACGCCGGGCGGCTCACCCAGGTCGTGGCGAACCTGGTGTCGAACGCGATCAAGTTCACGCCCCTCGGGGGCGCGATCCGCGTCACGCTGGCGCGCGCCGGCAGCCGGGCCGTGCTGCGCGTGCAGGACACCGGCAAGGGCATCGCTCCCGAGCTCCTGCCGCACGTCTTCGAGCGCTTCCGCAAGGGCGACACCTCGGACACGCGCGTCCACGGCGGGCTCGGCCTGGGCCTCGCGATCGTGCGCCACCTCGTCGACCTGCACGGCGGCAGCGTGACCGCGGAGAGCGACGGTGAGGGCCACGGCGCGGTCCTCACCGTCGAGCTGCCGCTGTCGTCTCGGCGCGCGACCTGACGCGCTCCGAAGCCGCGACGGACGGCGCCGTCGACCGGAACGCGCACCGTGTCGGGCGCCGCCTTGGGCAGGGCGCGCGAAATCTGCTTGAAGGTCGCATGCGTCGCGGTGCGCCCGGTACGGCTCTCGCGCTCGCCGCGACCTGCGCGATCGGCTTCCTGCTGCGTACGACGAACGCGGCAACGGTCCTGCTCGGCGACCGGGTCGTCCTCGCCGAGAACGACCCGCACTACCACCTGCGCCGCGTGCTGCAGGTGCTTCGCGACTACCCGCGCGTACCGTCGTTCGACCCGTGGATCGACCACCCGCACGGCGCGCCGGTGGTGTTCGCGCCGCTGTTCGACTTCGCGCTCGCGACGCTGGCACTCCTCGCGGGGCTCGGGCCGGACGAGCCCGGGGCGGTCGAGCTGCTGGCCGCCTTCGTGCCGCCGGTGCTCGGCGCGCTGACCAGCGTCGCGACGTACGCGCTCGCGCGCCACGTGACGTCGCGTGCCGGCGCGCTGCTCGCGGCGCTGCTCGTCGCGCTCACCCCCGCGCACGCGTGGTACTCGCGGCTCGGCTTCGTCGATCACCACGTCGCGGTGACGCTCGCCATGGTCGTCGCCGCGGCGCTCGCACTGTCCGCGCTGCGGGTGCGCTCGATCGACGATCCACCCACCGGGCTGGAGGAGGGAGGGCTCGGTCGCACGGCCCTGCTCGGTGCGTCCCTCGTTCTCGCGTGCGGCGTCCTGCTGTGGAACGGGACGATGCTGCTGGTCGCCGCGCTCGACGTGGCGCTCGCCGCCGTGTTCGTCGCGGGGGGGAGGCGAAGGCGCCGCGACGTCGCGGCGCTCGTCGGCGTCTCGCACCTCGGCGCCGGGCTCGTCGTGCTCGCCGTCGTGCCCGGCATCGTGCGCGACACAGGCTGGCCCTGGAGCGCGGTCACGCTGTCGTACCTCCACGTGGCGCTGCTCGGAGCCGCGAGCGGTGTGGCGGGTGTCGTGGCCGCCCTGCTCGCGCGCGGCGCGAGCGGGCGGCAGCTGCTCGGCTTCGTCCTGGCGGCAGGGGGAGCCGCGCTCGCGGCGCTGCTGCTTCAGGGCGAGCTGCTGGGGCGGGTTCGCGACTGGCTGCTCGCCGCCGACCCGTTCATGGGCGCGGTGCAGGAGTCGGTCTCGATCGTCCGCACGTCGGACCGCCGATTCGACTTCTCCGGCCCGCGCGTCTGGATGGGGCGCTTCTTCCTCGCGACGCCGCTGCTCCTGGCACTGCTGGCGTGGCGGCTGGCGCGCGGTGCGTGGTACGATGCCGGCCGGCTCTTCCTGCTCGTGTGGGCCACGCTGCTGTTCGCGGCGACGCTGGCGCAGCGGCGCTTCGCCGAGACCGCGGCGCCGGCCCTCGCCATCCTCGTCGCCGACTTCCTGGCGAACCTCGCGGGCGGGCTGCGCCTTCGCCTCGTGGCGCGCGGGGCGCCGCAGAAGGCAGCGCGCATCGCCGTCGGGAGCGCCGTCGCGTTCGTTGCGGCGCTCGCGTTCGCGCCGTTCTACGTCGGGCTCCTCGCCGTGCCCGGCCGCCTGACGGCGCTTCTTCGTGCGCCGATCGGACCAGGCGGTACCGGGACGTGGACGGCCGCCGACCGCGAGGAGCAGGAAGGGTCGGTCGACGTGCGCCTCGATCGCACGCTGCGGCGCCTGCGCGTGCTCGAGGAGGCGCGCCGGGAAGTGACGGGCGCACCGGGAACCGCGATGAACCCGTGGCCTCTCGGCCACAAGCTGCTGCACGTCGCCGGCACGCCGGTCACCGTCACGCCGTTCGGCTCCTACGTGGGCGGTGCGGGATTCGCCGACGCGACCGACTTCCTGCTCGCCGGCGACGACGCGCTCGCGCGCGACATCCTGGAGCGGCGAGGCATCGGCTGGGTGGTCGTCGACGACGACCTGGGAACGATCGGCGCCGCGATCGTCGGTCGCGGCGAGAATCCGCGCGAGTGGTACAGCCGTGAGCCCCTCGCCGACGGCAGCGTCGCGTACGGCTTCCGCGGTCCCCTGGTGCGCTCGACCTATTTTCGCTTGACACGGCTCGCGGGGTCCGAGGCGACCGTGGTGACGTCCGACGGCGTCTCCGAGACCGTGCCCGCGGCGCGCGGCCTGCGCCTCGCGATCGACTCCGCGCGCGACGACGAGATCGGCTTCGCCAAGGTCTACGAGGTGGTGCGCGGTGCCTCCCTGCGCGTACGCACGGCGCCCGGCGCCACGGTGGTGGCGCGCTACGAGTGGCGCAGCGACGCCGGACGCAGCCGTACCCACGAGCAGAGCGCGGTCGCCGACGCGGCGGGCGAGGCGGTGCTGTCGTTGCCGTACTCCTCCGACCGCCCGGACCTCGGACACGCGTCGGCGTGGCGCATCACGGCCGGCGGCGCGACGCGCGAGCTCCGGGTGTCCGACGAGGACGTGCGCGCCGGGAACGAGCGGACCGTCACGCTGCCGTGACGCCCGCCCGCCCGCGGCGCGCCACGGTCCTCACTGCGGATCGCAGGGGCCGTCGCAGGAGTTCTCGATCGAGCCGCCGTCGCGGAGGAAGGCGGCGATCTGTGCGCCGGTCGTCGCGTTGCCGGTTCGGCCGTGCGCTCCGTTGTTGAACGGCGGCGCCAGATTCTCGAGCGGCGGGATGCCCGACGCGCACTGCGTCCGGCTCGCGGGATCGCCGGCGCCCGGGCACTGCGCGTCGGTGGTGCAGGCCGCGCCGGCGTCCGTCGTGCCCGGCGTGTGGCAGCGGCTGCCGCCGCGCTGCGGATTCACCTCGACGAACGCCGAGCCGTCGAACGGTGCTGCGAGCTCCGGGATGCCGAGGAAGCTCTGCGCCGCCGGCACCACCTGCGGGATGCCGAGCGACCGGACCATGATCTCGGTCGCGAGGTTCGACACCTCGCTGTCGTAGGTCGCCATGTGGATCAGGATCTTGTGCGGCTTCGGCGGGTCGGAGAGCGTGCCGGGCAGGATGTGCGGCAGATAGCCCTGCGGCTCGGCGCGGTCCCAGAGCTGCTGGATCAGCGGGAAGCACAGGAGCTGGTCCAGCTTGTCCGGGTAGGTCCCGTTCATGATCGTGAAGAAGGGGTTGAAGTCGATGCTGCGGTGCAGCAGCGTCGAGTAGTTGGCCGCGGGAACGGCGAGGAAGCCGCGGTCGAAGTCCTCGGCGATCGCCATGATCGCGCCGCCGAAGATGCCGCCCTGGCTGCCGCCCGAGTAGAACACCTCGTCGGTGTCGATCACCGGTGCGTCGCCGACGCCCAGCTGGAACGCAGGGTGCGAGTTGAAGCCGTTCAAGGGATCGGTGAGCAGGCGCCCGAGCAGCAGGTGGTTCAGGAAGCCCTGGTGCAGACGCTCGGGGATGAAGTGGAAGTTCGAGAGGTCGGCGATCCCCGGTAGCACGCCGGGCGCCACGTCCGCGTCCGACATACCCTGCATGTCCACCGCGGCGATCACGTAGTTGTAGCCGTTGGCGAGGTCGGACAGCGCGCCGAGCTGGAAGCGGTTGCCGAGCAGCCCGTGGCCCCACAGGCTCGCGCGCGCGGGAACGGCGCTCGGGTTCTGCGACACCACCGCGACGCGCGGCACGTGCGCGACCCACGGCACGGTCGCGTAGCCGTTCTGTGCCGGCACGCCGCCGATCAGGTTCAGGCGCGAGCCCGGCGCGTCGGCGGTCATGAACAGCGGTGCCTGGAAGGTCCCTTCGATGCGCGCGTAGATGCGGGCGTTGAAGCCGCTGCCGGCGGGGTTGCCGGTGTTGACGCTGGTCACCGAGAACGACGGCGTGCCGAGGGCTGCGGCCTGGTCGCGGATCGAGACCATCCAGCCGGTGAGCGCCGGCGCGCTCGCGGTGGTGAAGTCCCACGCGAGGATCAGGTCGCTGCGCGCCACGCCGTTCGCGGCGAGGCGGTCGAGCACGTCTTCCATCGCGGGGCGCCGCGCCGCGATGGCGGCGGCGCAGGCGTCGCCGCACGCGAGCGCGACGTCGCCGTCGGGGATGCCGTCGCGCAGCACGCGGAACGCGAGACGTGCGGTGATCGGCGTGCCGTTCGTGTCGACCAGGTCGCGGATCGCGACGAGATAGCGCGTGGCGTCGTCGAGCCGCTTGCCGGGACGGACGATGAAGCTCTTCTTCTCGACGTCGTTCGTCTGCGCGTCGAGCTCCGCGAAGTGGAGCACGCGCGCGCCGTCATCGGCCTGCAGGAGCACGGTCGGGTGGTCGGCCTCGAGCGAGCGCGCGAAGCTCGTGTGGAAGGCGACGTTCGACGCGGCCAGGTCGACCGGGAAGCCGGTGTCGCGAAAGAGGGCCAGGATCATCGGGCCCGGGCTGAAGCCGTCGAGCGTGTTCCAGTCGGCCGGTTCGATGTGCTTGCCGCTCGCGTTCGCCGGCAGGGACTCGGCGTCGTAGTGGACGCGGAGGCCCGTCGGCGTGGTCGGGTCCTCGTCGAGGAAGACCGAGGACGGGTAGGGCAGGATGCAGCGCTCGTCGATCAGGAAGTCGCAGCGCGGGCCCGCGCTGCGGATCGTGAGCCCGCACAGCGACGAGCGCGGTCCCGGCTTGCGTAGCGCCTCGGCGGACAGCACTCCGAAGCCCTGATCGGCGAACGGCTGGTAAACCGCGCTCTTCCGGCACTTGAGCGGAGCGCCGTCGGCGCGTGCGCCGCAGCTGCTCACGCACGACGACGCGCACGACGCGCCGCTGCGGACGACGACGCGAACCGCGTCGGTCGAGATCGCGCCGAGGTCGACGAGGCCGAAGGCGCGCAGGGTGATCTCGACGGTGTCGGCCTGGCCGCGCGAGTTGCGCAACGTGATGCGGCCGTTCAGCGTGCCGGCGCGGTCGTAGCGCGTGGCGGTCGCGCTCGAGCGGAAGCGCGCCTTCGGCACCGTGGTCGAGAACAGCACGGCGTCGGGATCGTGCGCGTCGACGATCTGGATCGTGAGCCCGTCGTCGCCGATCAGCGTCTCGTGACGGCCGCCCGGCAGCGTCACCGTGCCGCGGTAGGCGACGTCGCGCGCGGCGACGGTGACGCGCCGCGCGGTGCCGCCCCAGCAGTCGGCCGCGTCGGCGGGCCGCGCGAGAGCGAGGACGAGCAGCGCGGCACAGGCCGCGAGGACCGGCGCTCCCCGCCGGCGTGACGGAGTGGTGCGAAGACCTGCGATCATGGGTTTCCCTCCGGGGCGGCTCTGCTGCGAGCGAGGGACGAACATGGCGCGGTCGGTGGCGGCGGGCAAGCAAGGAACGCCGGCGGCACCATCGGACGACAGATCGCGGCGCGCGGACGTCCGGCTCGCGCCGGTGCGGCGCGCGGACGTCCAGCTCGCGCCGGTGTGGCGCGCGGACGTCCGGCTCGCGCCGGTGCGGCGCGCGGACGTCCAGCTCGCGCCGGTGTGGCGCGCGGACGTCCAGCTCGCGCCGGTGTTGGCGGCCTGCCGCGTCATCGGGCATGGAGAGGGATGCGATTCACGAGCCAGCGTGCCCTCGTCACGGGCGCCGCGTCCGGCATCGGTCGTGCCGTCGCCACCCGTCTCGCCGCAGAGGGTGCGACCGTCGCCTGCTCGGATCGGGACGAGGCCGGACTCGCCGCGACCGTCGCCGAGATCCGGGCGGCGCACGGCGCCGCCGCCGCGAGGCCGTTCGTCTGCGACCTCCTCGCGCGCGACACCGTGCAGCCGACGGTGCGTGCCGCGATCGACACGCTCGGTGGCCTCGACGTGCTGTGCAACGTGGCCGGCATCGGTGGGCTGCGCCTCGACATCGACCAGACGCCCGAGGACTGGGATCGCATTCTCGGCGTCAACCTCACGGGCACCTGGCTGGTCACGCAGGCGGCGCTTCCGGCACTGCTCGCGAGCCGCGGCGCGGTGGTCAACACGGCATCGACGGCGGGAACGGACGCGACGCCCTACTCGTCGGCCTACGCGGCGTCGAAGGGCGGCGTGGTCGCGCTCACGATGTCGCTCGCGGTCAGCCACGCGCACGCGGGGCTACGCGTCAACTGCGTCGCACCGGGTCCGATCGATACACCCATCGCGCTGCAGTACATCCCGCCCGAAGGCGCCGACCTGCAGCTGATCGGCAGCCTCATCCTGCCGTTCGGCGAGGTGGGCAAGCCCGAGGAGGTCGCGGCGGTGTTCGCGTTCCTCGCGTCGCGCGATGCGAGCCACGTGAACGGGCAGGTGCTGCGGGTCGACGGCGGCAAGCGGGCGTAGCGTCGCCGTCGGGATCGAGGACGAGCAGCGCCCGGAGCCCGTCGAGCGGGATGTCGGGGCCCATCTCGAGACACGCCGGCCGCGCGGTGCACGCGACGCCACGGCGCGTCGAGCGACGGCACGGCGCGTCGAGCGACGGCACGGCGTACGCGACGCGGTGGGTGGCCGCGCGCGCCGGCCCCGATCGCTCAGGGCTCCTGCTTCGGCAAGACGCTGCGGGCGTACGCGGTCACGGCGCGGATCTGCTCGTCGGTCAGCTTGTTGCCGTACTTGAGCATCACCTTGTTCTTGCCGATCGCCTCGCCGCCCTTCTTCGTGATGTCGAAGAGGTACTCGTCGGTCCAGCCCTGCACGGTCGCGGCGTCGGTCCAGTCGTGCATCTCGACGGGCTCCTTCAGCATGCCGAGCAGGTAGCCGTCGCCCTTGCCGCCGAAGCCGTGGCACTGCGGACAGCCCTCGTCCTTGAAGATCTTCCGGCCCTGCTCGACCTGGGCTGCATCGCCCGCGTTCGCGTGGACGGCGGCGAGCAGTGCCGCCCCGACGAGGGTCAGCGCGGCGCATGCTCGTGCCCGGCGTGGCGTGCTCTTCATCGCGTCTTCCTCGCGGTGTCGGCGGCGCGCTGCCGCATGAGCGTCTCGACACGCTGCCGGAGCCCGGGCAGGTACGCGTACAGGGCCGTGAAGTCGGCGCGCCCCATGCCCACAACCTCGACATCCGACCGTGCGCGCACGGTCGCCGTGCGTGCGGCATCGCTGATCAGAGCCATCTCGCCGAAGTACTCGCCCGGACCCATGGTCGCGAGCAAGCGCTCCTCGCCGTCGGGCATCTCGCGCAGGATCTCCACCTCGCCCGAGACGATCGAGTACACCAGGTCGCCGGGCTCGCCCTGCCGGAACACGACGTCGCCCGACGCGAAGTGGAGCTGGGTCACGCCGCGGCGCCGGAACACGTCGGTGACGGCGACGCCGAGCGCGAGCACCGCCCCGACCACGATGCAGGCCTGCCCGACGATGAGGAAGAGCGACAGCGTGAGCGCCGTCAGGTGCTGCACCGCGACGAGCGTGATCAGCGCCGCCGCGACGATCAGCACGCGTGCGGTGAGGAGAATGCGGCGCCGCACGCGCGGCGCCGGCAGCCGGAGCACGTCGGTCACCGGTGGCGCCGCGGTCAGCCCCGATCGCGCCATTGCTCGAGGCTCGGGTGGGCGGGCGAGTGGCAGGTCATGCACGACGTGACCTCGGCGCCGGTGTCGGGGTCGCGCTCGACGAGGTTGCGCGCGATCATGAGGTGAACGCTGCGTCCGGACGAGAGGAAGTCGGCGCTACCCGCGTGGCAGTC